>WNFA01002072.1_pt1 | contig 16413 bp, 14 predicted proteins | sample 5400481 | NCBI WGS metagenome assembly WNFA01 (sample SAMN13153340, study PRJNA577476) | soil metagenome | isolation source: 120 cm saprolite under Douglas fir tree site 2 hole 1 replicate 2 | place: USA:California | collected 2015-04-18
GGCGGAGGCCTACCGCATCGGTTTCGTGCAGGAGCTGGCGCAGCCCGCGGAGCTGGACGCAACGGTAAACGCGATCCTGGGCGAGCTCGTTCAGGGTGCGCCCGCGGCGCACGCGGTGACCAAGGACTTGATCCACACGGTCGCAAGGCGGCGGATCGACTCCGAATTGATGGACGACATGGCCACCCGCATCGCCACCGCCCGGGCATCCGCAGAGGGCAAAGAAGGCGTGCGCGCCTTTCTCGAGAAGCGCAGGCCCGCCTGGCTGCAGCAGGCGATGAAAAAGGGCGCCAAAAAGAAGAGATAGAGTGCGTCCCGTGTTCGCCAAGATCCTGATCGCCAACCGCGGCGAGATCGCTGCCCGAGTGGCGAGGACCGCGCGGCGCATGGGCATAGCAACGGTCGCCGTGTACTCGGACGCGGACGCGCAATCGCGTCACGTCGCGCTTGCCGACGAGGCGTTTCGCATCGGCCCGCCGGAGGCAAAGGATAGCTACCTGCGCGGCGATCGGATCGTCGAGGCGGCGAGAAGCGCGGGTGCCTCGGCCGTCCACCCGGGCTACGGCTTCCTCTCGGAGAACGCGGAATTCGCCGAGCGCTGCGAGCGCGCCGGCGTCACGTTCATCGGACCGCCGCCCGAGGCGATGCGCGCGATGGGCGACAAATCTGCGGCGAAGACCATCATGGAAAAGGCCGGGGTACCGCTCGTACCGGGCTATCACGGCGGCAATCAGGCTCCCGAGTTCCTTCTCGATCAAGCCGCGCGAATCGGATTCCCCGTGCTCATCAAGGCCGCCGCCGGCGGGGGCGGCAAAGGCATGCGCGCGGTCGAGCGCAAGGCGGAATTCGACGCGGCGCTCGCCGCCTGCCGGCGCGAAGCTCTTTCGGCTTTCGGCGACGAGCGCGTGCTGCTGGAGAAATACCTCGAACGCCCGCGGCATATCGAAATCCAGGTGTTCGCCGACGGTCACGGCGGCTGCATCCACCTTTTCGAGCGCGACTGCTCGGTGCAGCGGCGCCATCAGAAAGTACTCGAAGAGGCGCCGGCGCCGGGCCTGAGCGAAGATCGCCGCCGGGAGATGGGCGAAACCGCCGTGGCTGCGGCCCGGGCGGTCGGCTACGTCGGCGCGGGAACGGTGGAGTTCATCGTCGATCGCGCAGGCGCGTTCTTTTTCATGGAGATGAATACGCGGCTGCAGGTCGAGCACCCGGTGACCGAGATGATCACCGGACTCGATCTGGTGGAATGGCAGATCCGGGTCGCTGCAGGCGAAAAGCTACCGCTCGCCCAGAACGACCTGCGCTTTGCCGGCCACGCGATCGAGGCACGCGTCTACGCCGAGGACCCGCGCCGCGACTTCCTCCCGGCTTCGGGCCGCATCGTGCATCTGGGACTGCCCGTGGAGTCCGAACACGTGCGCGTGGATACCGGCGTGAGACCGGGCGACGAGATCACGGCCTACTACGATCCGCTGATCGCCAAGCTTATCGTCTGGGACCGGGACCGAGGAGCCGCGCTGGAGCGAATGCGCGAGGCGCTCGGGGAATTCGAGGTCGCGGGTCCGGTCACGAATCTTGGATTTCTCTACCGGCTCGTACAGAATCCCGATTTTGTCGGCGCCGCCTTCGATACGGGCCTGATCGAGCGCCACCGCGCCGAACTCCTCGCCCCTTCGGCTCCGGCTGGCGAGGAAGCGCTGGCACTTGCAACCCTGGCGACCTTGCTGCAGCTCGACGAGGGGGCACATCGCCCCGGCGACGCCTTTTCCCCCTGGAGCAGGGCCGACGGCTGGCGCGCGAACCTGGACGGCGGCCACCTCCTCGTGTTCGATGAGAACGGGCACCGGCACACGGTCCTCGCGCGCCGCCTGAGCGAGGGTTTCGAATTTGAATTCGCCGACAGGCGGCGGCAGGTCAAGAGCTACCGGCGCGAGGGTTACAGATTGACGGTGCAACTGGACGCCGCCACCCTCGCGGGGAGCGTGGTCCGCCTGGGTAACCGCATCGAGGTGTTCCTGCCCGGCGCACATCACATTCTGGAACGGCACGATCCGCTGCGCCAGGAACTGGAGGCGGAGGCGCGCCCGGGCGAGCTTGCAGCCCCCATGCCCGGCAAGATCATCGCGGTTCTGGTCGAACCGGGCGATCGGGTCGAGAAGGACGCGCCTTTGTTGATCCTCGAGGCGATGAAAATGGAGCACACCATCAGGGCGCCCGCGCGCGGCCGGATCGCGCGCATCCTTTGCCGGGCCGGCGAGCAGGTCGGCGAAGGGGCCGAGCTGATAGATTTCGAGGCCGAGTCGTGAGTCTTCGGAGGAAAGTGAGGATCGTCGAGGTGGGCCCTCGGGATGGCTTGCAGAACGAGGCGACAAGCGTTCCCACCGCGGTCAAGATCGAGCTCATCGAAAGGCTCGCCGAGGCAGGCCTGCCCGCGGTCGAAGCGACCGCCTTCGTTTCGCCGAAATGGGTTCCGCAGATGTCCGACAGCGCGCAGGTCATGGCCGGCGTGCGCAGGAAGCCCGGCGTCGCCTACCCGGTGCTGGTGCCGAACCTGAAAGGCTTCGAGGCGGCGCGCGCCGCGGGCGCAGCGGAGATCGCCGTATTCGGCGCCGCCTCCGAAACGTTCAGCCGGAAGAACATCAATTGCAGCATCGCGCAGAGCCTCGAGCGCTTCGCTCCGGTCGTCAAGGCTGCTCGGGCAAGCAAGATCCGCGTTCGCGGCTATATCTCCTGTGCAGCAGGCTGCCCCTACGAAGGCGAAGTGAAGCCGCAGGCGGTCGCCGCGCTGGCGGAAAAACTCTACAAGATGGGCTGCTACGAGATCTCGCTCGGCGACACGATCGGAGTCGGAACGCCCGGGCGCATCCGCGCGATGCTCGATGCGGTCGCAAAAAGGGTTCCGATCGGCAGGCTCGCCGGCCACTACCACGATACCTACGGGCAGGCGCTCGCGAACATCTACGCGTCGCTCGAAGCGGGCGTAAGAACCTTCGACAGCTCGGTGGCGGGTCTCGGCGGCTGCCCGTATGCCAGGGGCGCGACCGGCAACGTCGCGACCGAGGACGTGGTCTACATGCTCGACGGCCTGGGCATCGAAACCGGCGTCGACCTGTTGAAGGTCTTGCGGACCGGCCAGTTCATCTGCCGCGCCCTCGGGCGCGAGCCGAGCTCGAAGGTCGCGCGCGCGTTCGCGGCGAAGGATCCATGAACCCGGACACGCCCGGCAACGTTCCATCGCCGTGCAACAACGTGTGCCGGATGAACCCGGATACCGGCCTGTGCGAAGGCTGCCTTCGCAGTCTCGACGAGATTGCCGGCTGGTCGGCCATGAGCGACGCCGGGAAGCGCGCGGTGCTGGCGCAATTGCCTGCGAGACGCACACCGCGATGAAACTGCCAGAAAGCATTCAGGTCATCGAGCGCGGCTGGCTCTCCTCCAACAACGTCGTGCTGCATGCGCGCACGGACGCTATAGTCGTCGATTCAGGCTACGGCGCCCACGTGCCGCAGACGCTGGCGCTCCTCGAACGAGTCCTTGCGGGGAAAAAGCTCGCGCGCCTCGTCAACACGCACTGCCATTCCGATCATATGGGCGGCAATGCGGCCATCCAGAAGAAATTCGGCTGCCGGACCAGCATCCCGGAAGGCGAGGCGGCGCTCATCGACGACTGGGACGAGCAGGCGCTGATCCTCGCGATCGCCGACCAGCGCGCGGAGCGCTTCAGCTACGACGATACTTTCCGCGACGGCGACACGCTGGAAATGGGTGGGTCCGAGTGGCAGGTGATCGCCGCACCCGGCCACGACACCCATGCCGTGATGTTCCATTCGCCCGAAGCGCGCGTCCTGATTTCCGGCGACGCGCTTTGGGAAAACGGCTTCGGCGTGGTGTTCCCGCAACTCTTCGGCCGCGACACCGCGCTCGCCGAAACGCGCGCCACGCTAGAAGCCATCGGCCGGCTCGGCGTCGACGTGGTCATTCCCGGCCACGGCCGGCCGTTTGGCGACGCCGGTGCGGCGCTCGAGCGCGCGCTCTATCGCCTGGAGGGATACGAGGAAGACGTCACGCGGCTCGCGCGCCACTGCGCCAAGGTGATGCTCTCTTTTGCGCTGCTGGAGAAGCGCTCCATGCCGTTCGCCGGATTGCCGGCCTATGTCGCGCGCGTGCCCATCCTCGCCGAGCTGAACTCGCGCTACTTCCGCATGACGCCGGGGGCGATGGCGGAGTGGCTGGTCAACGAACTCGAGCGCGCCGGCGCCTTGCGCCGCGAAAACGACATGCTGTATGCGACCGGGAGTTAACCCTGCTTCCGCCGCGCGCTCCAGTTCGCCACTTCGCGCTCGCCCCTGCGGACGGTGCCGTTCAGGGAATCTCCCGACACGCGCCCGACCAGCTCGACCGGACCGCGGTCGAGCGCCCCGGGGGGCAGCACCAGGCGCACCTCGTTGCCTCGCAGCCTGCCGCTGGAAAAGGGTACGTCGCCCTGCCCCGGCAGCTCGACCGACCCGGATACAAATTGGAAACGCTGCTGGAGAACGAGCCGGGTTCGCCGTGTTTTCCCCCCCGAACTCAACTCGAAAGTCCAATCGCCTTCGACCCGGGCCGGCACGATCCACAGATACACCATGCTTTCCTTGCGCACGCCGACCGTCTTGTCCGGGGCGGAGACGGTTTCCTGCACATCCGGGCGCCACTCGCGCATGTCGTAGTCGTGCGAAACCACGCGCGTGCCCGGTTTCAGCTCTGCCAGGATTTTCGGGCGCAACGCGATGTTGACGTCGGGCAGAAGATAGAGCGTCAGGACGTTCGCCTCGTGGAAATCGGTGTTGAACAGATCCTGCCGCAGAAATTTCACGCGATCGGAAACGCCCAGACGACGCGCTGTCTCGTTCGAGTGCTGCACCAGGCGCGGATCGATCTCGACCCCGAATCCCCGCGCGCCGTGTCGTTGCGCCGCGGTGATCATGATGCGGCCGTCACCCGAACCGAGGTCGATCACCGTGTCGCCCGCGCTCACCTCCGCCACGGCGAGCATCCGGTCGACGACCGCCTGGGGCGTGGGCACGTACGGAGTGTCGAGATCCTTCTCCTGGCCTTGAGCGATTGCGGCGCAGGGACATGCGAGCACGGCTGCGACCCATGCCAGTCCGGCGATCCGCCTGAAGAGGGTCTCGACCACTGTCACCCTCAAATCACTCCGTCGCCGCGCAGCGCCGCGATCTCGGCCTCGCGATACCCGGCCTCGCGCAGGATCTCCTCCGTGTGCTCCCCGAGGCCCGGTGCCGGGCGTCCGATCCCGAACTCGAATTCGCTGAATTTCAGCGGGAAGGCGGGCTGCGTGAGTCCGTCGTCGGTCGCGATCATCTTCCGGGCGCGAAGCTGCTCGTTGGCGAGCGCCTCGTCGATGGGCAGAATCGGGCTCACGCAGCAATCGGCGCGGGCGAAGACCTCCGACCATTCGCGCTGGGTGCGCGAGGCGAAGACCGCCGCAAGGCGTTCCTTTACCGGCTTCGCTTCCTCGCCGTACACGATGTGTTTTCCTTTCAATTCCGGGCAGCCGAGTATATCGCACAGGGTCTCCCAGAATTTCCCCTCGAGCGCTCCCACCGCCATCCAGCGACCGTCGCGGGTCCGGTAGACGTTGTAGCAGGGCAGCCCGCCGCCCAGCATCCCCGTGCCGCGCCGCGGTGCTTTCCCACGCTCGAGATATCCGAGAAGAGGAAGGATCGCGTGCGCAAAGACGGCATCGGTCATGGCGACGTCCACATGGCGGCCGCGTCCGGACGATTTTGCGTCGATCAGCGCGGCGAGAATTCCCATCACCGAGGTGAGCGCCCCGCCGAGCAGGTCGGCAATCTGGAAGTTCGGCACGACCGGCGCTTCCGCCGTCCCGATCTGATCGCCGACCCCGGCGCAGCCGATGTAGTTGATGTCGTGCCCGGCGCGGTCCGCGTAGGGCCCATCCTGCCCGTATCCAGTGATCGAGCAACACACCAGACGCGGATTCACGGCGGCGAGCGCATCGTAGCCGAGGCCGAGCCTAGCCATGACGCCGGGGCGAAAGCCCTCCACGACGACGTCCGCTTTTTTCGCAAGCCGCAGGAACACCTCGCACCCTTTCGGATTTTTCAGCTCGAGCCGCATGCCGCGCTTGTTGCGATTGGCCAGGCGAAAAAACACGGAGGTGCCCTCGTGCAGAGGACCCATCTCGCGCGCGTAATCGCCGGCGCCGGTGTCCTCGATCTTGACGACGTCGGCGCCCATGTCGGCGAGATGCTGCGTCGCCATCGGACCGGGAAGGAGCCGCGTCAGATCGAGGACGCGGATCCCGGATAGCGGTTTCGCGCGCAAGCTATTCGACCGCCTTGGGATAGGGGCGCCCCAGGATTCCGAGGAATTTCATCGCAGCTCCTATTCGTACTTCTTCGCGTCCTCGATCACCCTGCCGTCGTTCGGCAGCTCGCCGGGCTTTCTGAATGCGACTTCGCCCCGCAGCTTGGTGATGCTGCGGATGGTGCCTTCTATCGCCTGCGCAAGTCCCGCCGGCGGCGCGTCGCGTATTTCGCATTGCAGGGTCATGCGGTCGGTTCCGCCGGGGTTGTCCACGACCAGGCGCGCCTTCAGGATTTCCTCGTGTCGCCTTACGATTTCGGCCACCTGCGACGGCTGCACGAACATGCCCTTCACCTTGGTGGTCTGGTCGGCGCGGCCCATCCAGCCGCGGATGCGCGTGTTGGTGCGGCCGCAGGCGCTGATCCCGGGGAGTACCGCGGACAAGTCCCCGGTGCCGAAGCGGATCAGCGGGTAGTCCGGATTGAAGCTGGTGATGACCACCTCGCCGACTTCGCCCTCCGGTACGGGCTCGCCCGTGCCCGGACGCACGATCTCGAGGATCAGCGCTTCGTCGAGGATCATGCCTTCGAGCGCATCGGACTCGTAGGCGATCAGGCCGAGATCCGCCGATGCGTACGACTGCAGCACCCGGATGCCCCGTTCGGCCATCGCAGCGCGAAGCGCGGGCGGAAGATACTCGGCACCGACGGCTGCTTTTATGAGCGAGCGGATGTCCGCCTTCAACTCGTCGGCCTTCTCGACGATCAGCTTCAGGAACGAAGGCGTGCCGATATAGGCGCTCGCTCGCAGATCGGCGATGGTCGCGGCCTGAATCTCGGTCTGCCCGGTTCCGGTCGGCACCACCGTGCAGCCCAGCGCAAGCGCGCCCGATTCGAGCATCGAGCCCGCCGGCGTGAAATGGTAGGCGAAGGTGTTGATCGCGAGGTCGCCCGGACGGAATCCCGCTGCGAAGAGGGCTCGGGCCGTGCGCCACCAGTCGCGTCCGCGCCCTTCGGGCTCGTAGATCGGCCCCGGTGAGACGAAAACTTTGCCGAGCTGCGCCAACGTCGCATTCAGGCCGCCGAGCGGGCGCTCGGCCTTTTGCAGCTCCGCGAGATCCGATTTGCGCGTGACCGGAAGCTTTGCCAGCGCCGCGCGGCTGGTGACACCAGCCGGATCGACCTCGGCGAGAATCCGCGCCCAGCCCGGGGCTCTCCGTTTCGCGTGCGCGATCTGGCCGGAAAGCGCGGCCATCAGAAGGCGTTCCCGCTCCTCGGGGTCGCGGGCTTCGAGGCTGTCGTAGTACTGCGGCATCGAATCGGTGGGCGGGCGCAGAGCGGGCCGGGAACTTCGCGCAGGCAACATAGCACACAAAATCAGAATGGGTTATAAGAAACTAATCTTTGATTTGTTCCCGTTTGCGAGACGAGCGGGTAATTTCCTGTCTTCAACCGTGCGCCGGGGCGGCCAAGAAAAGCACGGCTTTCTTAAAAGGGGGGGAGCTCATGAGCCCAACCGCTAAAGGCATCAGCGAAGACTGGCTGTCGGTCTGGATCGGCCTGCTCGTATTCGTGCTCGCGCTCGGCATGCTGGCCGGAACGGATATCCTGGGCTGGGTCGTCACCACCGGCGTCTGGACCGACGTATCCAAAGCCCTCAATCCCATCTCTAAGGCTTATTCGGCCTTGAGCGGAGCGGGCGCCCTGATCGTCACTTACGTCGCCCTGCTCGTCGTGATGACGGCGGGCGCCGCTGCGCTGAAAGCCGACTTGAAGCGCTTCGCGCTCGGCTTCACCGCGGTGTTCTGGATCGGCTACCTCTCCTGGATCGCGGGCAGCTACGCGAATTTCGCCGTAACCACGCCCGCCGACATGCAGAGATTCGGCATCGGCTGGTCGTTGAGACTCACCAACGAAGGCGGATTTATCCTCGCGCTCGCTGCCGGCCTCGTCGTCGGGAATTTCTTTCCTGGTTTAGCCGCATGGATGAAGGAGGCGGTGCGCCCCGAGCTGTACATCAAGACCGCGATCGTGCTCCTCGGCGGGTTCCTCGGAATCACCGCCGCGACGCAGCCGATCCTCGCGAAGGCAGTCCTGTTCCGGGGCCTGGCGGCCATCATCGAGGCCTACCTGATCTACTGGGCGGTGGTGTACTTCGTCGCGCGCAAATGGTTCGGCTTCAGCCGCGAATGGGCGGCGCCGCTCGCCTCGGGGATCTCGATCTGCGGCGTGTCGGCCGCGATCGCCACGGGCGGAGCGATCCGCGCCCGGCCCATCGTGCCGATCATGGTGGCTTCGCTGGTGGTGATTTTCGCCGTGGTCGAGCTCCTGATTCTGCCGTTTGCCGCGAACGCATTCCTCGCCCATGAGCCCATGGTGGCCGGCGCGTGGATGGGGCTCGCCGTGAAGACCGATGGCGCGGCCGTGGCGAGCGGCGCAATCGCCGAATCGCTGATCCTCGCGACCAATGCGGCCGAAGGCATCAACTATGCAAAAGGCTGGATACTCGGGACCACCGCGACGGTGAAGATCTTCATCGACATCTTCATCGGCATCTGGGCCTTTATCCTCGCTTATATCTGGACTAACCATATCGAGGTTCGTCCGGCCGGCGACAAGGCGAAGATCGGCGAGATCTGGGAGCGCTTCCCGAAATTCATCATCGGCTACGTGCTGACTTTCCTCGTGGTCCTGCTCCTCGCCTTCGGCGCGGAGGCTGCGACCGCGGCCAAGATCCGCGCGGCGATGGGCGAGGCGAACACTTTCCGCGTGATCTTTTTCATCATGACCTTCTTCACCATCGGCGTGATGTCCAACTTCAGGAAGCTCTGGGAGGAAGGCATAGGCAAGCTCGCCGCGGTCTACGTGGTGTGCCTGTTCGGCTTCGTCATCTGGGTGGGGCTGGTGATTTCCTGGGTATTTTTCGCGGGGGTGAAGCCACCGCTCGCGGCAGGTTAACCGGAGGGACAAAAATGGAACAACCCAAAGTCGGCGAAGAAATGCGCAAGATGCCGGTCGAGCCCCTGCTGCCGGTCGAGAAGAAACTGATCGGCTGGAGCCTGGGGATCGGACTCGTTCTGCTCGTGATCCTAGTCTTCGCGACGCGAAGCTGAACGAGACCGTCTACTCGAACTTCACTCCAGTCTCGCGGATCACGCGCGCGAGGGCTTCCGCGTCCCGGCGCAGGAATGCGCCGAAGGCCTCAGGCGACTGGGACGCGACCGCCTCGGTCCCGGCGGGCGCGAGCACGGCTTTCAGCTTCGGATCCTGAAGCGCCTGCGTCGTCGCTTCGAACAGCCGCGCGACGATGGCCCGCGGCGTCGCTTTCGGCGCGAAGAATCCGTACCAGATGGAAACGTCGTAGTTCGCGAGTCCCGCTTCCTCCATTCCCGGCAAGCCTTCGACCAGCGGCGAACGCCCGCGCGTCGTAACGGCGAGCCCGCGCAGCTTGCCGGTGAGCACGTGCGGCATCACCGAAGGCGCGGTGGCGAAGGTCACCTGTGTGTCGCCGGCGAGCACCGATTGTACCGAGAGGCCCCCGCTCTTGTAGGGAATGTGGACCATCTCCACGCCGGCAAGCGCGTCGAAGAGCGCCGTGGCGAGGTGCGGGAGCGACCCGTTGCCCGAGGTGGCGAAGTTGAGCTTGCCGGGATTTTTCTTCGCCTCGGTGATGAGCTCCCGAATCGATTTCACCGGCAGCGAGGGATGGACCGCGACCACGAGCGGCGAGCTCGTCACCTGCGTGATGGCCACGAAATCGCGCTCGGTGTCGTACGCGATGTTCTTGTTGATGAGCGGGTTGATGATCATGCCGCTCTGGCTGGCGATCATGATGGTATAGCCGTCGGGCGAGGCCTTGGCGACGTGCTCGGCGGCGAGGCTCGACCCCGCCCCCGGCTTGTTGTCGACAATGACGCCCTGGCCGAGCGCGCGTGTGAGCGGATCGCCCATCGTGCGCGCGATGATGTCGGCCGCGCCGCCCGGGGCGAAGCCGACCACGAGGCGTACTGGCTTGGTCGGGTACGTTTGCGCCGAAGCCGCGCACGCGGTCAGGAGAACAATCAGCGTAAAAACAACTCTCATATTGGAGTTCCTTTTCAAGCAAGCCACCGCTTCCTGCGGCGGTAGTGCTTCACGTCCTTGAAGCTCCTGCGGGCACCCGAGGATATACCGAGATAGAACTCCTTGACGTCTTCGTTCGCGGCGAGCGCGGCGGCGGCGCCGTCCATCACCACACGGCCGTTCTCCAGGATGTAGCCATAGTCGGCGTAGCGCAGCGCCACGTTGGTGTTTTGCTCGGCGAGCAGAAAGCTCACCTTCTCCTTTTGGTTGAGGCTCTTCACGATCTCGAAGATCTCCTCGACGATCTGCGGCGCGAGTCCCATCGAAGGCTCGTCGAGCAGGATCATGCCCGGACGGGCCATGAGCGCGCGCCCGAGGGCGGTCATCTGCTGCTCGCCGCCCGAGGTGTAGCCGGCGAGCGCGCCGCGCCGGTCTTTCAGCTGCGGAAAGTAGCCGTACACTTTTTCCAAATCCTGGCTGAGTTGCGCCCGGCCCGCCCTGCGCGTGTAGGCGCCGGCGAGAAGGTTCTCCTCGACGGTGAGATGGGCGAAGCAATGGCGCCCCTCCATCACCTGCACCACGCCGAGCCTCACCAGTTCGTCGGGGCTCAGCCGGTCCACGCGCTGCCCGCGGAATTCGATCGTTCCCTTGGTGACCTCGCCGCGCTCGGTGCGCAGCAAGCTCGAGATCGCCTTCAGCGTGGTGGTCTTGCCCGCACCGTTCGCCCCGAGCAGCGCGACGATCTTTCCGTCGGGCACGGCAAGCGACACCCCCTTCAACACCAGGATCACGTGGTCGTAGATGACCTCGATGTTGTTGACGCTGAGATAGGCTTGCTTCGGCTCAGGCTTGGGGACGACGGACATGGATGAAGCCCCTCACCCTACCCTCTCCCGCAGGCGGGAGAGGGTGCGAGCGGAGCGAGCGGGTGAGGGTCGTTCACGTTCTCCCGCAGGCGGGAGAGGGTGCGAGCATAGCGAGCGGGTGAGGGTCAGCCTTCCTTGGAACAATCGCGCAGGGTGATGCCTTTCTCCTTGGCATACTTCGCTGCGGACTCCTCGATCATGGGCCGCACGATCGACTGGTCGGAAGTGATCCAGTCGGTGATCGTATTCCACTTCGCGCCGTCCCACTGCAGGAATTTCACCGAGCCGCCCCCTTCATGATCCATGCACGAGACCTTTAGGGCCTGCATAAAACCGGTTGCGCCGAGCTGCTTGAGTTTCCTGTCGTCGATGCTCAGATTCTCCAGGCCCCAGCGGATCTGGTCGCCCGTCATCGGCTTGCCCGTGCCGTACTTCTCCTGAGCCACTCGGATCGCCTCGGTGGAGATGATGCCGAAGACCACGCCGCGGTTGTAGTAGATGCTGCCCACGCGCGAATGGTCCTCCATCTCGCCCTTGCCCTTCGCGTATACGAACTTCTCGATCTCCTTGATCACCGGATAGTTGCCGCCCGATACGTTGAACGCCGCGGCGACGTAGCCCTTGGCGGCGTCGCCTGCCGGGATCACGTCCTCCTCGGCTCCGCTCCACCACACGCCCACGATCTTGGTGCGCGGGAAACCCACCTTGGCTGCGGCCTTGAGCGCGGTCGGATTCATCACTCCCCAGCCGCGCAGGATCACCCAGTCAGGCTTGATCTGGCGCACCTGCAGCCACTGCGCCTGCTGCTCATTGCCCGGATGCGCGACCGGGATGTGAGTGACTTCGAATCCATACTTTTTCGCCTGCGCATCGAGCACGGGGATGGTTTCCTTGCCGTAGGCCGAGTCGTGATAGATATTCACGATCTTCTTGCCTTTCAGCTTGTCCATTCCGCCTTCTTTCATGCCGATGAACTTTATCTTGGCGGTGTTCTGGCTCCAGTAGTTTGTGATCAGGGGAAACACCCACGGAAACACGCGCCCGTCGGAAGCGTCGGTGCGTCCGTACCCGATCGACACGATCGGAATGTGGTCCGCCGTGCCCTTGTCGATAAGCGAGTAGGTGATGCCGGTCGAGAGCGGGTGCACGAGCGACGCCCCGGTCGGGCCGCGTTTCTTGGTGCGCTCGTAGCATTCCACACCGCGCGCGTTGTTGTATTCGGTCTCGCACTTCTCGTAAGTAAGCTTCACGCCGTTGATGCCGCCGTCTCGGGCGTTCACCATGTTGAGGTAATCGATGAACCCGCCGAAGATGCCCGAGCCGCCCGCGGCGTACGGTCCGACCCAGTAACCGTTCATGGGAATGAACTGCTCGTTCTGCGAATACGCGGTCCCGGCGACGGCGAATGCCGCGGCGCCCAAGAGCGCGGCTCGTCTGATTTTCCGCAACATTGGAACCCTCCTTTGGATGGCAAATCTCCCTGTTTCTACAGCCGGCCTACTATAGCCCAATTGCCAGGGCTGGGAAAACCGGCCCGGTTCAGTGCGGGAAAGGCCAGAGCCTCAGCTTTTCCTTGGCGATTTGCCACAGGCGCGCCAGGCCCAGCGGTTCGACCACGAGGAAAAAGATGATGAGCGCGCCGAAGAGGATAAGCGTCAGGTTGGACACCAACCCCGCGGGAAGGGCGAGGCCGAAAGAGCGCTCGATCGAGGTGGCCGAAAGGTCCATGAAGATCGGCAGGAGCACGATGAAGGCGGCGCCGAGGAACGAGCCCAGTATGCTGCCGACGCCGCCGACGATGATCATGAAGAGGATCCTGAAGGAAAGATCGAGCTCGAATCCCGCCGGCTCGACCGTGCCCAGATATGCAAACGCGTAGAGCGCGCCGGCCACCCCGCAGTAGAACGAACTGATGGCAAAGGCGAGGAGCTTGGTTTTCACCATCGGAATGCCGACGACCTCCGCCGCGACGTCCATGTCGCGCACTGCCATCCAGGCCCGGCCGATCGAGCTACGCACCATGTTTTTCGCCGCGAGCGCCATAACGCTCACGATCGCGAGCACCAGCAGGTAGCGTTTGACCGGGGTATCGACTGCGTAGCCGAAAACAAGGAGCTTCTGCGCGGTGATCACTCCCGATGAACTGTAGTTGGAAAACCAGCCGAACTTGGTCAGCGCCCATACGACGAAGAATTGCGCGGCGAGCGTCGCGACCGCGAGATAGAAACCCTTGATGCGCAGGCTCGGCAGCCCGAACACGATACCGACCGCCGCGGCCACGACACCCGCAAGCACGAAAGACAGCAGCATCGGGATGCCCGGCAGCCGGAGCTCGAAGTTGTAGGCGGCAAAAGCCCCCACAGCCATGAACGCGGCGGTGCCGAGCGAGAGTTGCCCGGCGTAGCCCGTGAGGATGTTCAGGCCGAGGGCGGCGAGCGAGAAGATGAGGAACGGGATCAACATGCCGTTGAACCAGTAGTTCAAGTCGATCGCCGCCGCAGCCGCGGGGACGACCGAGACGAGCGGAACGCCGACGAAAACCACGGCCAGGAGGATCGCCATGCCGATGCGGTCCTGCCGGATCGGAAAGAGCTGCTGGTCCGCGGCGTAGTTGGTCTTGAACTGCCCGGTTTCGCGGTAGAGCATGGCTGTCGTCAGACCCGGTCGATGCGCCGCTCGCCGAACAAACCCTCGGGCCGAACCAGGAGGAAAGCGAGCGCGAGCACGTAGGGGAACCAGGATTCGATGCCGCCACCGACGTACGGGCCGATGTAGACCTCGGCAAGTTTCTCCGAGGCTCCGACGATAAGCCCGCCGACGATCGCCCCGGCGATCGATTCGAACCCGCCCAGGATCAGTACCGGCAACGCCTTCAGCGCGAGAAAGGTGAGCGCGAACTGCACGCCGTTGCGCGCACCCCACAGAAGTCCCGTCACGAGCGCGACGAATCCGGCGACCATCCACACGATCACCCAGATCTTCCGCAGGGAAATGCCGACTGCGAGGGCCGCCTGATGGTCGTCGGCGACCGCGCGCAGCGCCCGCCCGGTGCGGGTCTTGCTGAAAAATAGCGCAAGCACCGCCACCAGCGCAGCCGCGATCCCGGAGGCGACGAGGTCGAATTTGCTGATGTTCATCCCGGTATTGCCCATCAGCCATTCGATCGGCTCGTCGGCAATCCCCAAGTCGAGCGCGTGGACCTGCGCGCCCCAGGTAAGCTGCGCGATGCCCTCGATGAAGAAGCTCAAGCCGATGGTCGCCATGAAGAGCGTGATCTGCGGCTGGTTGACGAGCGGGCGCAGCACCACGCGCTCGGTGAAAAACGCGAGCGCCACCATCGCCGCGAGCGCGAGCGCCACGGCGAGCCAGAACGGAGCGCCCATCGAGATGAACCCTACGGTCGTGAGCGCAGCGAAGAACACCATCGCCCCTTGAGCAAAATTGAACACGCCCGAGGCCTTGTAGATCAGTACGAAGCCGAGCGCCACGAGCGAATACATCACCCCCGCGAGCAGGCCGCCGATCAGGACTTCGAAGAAGAATTGCATCTTATCGATGTCATCCTGAGCGGAGCGAAGGATCTGCTTTTCGAAAAACAGATTCTTCGGGCTGCGCGCTCAGAATGACCCTGTTAATGTGCCACTCCCAGATACGCGTCGATCACGTCCTTGTTGTTGCGCACCTCATCAGGCGTGCCGTCGGCAATCTTGCGGCCGTAGTCGAGCACGACCACGCGGTCCGAGAGGTCCATCACCACGCTCATGTCGTGCTCGATCAGAACGATGGTGGTGCCGAGCTGGTCGTTGACGTCGAGAATGAAACGGCTCATGTCCTGCTTTTCCTCGAGGTTCATGCCGGCCATAGGCTCATCGAGCAACAACAGCTCCGGCTCCGCCGCAAGAGCGCGCGCGAACTCCACGCGCTTCTGCAGTCCGTAGGGCAGCCGGCCGACCGGGGTCTTGCGTATATGCTCTATCTCGAGGAAGTCGATGACCGTCTCGACCTTGGCACGGTGCTCGAGCTCCTCGCGCCGCGCGGCTCCCCAGTAGAGCGCCTGCTGCAGGAAGTTCGATTTCATCTTGAGGTTGCGCCCGGTCATGATGTTGTCGAGCACCGTCATGCCGCGAAAAAGGGCGATGTTCTGGAAGGTGCGGGCGATTCCCTGCCGCGCGGCTTCGTGGGGATCGACGACGTGGCGCCTTTGGCCCTTGAACGCGACGCTGCCTCGCTGCGGGTGGTAGACGCCGTTGATGACGTTGAGCATCGAGGACTTGCCCGCGCCGTTCGGGCCGATGATGGCGCGGATTTCGTGCGCGCGGACATCGAAGGAAACGCCCTGGAGGGCAACCACTCCGCCGAAGGCGAGGGAGACGTCGTCGATCTCGAGGATGGCCGCGCCGACTTTCCGACCCGTGGTCATACCTCGGGACGAAACCGCCCGGGCCTCACGCCGCTTCCCTCGCCGCGGCGGCGACACTGTAGGTCTTCGCCTCCATGATTTTCAGATCCGCCGATACCGTACCAGTGCGGCCGTCCTCGAAGCGCATCTGGGTCTCGATGAAGCAGCTCGTCTTGTCCGAGTAGAGGGCGTCGACCAGCACGGCGTATTTTTCGCCGATGTGTCGGCGGCGCACCTTGCGCGTGCGCGTGAGCTCGCCGTCGTCGGCGTCGAGCTCCTTCTGCAGTATGAGGAAGCGGTGGATCTGCGAGTTGCCGAGCGCGGCGTCGGCGGCAAGGTCGCGGTTCACTTTTTCCACGCATTCGCGCACCAGCTCGTAGACCTCGGGCTGCGCGGCGAGGTCGGTGTAGCCGGTATAGGGCAGATTGCGCTTCTCGGCCCAGTTGGCCACGGCCTCCATGTCGAAGTTGACGAAGACGCAGACCTTGTCGCGCCCGTGCCCGAAGCACACCGCTTCCTTGATGTAGGGAAAGAACTTGAGCTTGTTCTCGATGTACTTCGGCGCGAACAACGTGCCGTCGCCGAGCTTGCCCACGTCTTTTGCGCGGTCGATGATTTTCAGGTGGCCGTCTGCATCGAAATATCCGGCGTCGCCCGTGTGAAAAAAACCCTCCGCGTCGATCGCCTCGCGCGTCGCATCCGGCTGCTTGTAATACTCCTTCATGACACCGGGGGAGCGCACCAGCACTTCTCC
>WNFA01007281.1_pt1 | contig 16404 bp, 14 predicted proteins | sample 5400481 | NCBI WGS metagenome assembly WNFA01 (sample SAMN13153340, study PRJNA577476) | soil metagenome | isolation source: 120 cm saprolite under Douglas fir tree site 2 hole 1 replicate 2 | place: USA:California | collected 2015-04-18
AACTAACCGATGTGGTCACTATCAGTGACAAGCAAGCCGACGAGATGCTGCGCCTCGTTGCTGAGGCGGAACGAGGCTCCGAGCACCCCCTGGCCTCCGCGATTGTCGAGGGGGCCAGAGCGCGAGGATTGACGCTCGGTGCGTCTCCCGAACACTTTACCGCTCTTGCTGGGCGCGGCCTGGAGGCAACCGTCGAGGGGCATACTGTGCTTGTTGGCACCCGTCGTCTGCTGAGCGAGCGTTCACTCGGGTATGATGCGCTAGAGGACCAGCTGGCTGCGTTGGAACAGGGGGGCAAGACCACCATGCTCGTTGCCATCGATGGCGAAGTAGCGGGATTGGTGGCTGTAGCCGATACCGTCAAAGTTGGCTCACGTGAGGCCGTCAAGCAGTTACAGTCGCAGGGGCTTGCCGTCTGGATGATTACCGGTGACAACCGGCGAGCAGCACAGGCGATTGCAGCGCAGGTTGGAATTCCAGCCGCGAACGTGCTGGCGGAGGTCTTACCGGAAGACAAAGCCAATCAAGTCAAGCGCCTGCAGGAGCAAGGTCTTGTCGTGGCCTTTGCCGGTGATGGCATCAACGATGCTCCCGCGCTGGTGCAGGCGGATGCTGGTATCGCGATGGGCACGGGAACGGATATCGCGATGGAGGCGTCGGATATCACCCTGGTCAAAGGTAACTTGAAGAGTGTCGCGACCGCGTTGGCCCTTTCACGGGCAACGCTGCGCACCATCAAGCAGAACCTCTTCTGGGCCTTTGCCTACAACGTCATCTTGATCCCGACCGCGATCCTTTCGCCCTTCATCCCGTTCCTGCGGGAGAATGCGCCGATTTTCGCGGCAGCGGCCATGGCCCTCTCATCTGTGACGGTGGTGAGCAATTCGCTGCGGTTGCGACGTTTTGGGCGTTAAATAGAAAGCAGAGTGTTGAATGAAAGGAAGAAGTGAGATGCAAGAAGATCGGAAGCCAGATGTGCTGAAACGACTCTCGTACATTGAGGGACACGTCGCCGGTATCCGTAAGATGGTGGAGGAGGATAAGTACTGCGTTGACATCTTACGTCAAACCTACGCGGTGCGTAAGGCCATTGAGAAACTGGAAGCGCTTATCCTGGAAGGGCATTTACGAACCTGTGTCCCGGAAGGGATTAAAGGGGATCGTGAAGAGGAAGTCATTCAGGAGTTAGTCCAACTCTACGCGATTGCTGGAAATCCGTAGGGAGATCTCTTTCATTCTTCCAGAAGGGAGCGCAATAGAACCTTTCACCTTTTCAGAGTGTAGCTCGCTACGAGAGCAGCATTGGAGGGATGAATTGTACAGGTTACTTTCAAGGTGTTTCACCTGAATCAAAGGAGAATATATCATGGAATCTACGACTCTAGTGGCCCCTGACATTTCTTGCGAGCATTGCCAGCACGCGATTGAGGGAGCCGTTGGAAAATTGGAGGGTGTGAGTCAGGTCAAGGTCAATATCCCAACGAAGGCTGTCCACATCGATTACGATCCGCAGCAAGTGACGCTCGCGAAGATCGAGGAAGTGCTCGACGATACCGGCTACACCGTAGCCAAGTAGCACCCTCGTCTTTCATCACCTGCCGACTGAGATCAAACACCAGGCCATGCAGGAAATCTACCGCGTGCTCACGCCTGACGGCAGGTTTCTGCTCGCTGATTTTGGCCGACCGGAGGGCCTTCTCCTCCGTTCCTTTTTCGCCCTTGGGGCATTGGTGCAGGCGGACGAAACCAGGTACATTCAGGATAACAAGGAAGGGAAATTGCCACGCTTTCTGAAAGAGGCTGGGGTTGCGGTTCAGGAGCTGCCCCCACGCTACAGAGGTGTGCAGTTTCTCCTCGCAACGAAAGACGCAGGCGTGCAAGAAAGGGGAAAGAGATGAAAACGGTGACAGTACCGGTCAAGGGCCTTAATTTCGCCGGGTGTGCTCGCGAGATTGAGAAACACCTCGGCAAGCTTGAATCAATCGCACACGTAGCAGCGAGCTATGTTTCGCAGACCGTCACCATCACCTATGATGAGACGCGGCTCGGTGAGGCACAACTGCGCGAGATGGTCAAGGATTGTGGCTTTGCCTGCGGAGAACCCCTCACCCGATTCCCGGGACCAAGCGGCACTGTTTCACAACTAACGGAAGTGGCTCCTGCCCATCGGTCTATGGTACATCCCGCGATGGAAGATCGTGCGGAGGCTTCGGCCCCCGTGAAGATGGACATGGGTATAGTGGATCACAGCATGATGGGCCATGACATGAGTGATCCAGCTATGGCGCGGGCCATGGAAGCCGACATGCGCAACCGCTTCTTCCTGTCACTAGTGCTTACCATCCCTGTCATCCTGTACTCCCCACTGGGCGTCAATCTCTTCAAATTGCACCTGCCTACCCCTTTTGGCATCAGCCCCAACTGGGTCCTACTCGTGTTTGCTACCCCCATTGTCTGGTGGGGCGGCTGGATCTTTCACTCCGGTGCATGGCGTGCATTGCGTAATCGCACGCTCGATATGAACGTGCTGGTGAGCCTGGGCGTGCTGGTGGCCTACTTCTTCAGTGTCTTTGTCACCCTGTTTGCACCGCGCGTAGAGACAAGCTATGACGCTGCGGCTATGCTCGTGACATTCGTGCTGTTTGGGCACTGGATGGAGATGCGCAGTCGCCGGGGTTCCTCCGACGCACTCAACGCCCTGCTGCGACTCGCGCCTTCCCAGGCCAACGTGATCGGACCTGACGGGGAGGTACGGACGGTGCCAGTCGAGCAGGTGCAGGTGGGCGACCTGCTGCTACTGCGTCCTGGGGAAAAAGTGCCGGTCGATGGTCTTGTGACCGAGGGCGACAGCTCGATTGACGAGAGTATGGTCACCGGGGAAAGCATCCCCGTCAGCAAGCAGCCGGGTGACGAAGTGATCGGGGGTACGGTGAACGGGTCCGGGTCGCTCCGTTTCAAGGCGACCAAGGTAGGAAGCGACACGGCGCTCGCCCAGATCGTGCAACTGGTGCAGACGGCGCAGAACTCCAAGGCGCCCGCCCAGCGTCTGGCCGACCGGGCAGCGGAGTGGCTGGTCCTGGCAGCGGTGAGCGCCGGCGTGTTGACCTTCCTGGTCTGGTTCTTCGTGATCGGACAGACAGTGCTGTTTGCCCTGACACTCGCTGTCACGGCGATCGTGATCGCCTGCCCCGACGCGCTCGGCCTGGCAACTCCCACAGCAGTTGCGGTTGGCACGGGTATTGGAGCCAGGAACGGTATTCTGATCAAAAATGCAACGGCGCTGGAACAAGCGTCAAAAATTCAGGCCATCATGTTTGATAAGACTGGAACCTTGACCGAGGGCAAACCAGCGGTGACCACTATCGTCGCGTTCGCAGCAGGCAAGCTGGCGGGACTGGACGAGTCCTGGCTGCTGCAAGTGGCGGCAACGGCGGAAGCGGACTCAGAGCACCCCCTGGCAAGTGCCATGGTGGAGGCAGCGAAGGATCGCCAGCTCGCCCTGTTGCCTTACAGCCAGTTCAAAGCGATTGCAGGTGGAGGTGTCCAGGCGCAGGTTGATGGCAACACCGTGCTGGTCGGGACACCGAAACTACTGGCAGAGCACAGTATCCAGTTGCAGCCTGCTGAAGAGGAGGAACTGGTCGCGCTGCAAGCGGAGGGGAAAACGGCGATGCTCGTGGCGATGAACGGCCAGGCGGTCGGCCTGATCGCGGTCGCTGATCGCGTGCGAGCGACAGCTCGTGAGACGATTGCTCAGCTCAAGGCCTTGGGCATGCAGGTGGCGATGCTGACCGGAGATAACCGGCGCACCGGTGAGGCCGTCGGTCGCGAACTGGGCATTGAGCGGGTGTTTGCCGAGATCCTGCCCGCTGACAAAGCGAACTACGTGAGGCAACTCCAGGGCGAAGGGCTGTTCACCGCGATGGTGGGCGACGGGGTGAACGACGCCCCGGCACTGGCGCAGGCAGACCTGGGCATCGCCATCGGCGCGGGAACAGGCGTTGCCATTGAGACTGCCGAAGTCGTCCTTATGCGCAGCAACCCACTGGATGTGCTGGCCGCCATTCGCCTCTCCAAAGCCACCGTCAGGAAGATGAAGCAGAACTTGTTCTGGGCCGCCATCTATAACCTGATCGCCATTCCGGTGGCGGCAGGCGTGCTGTATCCGTTTGGGATTCTGCTCAGCCCAGCCGTCGGGGCACTGGCCATGAGTGCCAGTTCGATTACCGTGGCGACGAACGCCGTCTCGCTCAAGGGCGTGGAGAAGCACCTGCGGGAGGAGCAACACACGTGATCAGCAGACAGGAGACCTCTTTGAAGGCCAACTCTTCACTTCTTCATGCCGTTTTCGCCGTTTGACATAGCTATCGTGTTTCTGCTATAATCCGTGGGCACTCAATCCGACAATGTGTCGGTATTTTTGTGAAACAGCCCGTGAGAAGGGATACACATCTGGGGGAGGATTAGTACTCAAATGCCCAATAATGCCGCCGCAGAGAAGCGCATGCGCCAGGAGAAAAAGCGTCGCCTGCGCAATCGCATGGTCAAATCAACCGTCAAAACACAGATCACGAAGGCTCGCCAGGCCATTACCAGCGGAGCCGACGACCAGGAAGCTGTACGCGCCGCCGTCAGCGAACTGGACCGCGCTGCCAAAAAAGGGGTCATTCATCGAAACAACGCTGCTCGCCGCAAATCGCGCCTGATGAAGCAGCTCAACGCAGCAACACAATAGGTTTGTGCGCCCATCGCTATCATAGGCTGATACATTGGGCACACAGGAGGTTTTACACGTATGGCTGATAAACAAGTCGTAACTAAGCCAGCAGGGCGGGCGTTACTGGTCGCTGTTGAAAATGCCCAGTTACGTAAAGATATACCTGAGCTTCGGTCAGGCGACACAGTGCGCCTGCAAGTCAAAGTCGTCGAAGGGAACCGCGAACGCCTACAGCCCTTTGAAGGTGTGGTCATGCGTCTGCGTGGCAGCGGTGTCAATCGCAACTTCACAGTACGCCGCATCACGCATGGCGTCGGTGTGGAACGCACATTTCTCATCAACTCGCCGCGCATCGAGAAGATCGACGTGATCCGCCATGCTCGTGTGCGCCGCAAGCAACTTTACTACCTGCGTGGCTTGACCGGAAAAGCTGCTCGCCTGAAAGAACTCCGTCCCATGACGAGTAAGGAAGCGGCAGCCAAAGAAGCCACTAGAGCTGCGAAAGCTGCCAGTGCCAATGCTAGTGCCAGTACCGATGATGAAAGCGCAAGCGTCGAAGAGTAACTCACAAGCACCAACACGAGAAGAAGAAATGGCCCTGCTGAGACAGGGCTATTGCTTTATAGCTGGACTCGATGAAGCAGGGCGCGGTTGCCTCGCAGGACCTGTGGTAGCCGCTGCCGTCATCTTGCCACTCGCTGACGAGCACTTAGCATGTTTTGCCGGTGTCCGCGACTCCAAACAACTCGCACCGCACGTTCGGGAGCATTTCTACCAGGTTATCATGCAGCATGCAGTGGCAGTTGGAGTCGGCGTTGGTCCTGTTGAACTCATCGACGAGCGTAACATCCTCCAGGCCACCAAACATGCTATGCGTTGTGCTCTCGCCCAGCTTTCGACCCCTCCACATGCCCTCCTGCTCGATGCACTGCTTCTACCCGATATTCCTCTGCCACAGCGCGCCATCATCAAAGGGGATAGCTCTTGCCTCTCCATCGCGGCTGCATCGATCATCGCCAAAGTCACTCGTGACCGGCTGATGGTACAACTGCACGAGCAATACCCCACTTATGGATTCGCCCAGCACAAAGGCTACGGCACCGAAGCCCACCTGGCTGCGCTGCGTGAATATGGTGTTACGCCTATACACCGCAGGACTTTCGCACCCGTACGCGAATTGCTCGGACTTTTCTCGCCTGTGAATGAATAACAACTGGAAATGAGTCGAAATGCCTGATTACATCTGGGGCCGCAACCCCATTCTGGAGACACTGCATTCGCCGCGGCAAGTAAAGCGCATCCTGTTGGCCGAGGGTCAACGCGAGGCACCAGCCCTTGCTGCCATTCTCAAAGAAGCTGAACGACAGCATATCCCTATCGAAACGGTGCCACGTGCGCGTCTTGACCAACTCAGTCACGGGGCTGTGCACCAGGGCTGCCTGGCGATGGTCGAAGCACGCAAATATACTACAATTGAGCACATTCTTGCCCACGCCCAACGTAAAAATGAGGCGCCTTTCCTGCTCATCCTCGACGCGATCCAGGATGTCAACAACCTTGGCTCTCTGCTGCGTACTGCGGAGGCAGTAGGAGTTCACGGCGTCATCCTACCTGAGCATCGTGCGGCTGAGGTTACTGGAACCGTGATTAAAACCTCCGCCGGAGCCACCGAGCATCTCCTCATTGCGCAAGAGACCAACCTGACACGCAGCATCGAATTGCTCAAAAAACAGAACATCTGGGTTGTAGGCCTGGTCGGCGAGGCAAAAACAGCGTACTACCAGGCTGATCTGACGGGTTCCCTGGCTCTCGTTGTTGGCAACGAAGGCAAAGGCATCAGTCGCTTAGTACGCGAACATTGCGACCTGCTGATTAAACTACCTATGCGCGGCCATATCAATTCGCTCAATGCGGCGGTGGCTGGCAGTATTGCGCTCTATGAGGCGCTGAGACAAAGAGGGCAAGCTCAATTATTCTAACTTGTCCTGTATGGTTACGACGCCTTCGATGCCTCTACTGCCTTCTTTGGAGCAGGCTTCATGTATTCCTGGAACAGATGCCCCCATGGCGAGCGTTCCAGCCACACCTCAAAGGTGCGCCGGTCTTTGAGCGGCCAGCGGTAGTAGTCGTGATACACCTCAGAGCCTGCAATAAAGATGTTCACCAACGGTGTACGCATAAACACATTCTGTATGGGCTTGAGCGGGCCGAACCACATGATATCACCCACCATACTCGCGCCATTGTCGCCGACCGAGAATCCCCAGTTCACATCAGAGATATCCATGCCCACTACCTCGATCTCATCCATGTTACCAACGCCTACACCATGCTCGTGTGCAAGCCGGATGTAGCCAATGCTCATGGGGTCGAAGCCCATCATCTTCGCCGCTACAGCATCGATAGCCGTCTGATCGGCACCGGCAAGGATTACATCCTTCTGCACCGGGAACATAGTGCGCGGGCCAGGTCCATTGCCAGCCGTTGTACCATCCATCACTGCAAAGATACCACCATGAATCTCTTTCTGGATGTTCAGCAGGTCCACCAGTGTCTCATGAATCCAGCTATGGGTATAGTGGCGACGAGTGTTTAACAGACCACCAAAAGCATTCTTCATCGCGCCAGTGGTCGTTGTATAAATGTGGCACTTCACCGTCGGCAAGTGTACAATATTCTTGCCGAAGAAATAATCAGGGATCATGATGCCTTCGGGAAAGATTCGATCCAGCACAAGCATCTTTGCTTTCGGCTCGTAGCGCACCCACTTCATATCTTCATCTTTGAAGTTGAATAGGACAGGGATACCATATTTCTCGAAGATAGGCACATAGCGGTTCAAGTCTTCACCTTTGAAGGCGTCGGTGACCACAGTCTTGTTTTGCACGCACGAGAGATCTGTGTAGCTAGCGTTGCGCAAGGCCATGATGGTCGCTTCAAGCTGCCAGGGCGTGGTATTCGCCGCGGGAAAGGGGAAATGCCAGGAGATGTTATCTTTAAGAATCGTGGGCTTCGTGGCGTTGAGGGCTTGCTCGAAGCCAGCTAATTTCATGAGTTGCTCATAGTCGGTCAGGACGGTCTCGGGTTTTGTTTTCAAGACGGCTACTGTGGCACGTTTAGTCATGGGTCCTCCGTTGCTTTGATTTATGAATCGTTCCATTGATTATAACGTACTGGTAGCAGGTATTGCTACGGAGACCGTCAATAACTCTTGAGGACTGCTCACCACCTTCGGTGGTTCGCAAAAGGTTTTTATTTACTGTGGGCATGGCAGCCGCAGGCTGCCATGCCCACAGTAAAAGCAGAGGCAAGCCGCCGGAGGCGGCAAGGTCACGACCCTAAAGGGGGATAGGTTTAGTGACACTCCTGTCGCCTAAAGGCTGACAGGCTTCTGAGCAACATCTACGGTGTGGCCTGTCCCCGTAGGGACCTGCTCCACGAGCAGTGGTTGATCCGTGGACGCGACTACAAACAACGTTGGGGCGTGTCTACCCTACTACTACTCCTGGACGGTCCAGGGCGTAGATACGTGAAGGAACGAGGAAACTCCACTTGTTCGCCATACGCAAGTTTATGCATAGTGATCGAACCGACCAGATCACGGTGTCCCGTGAACCCGCATTTCTTGCAGTGCCAAACCCTGCCTTTGGGTTTGTGTTTATGCCCACATCGGGGACACTGGCTACTTGTTCCTCGTTCGGAGCCAGTGAAGCTCAGGATGTGGGACTGTTTCGCTTTGTGGGTAAGATAGTCGATGTCTTTGCCATATTCCCAGCTGGCCATGCGTTGATTGTGGTGTCGGCCATTGTCGCGATTGCGCACGCCATGCGGATTGCCGATGAAGAGCGTTCCCACCTCATGCTCCACACAGAAGTTGATGAGCCTTCGGCTAGCCTTATGGCGCATGTCACGAATGCGCCGTTCCGCACGGAGGCTCGCCTTGTTCTTGGCGCGTTGCAGTTTCTTCCAGCGGCGGGAATACTTCGTGCAGCGGGCTTGCTTCTTGGTAATCTTGCGGAGGCGCATAATTCGTTGGCGTTTGAGGGAACGGATACCACGCCCCGTGACGATCATGGCCTTACCCGTGTTGGTGGTGACGGCGGCAAGATGAATTTCGCCCAGATCAACAGTGGCCTTGTTCTCCCCAGGAGCATCTTCTGCTTGCGGTATCTCGACGCAGACATGCAGCTCAAAGCCATTCTTCCAGACAAGGCTACATGCACCGCTATTTGCAGGAAGTTCGATGGGCAGCACAATGGATTTGCGGCCTTTGCCCATGGGCAACACCACACGCCCATGCTCTTTAGAGACGGCCTGAGCAGGCCACTTGACCGGATAGAAGCGTTTGGTCCGCCACGGGTATTTCATCTTCATGTGAGGATGGGTCTGGCGAAGTTCACGGGTCGAAACGACATTGGCAAGAAAGGCATGAACCACCATCTGCACCGACTGGCTATGCAGGGCAAACTTGCTCTTGGTGGCCTTTTGCAACTCATTGCGTCCAGGCCACTTGCCATGCTCTTGGCGAGCCTCTTTATGCAGCTCCATACACAGGTTCCACACCTGTGCTGCTTCCATCTGAGCGGCCTTGATGTATAATGCTAGCATGGAAACAAGTGGATTGCAAGTGGGTAAAACCAGATATACCCACTATTCGATAGCTTATCATCTGGTATGGATACCCAAGTACCGCCGCAAGATCCTCACAGGGGAGGTCCAAGCGGAAACGAAACGCTTGATGACCCAGTGTTGTGAGCGGCACGGACTGACACTCTTAGCACTGGAAACAGATATCGATCACATCCACGTGTGTGTGAGTGCGCCGCCACGCTTCAGTCCGGCACTCATTGCTAATCTCTTGAAGGGATATTCCTCGCGGTATCTGCGAGAGAAGTTCCCTCGTTTGAAGAAGGTTTGTGGGAAGAGCATCTGTGGACCAGTTCGTATTATGTTGGCACAGCAGGAGCGGTGTCAGCCGAAACGATCACACGCTACATCATGGACTGTCAGGGCAAGTAGTGCGAGGTGAGCGGGGTCGCTTTCATCCCGCCCCCTGGAACGGGGCGGGACTTCCCGCTCCCACTGTTAACATGCATGTTGTCATCTTTGCTGGGGGAACGCTGCGGCCAGGGAAAGCGGTAGATGCGGTCATTGCTCAGGCTGACTGTATCATCGCTGCGGACAGCGGGGCCGCAACGGCACTCAGCTATGGCCGCATCCCTGCTACTGTTGTTGGCGACTTCGACTCACTCGATGCCAGCTTACAGCAACAACTTCGACAGCAAGGTAGTCGGTTCATCCAGGCCGCAGTTGAGAAGAATGAGACCGATACCGAATTAGCTGTTCAGGTTGCTATAGAGCAGGGTGCGAATGCGATCACTCTGCTAGGAGCATTTGGTGGTGTGCGCTTCGATCATGCGATGGCGAACATACTGCTGCTCGCTGCTATCGACACAGTACCCATACGCATCATTGATGGTCCATCGATATGCTGGCTGCTGCGTGGACCGGGTCACACTAGCATCTCCGGACGCCCTGGTGACCTGCTCTCACTCCTGCCACTGACGAGTGAGGCCACTGGCGTACGTACCAGTAACCTCTATTATCCGCTGTACGGCGAGACACTACATTTCGGTAAACCACGCGGCGTGAGCAACGTTCTCATCCAGGAACACGCTGCGGTGTCTTTGGAGAAGGGATTGTTGCTCATCGTCCATACCGATATTGAGGAACTTAACGGCCAGGTTACCCCATAGACACCAACTTACCGGTAGATTAGGGAGCTTGCCGAGTGATGTTCACCGCAGAGTCCTCCATCGCCCCTAACGCGCGCAACGTCGCCTTCTGTGCCTCGGTCACTCCCCTGATCCCAGTGATATCGAGACGCTCGTAGGGGCGGTCGCGGCGCAGCGTCTGCAGGTGCTCGCCGCTCGCGAGATCCCACACAATGATGGCCCCATCACTCCCGCAACTGACCAGCCTGCTCCCATCGGGACTGCTCCTGAGCGACCGGATCGCCCCCTGATGCGCTGCTCGCATCCTCATGCACTCCCCACTCTGCACATCCCACCAGCGTAGTACTCCATCACTACCTCCACTGACCAACAGGTCCCCGCAAGGATCCCAGGCTATCGCATAGACAACACCGGGATGTCCCGCAAAGGCTTGCACGCACTCCCCGCTCTGCACATCCCACACCAACAGCTCCCCGCTGCCTCCGCCCCCCTGGCCGCCACCACCAGAGGCCAGCCGCCTCCCATCGCGGCTCCAGGCCACGCTCGCGACCATGCCATGATGTCCCGCCAGCAGCAGCGTGCCATCGGCGGCGTCCCACAGATACACGTGGCCATCATCACCACCGCCGACCAACCGCGTGCCATCCGGACTCCAGGCCACGCAACGGACCCAGGTTGGAAGCTGACGCCCGACCCAACGATGGGAGCGCGCGAGCACCTGGAGGCAGTCCTCCAGCAGCGCTTCGCAGGCGGGGGCATCGCGCAGGGACCGCCAGAGCACCACCTCGAAGCGGGGAGCAAGCTGGTGCATCAGGCTGACGGCCAGCGCCGACTTGCCGATGCCGCCCATGCCCAGTACGCTCACGACGCAACAGCGCTCCTGCACCACCCACTGGCAGAGGGCGGCCAGTTCAGGCTTTCGCCCATAGAAGGGCGGCACATCCAGCGCGTCGCCCCAATCCACCCGTGGCCCACCTGCAGGAGGAGCGAGGACGTGGTCCGTGCCACTGGTCTGCTCGACCGGCAGTGGCGCCATGAGCGCCAGTGGGGGATGCTGTTGCGAGAGCAGCGCCACGAGCCACGACTCATCCAGCAACACCTTCTGGCGCGCGGCGCGCCAGAGCGCACGGATCTCCTCGACCTCGCGCCCGGTAGGAAAGGCCTGTTGCCGCACCCCCAGCGCAATGAGCTGTTTGAGGTGTTCGGCTTTGGGATAACTGCTGCCTGCCTCCCACTCCGCCACTGCTCGTCGTGAGATGCTGAGGTGCTCGGCCAATCCCGCTTGCGTCAGCCCGAGCGCGGTGCGCAGGGTCAGCATGGCCTCCCCAAAGGTATAGTCTCGCTCACCGTATAAGAACCGCTTCATGAGCGCTCTCCTTTCTGCGTGCCCCACAGGCGCGAAGCCAGGGGAAGTGAGGGGAAGTGACACAGCATCTGCTGGACGCTGACTTCCCTATTTGTCACCTTTGTGCCTCTAGCGGTGGGCTTATGTCCTGCTATTCGATCGACTTTCCGGCGGGGCTGCTGCTACCTCGATTTCCCTTTCAAGAGGAAGAGCCTTCAACACATCTCGCTGAGTCAAGAACATGAAAAGGAAGTAGAGCAAGCCAATCGCAAACATCGCCAGGGTATAGAGCCAGGATGTTGTAAATGACGAGTCGCGGAAAATGGACAGTTCAAAGACCAGCCACACCAGAGCTAGCATGACCACAGGCCATTCAAAGGGGCCCAAATTGAAGCCGTGCGACCGGGGTAACTTGTGACGCGTACACACATACAGGATCACCGTTGCAAGGTAGATAATCACTATCTGTATCCCTGCCGTGCTGAAGAGATTCTGGAGCGTATCTGTCTGGTTAGCAAAGCTCGCCAGGACGACTTCCAGGACCATCCCACACAGGATCGTCGCGATGAGAGGAGTATTCGTCCGCTCATCCACGCGCCGAAAGAGCTGGTAACCCGGGAAACGACGATCACGCGACATAGCCCAGACCAGGCGGGTTGCTGTCATGAACACAACCAATCCGCAGGCAAACATCGAGAAAGCCACCAGCACCAGGAAGATATCGCCCACCACACGACCCAGCGTTTGGGTCACGATATCGGCAACTGGAGTCACGGATGCAGTCAGAGCATGTACATCTCCCGAGGCGAGGTTCAACGCGATCAGGAAAGCCATACCAACGATCCCACTCAGCAGCACCGCCGACAACATGGCGAATGGGACGACACGATGCGCATGCTCGGTCTCTTCAGCCAGATTCGCGGCTGCCTCAAAGCCAACAATGGTATACACCCCTATCAGGAAAGAAAGCACAAAGGGACCAGCAGAGGTGAATGTTCCCAGGCGAAAATAGCCACTGGCCGGGATCGCGCCCATACTAAACAGGTGATCTGGGTGGAGGATACCGCGCACCTCCCCAATAATCACCAGGAGGACAGTTAGTCCCACAATGCCAATGACTTCAGTGCCAGCCGCAAGATTATTGATGCGGGTCGACCAGAGCGTTGAAAACAGGATCAGGGCCATCTGCACCACAATCACCAGAGCCGTGATCAGCCAGGCATTGCCTGGTGTTTCGGTATAATTCAGCAGGCCAGGCAGAACCGTCTGGGCCAGACTATAATCGACTGTAACAATACCCACCATCAGGAAGGTGAAAGAAACCCAACCGAGAAGCCAGCCAATCATCGGGTTGGCAAGACGTGAGGCCCATTGATAAGAATAGCCAGCCAGTGGAATACGAGCAGCCAGAGCCGCGAAGACAAGCGCTACCACTCCTTGTCCCAATACGACAATCGGCCACGTCCAGATCCCCAACGGACCCCCCCAGTTCAACTCACTCCCATAGACCGTAAAAATGCCGGTCGTGATAGACATGAACGAGAAAACGACCGCAAAGGAAGCAAAGCGTTTGAGTTCCCGCCGGAACTCCTGCCGATACCCAAATCGCTGGAGTACATCCTCAGGGAGTACATCCTCAGAAGGAGGACTCTTTACATTCTCCTCGCGCCACATTGACCGCTCCTTTCGCTAGCTATGGCATTCATCATCACTCAATTACGCACATCCTCCTCGAAAGCCCCCAGAGCAAAGAGCGTGGCTTTCTGGGCCGGGGTGAGTCCTTGCGTGCTGGTGATATTGAGTCGTTCGTAGGGGCGGTCGCGCTGCAGCGTCCGCACCAGCTCGCTGCTCTCCAGGTTCCACACCTTGATGGTACCATCCTCACCGCAACTGGCCAACAGACGACCATCGGGGCTGATCTTGAGCGCGTGGACAGTTCCTTGATGCGCCTTTCGCATCGCCAGGCATTTCCCGCTTTGTGCCTCCCACCAGCGCAGGTTTCCATCACTATCTCCACTTACCAACTGGTCTCCGAGCGTATTCCAGGCGACGGCAGAGACCGCATGGGACTGCCCCTCAAAGGTGCGCACGCGCTTCCCGTCGCCTGTATTCCAGAGAAACAGTTCCCCTGTGCTTCTGCCTCCACCCCCGCTGGCGAGCCAGGTGCCGTCGGGACTCCAGGCCAGCGTCGTGACATTGCCGCTGTGCTCCTGGAGGGTCTGGAGCAGCGTCCCATCTGTGGCTCGCCACAAACAGATGGTCCCGTCGTCCCCACAACTGGCTAGGCGCATGCCATCCGGACTCCATGCTATGCACCTGACAAAGGCCGGATGCGCACGACCGACCCAAAGGCGGCTTCGTGCGGTCATGTCCCAGACCTGCACCCCGTGCATGTAGCTCCCATTGGCCAGCAGTTGCCCATCCGGACTCCACGCCACGCCATAGAAGAGGGTGTCGGAGTGGTCGGGATCCCGCAGGATCTGCACACTAGCTCCCGAGGTCGGGTCCCACAGCCGGATGGCATTGTCCAGCCCGCTACTGGCCAGGAGCCGCCCATCCGGACTCCACGCCACCCCACCAAACACAGCCCAGCTATGACCACGCATCACCCTGGGTGGCATCTGGTCGGCTACATCCCAGACGGTCACCAGCGAATCCGAGCCTGCACAGGCGAGCTGTGTGCCATCGGGACTCCAGGTGACGTCGTAGAGCGCGACCGCGTAGCTCTGGATGACGCGCACGCATTGTCCGCTCTCGACGTCCCACACCCGCAGAGTCTTATCTTCACTGCCACTGAGCAGAAGGCGGCTGTCGGGTGTGAAGGCGATGCTATACACATGGTCGGTATGCCCATGCAGTACCATGCGATAACTGCCTCGCTCGACATCCCAGAGCCAGATAGCGTCATCAAAGCCACCACTGGCCACGGTGCGTCCATCAGGGCTCCAGGCCACGGTGTATACATGGTCCGTATGCCCCTCAAGCGTTCCCAACTCGCGCTGGCCAGCTGGGTGCCGTCGGGGGCAAAGGCCAGCCCAAGCACCCAGTGCGTATGCCCGATGAGCGTCTGCACGCAGGTGGCCGGCTGAGTTCCCTGCAGTTCCCATGTCTGAATGCGTCCATCAAAACAGCCGCTGGCCAGGTGGGTGCCGTCGGAGCTCCAGGCCACAGAATACACAGCGCCCTGGTCAGCGATCGTCTCTACGTTTGCGCCGGATGTTGTATCCCAGAGCCGGATGGTCGCATCATCCCCGCAACTGGCGAGCCTCTGGCCATCAGGGGCAAAGGCCAGGCCTTCGACGAGGCCGGTATGCCATCCAGTCCAAAGCAGCGCGCCACTCACTACATCCCACAGTTTGATCGTCCCATCCAGGCTCCCCGTGGCCAACAGCCGTTCGTCCGGGCTGAAGGCCAGGGTTCTATCCACCACGTCGGCATGTGCCTGCCAGGCCAGATGCAAGTTGTGGCTCCCCACATGCCACACGCGCACTTCTCCCCGCCTGCTGCCCACGGCCCAGTACTGTCCGCTACCACTGATGGCTACTGACCAGGCGGCATCGAAGGCCTCGGTAAAGATCGTGTCTCGCAAGGTGGCCCCAGCCAGCGTCGCATCCTGCATCTCGACCCCTTGCAAATACGCTCCTCGGATGGAGAGATGCGAGAGATCAATCCTGCGCAAGTCCCCACGAAGTGCTCGCAAGAGGCTGATGAGGTTCGTCGGCCCATAGCCCTGCTCCTCCTGCTCCCGTGCACGCAGCTGGCTGAGCAACCCAAGCAACTGCTCCTCCACCGCCTCTGTGCCTCGGTAGACGGCCTGCAGGCGCAAGATGATTGGGGCCACGATCAGCCGCTCCTGCGCCTGCCGCACATATGCCTTGGCTCCTGCCTGCTCGAGCGCATACTGGACCAGGTGCTCCCACCCGCCGCGCTCGACCTGCTCACTCACCCGCTCCACCAGCACCCCCGTCACGTATTCCAGCACCACCGATTGCAACGTGAAGATCACCTGCCCAGCCCCCGGCTTACCCCGCTCAACGAGCGAGCGTCGCTGCAACGCTTCCAGGGCCTCGCTCACCTGCATAGCTGCCACCGGGGGCACCAGCATCGCCTGCAGCTCGGCCACACCCAACGGTTCGCGCACCACCGCCAGCCAGAAGAGCAGCGCTTGCTCTGTGGCCGAGAGCCGCGCGAATTGCTCGGCGAGCAGAGAACGGATGTTGCTAAAGATCACCGTCTCCTGCTGCAAGAAGGGAGCGATCTCGCCCCCGAAGAGCTCGACAATGGCCTCGGCCACGATTTTCAGGGCCAGCGGGTTGCCCGCATACAGCTCGACGAGGCGCAGCAGATCGTGTGGGGTGCCAACGACGTCCCTTTCTTCGAAGAGCTGCTCGCAGGCCTCTTGCTCCAGCCCCGCCAGGCGCAAGGCGCGTACGGAAGCCCGGCGGCTCTCCAGTGGCTCAAGTTCGGTCAGACTCTCCCGGCTGGTGACGAGCAGGCAACTCTGGTGCGGCATCTCTGCCACCCGGCCCAACAGCGCGGCATAGTCTTGGTAGCCCGCGCGAAAGCGGCCCGCCTGATCGTGCTCTTGCAGCAAGGTTTCTAGATTG
>WNFA01002075.1_pt1 | contig 16403 bp, 8 predicted proteins | sample 5400481 | NCBI WGS metagenome assembly WNFA01 (sample SAMN13153340, study PRJNA577476) | soil metagenome | isolation source: 120 cm saprolite under Douglas fir tree site 2 hole 1 replicate 2 | place: USA:California | collected 2015-04-18
TTCTTCGCGCGGTCACCAGCGTGCAGGAATTGATTTTGACGATCCTAATTTTGAACGCCGCGCTTACGACCGATGGCAGGCTTACGGCCAATCGAAGACGGCAAATGTGCTGTTTGCTGTGGAACTCGACCGGCGTGGCGAAGCGAGTGGAATTCGTGCCTTTGCCGTTCATCCGGGCGCGATCCTCACGGACCTGGGTCGCCATATGACAGACGATGAACTCCGCAGCTATGGCATCTCGCCCGACAGCCGCCTTTCTATTCCCGCCGGAAAATCCGTTGCCGAAGGAGGCGATTTCAAGACCATTGAACAAGGTGCCGCTACCTCGGTGTGGTGTGCGACGAGCCCGCAGCTTGACGGAATGGGAGGCGTTTACTGCCAGGATGGCGATGTCGCCCCAATTCTGCCGCCCGATTCCGCCGGCAACGTTGGTGTAAGGCCTTATGCAATCGATCCGGTGGCAGCGGAACGGTTATGGTCTCTAAGTGAACGCCTCACGGGCGTGAAGTGCGAACAGTAAATGCAATGGCAATGACTCTTGCTGGGCTCATAGGCCAACAGACTTGTAACGCGGCGCGTAATCAGATTCCCTCGATGGAAGGAGGCTAAGTGTCGACCAGCCACCCGCGGTTCACGGCGCATCGAAGGCACTCCAGAGACCATTCTTGATCTGATTGCCGACATGCCGAACTATGGTCGCTGGCTGCCCGCTTCAGAGGCGTTACGTCGAAGTGCAACCCAAGCAACGCGATCTCAAGACTCTCGTCGCGGCCGAACCGCCCCAAAATGATCTGTCTTTCAATTCAAAGGAGGAAACAAATGGCTAAGCCAAAATCCACCGCAAACGAAAACGAAATTTCCCGCGACCGCCTCGCGGAGCTGTTGAACGAAGATCTGTCCCGCGAATATCAAGCCATCATCGCCTACGTAGTCTATTCCCAGGTGCTCAGCGGCGCCCAATATATGGATATCGCCGCCCAGCTCGAAATCCATGCCAAGCAGGAGCTCGATCATGCCCTGATCCTCTCGCGGCAGATCGACTATCTCGGCAAAATGCCAGTGGTCACCCCCCAGCCGGTGCGCACATCGAAAAATCCGAAAGACATGCTGCGGTTCGATCTCGAGAATGAAAACGAAACCATTCGCAATTACCGCGATCGCATCCGGCAATGTGAAGCGCTTGGAGAATACGCGATGGCGGAACAGATTCGCCAGATCCTGGTGCAGGAGCAGGACCATCAAATCGATTTGGCCACGGCCCTCGGCGAAGAAGTCCCAGACCTTAGCGGCGGTCCCCAAGCACGCACCCTGCGCAAGCGTCGTTAACCGGGAGACCCGCCGCCGGAGCATGGATTCGTACCGGTTTGGCCTTGATGGGATTTGGTTTTGTGGTGGCGCGCTTCGGACTTTTCCTGCAGCAACTCCAGGTCATGCAGCGCGCACCCGCGGCGTAGTCTTATGGACTATCCCTGTGGTTCGGTACTGCACTAATCGCAGTTGGGGTAATCGTGAATATTTTTTCAAGGTGGCATCACGCTCGATTGATCCGGGATTTGGATCATGGCGAGACCCACTCTCGTCCTTAAATCCAGGCTGTCGCGATTGCTTTCTTTCTGGCATTGGTCGGGATGGCAATGGCGGTCTATCTGGTTTCGGTCCGAGATTCCATTGGTTCGCAGGTTCCAAACCGCGAGGAGATATCTATGCCGCTCAGCAGAGGCGAAGGGATCACCAATGCCCCCAGCAATCACTCGGTGGACCAGACGGTGGAAAAACTCAAGGGGATTCTGCAAGCGAAGGGCGTCACCCTGTTCGCTCTGGTTGACCATAGCGGAGAAGCAGAAAAGGTGGGCTTGAAGATGCCTCCCACCAAGCTGCTGATCTTCGGAAGTCCCAAGGCCGGCACACCGCTGATGCTGGCCGCTCCCAGCATCGCCATCGATCTCCCACTCAAGATTCTGGTCTGGGAAGACAACCAGAGAAAAGTCTGGGTTTCCTACAACAGCCCGGCGTATTTGCGGGAGCGGCACGGCGTGCCGCAGGAGTTGCTGCAGAACATCGCAGTGGTGGAAACGGTGGCCGCCAAGGCAGCCGAGTAATTCCCCAAAGTCGGGACTATCACATTTGTCCCGGCAGCCTGCTTTGCATCAGGGAACTTTCCTGGCCGTGGCAGAGACGTTGCCACTTCGGAAAGCCGGTGGCACGAATTCCAGGTCGCCGGACTCGGCGGCGGCGATGCGGAATCTGGAATTCAAGGGTCTCTGGCAAAACGGGGTTCTGCGGAGGCAACGCTAGTGTGTACGATTCACGACGTTGCGGAGAGGCCTTCACTCCTCAAGAGACATCTGCACACTTAAGTCCAAGCACTTCCGGGAGGTTCGGCCTCGCACTTCGGTGTTCCCCGAAGCTCTACCGAGACAGCTTCTCGTGCGCTAGGATTTCGCCGGGGCCACTCCTTCTTAATATGGATCAAAGAAACGCAAGCGTTTTGGCGGCCTTGTTGTTAGTAGGGCTGACCTTCGGTTGCGGTGGAGGGCTAAGCTCCAACGGCGGACCGGGCCCGACTCCCGCCGCGCCCACTGCTCCCGCTGCGCCCACCGCTCTTACTGCCATGGCAGGGAATCAGCAGGTAACCCTGACCTGGACGGCCAGCAGTGGCGCGACCAGCTACCACGTGAAGCGGGCTGCGACGAGCGGCGGGCTGTACACCCAAGTTGGTGCTGCGACGGTAACCAGTTACACCGATGCCGGTCTTACCAACAGCACGAAGTACTTCTATGTGGTCTCCGCGCTGAATACAGCGGGCGAAAGCGCGAATTCCAGCGAGGCTTCCGGCACTCCGGCCTTACCCGCTCCGGCGCCAAGCGTTCCAGCCGTGCCGACGGCTCTCGCAGCCACTGCCGGCAACCAGCAAGTCAGCCTGAGCTGGACGGCCAGCAGTGGCGCGACCAGCTACCACGTGAAGCGGGCCTCGGCGAGTGGCGGGCCGTACACCCAGGTGGGTGCGCCAACCACGGCGAGTTACACCAATACTGGTCTCACCAACGGCACGACATACTTCTATGTTGTGTCGGCGCTGAATGCGACCGGAGAAAGCGCAAACTCGAGCCAGGCCAGCGCGACACCTGCCGCCGTAGCAGCGGCCGATGTGACCATCACGGTGAATCCGACGAACACCAAGCCCATTTCACCGTGGATCTACGGGCTCAACTTCTATACCGGCATATCAGGCGCTCCCCCGCACCTCACCCTGGACCGGGCCGGCGGCAATCGCTGGACCGCATACAACTGGGAAACGAACGCCTCCAACGCGGGCAGCGACTTTCTCTACGAAAACGACACCTTCCTGACCTCGAGCACAACTCCGGCTGAAGCGGTGCGTAGTTTCGTCGCTGCGGATCAGAGCCTGGGCATGGCGAGCGTGATGACCGTCCAGTTGCAAGGCCTGGTATCGGGCGATGAGAGCGGGCCGGTGAGCGTTACCAGCCCGCCCGACCTGACCCGCTTCAAGCAGGTGATCGACAAGAAGAGCACCATCACTCCCGCTGCGTTCACCGACACGCCCAGCCCCACCGACGCCAACGTTTATATGGACGAATTCCTGTGGTCGATGGACCAGAAGATCCCGGGCATCTTTGGGGCTGGTGCGCCGCTGCCTACTTTCGTGAGTCTGGATAACGAGCCCGAACTCTGGAATTCGACTCACCTCGAGGTCCAGGGGCACAACCCAGTCTCCTCGGACAACTACATCGCCAAAACCATCACTCTCACCAAGGCCTTGAAAGACCAGTTCCCCAACGTGATGATTTTTGGGCCGGTGCACTATGGATTTGAAGGCATCTACAACTGGCAGGGCGAGCTCTCGGCTACGCCCGATGGTACGAACTGGTTCCCGGACAAGTACCTGCCCGCGATCAAGACCGCATCCGATGCATACGGAAAACCGCTCGTCGACGTCTATGACTTTCACTGGTACTCGGAAGCGACCGACGGTAGCACACGCGTCACCAACCTGACCGGCTCGACCCTGACTGACGCTCAGGTGCAGGCCATTGTGCAAAGCCCCCGCAGCTTGTGGGACCCTACCTTCACCGAGAATTCGTGGATCACGAATGCCGTGCTGGGAGAACCAATCAAGCTTCTGCCGCGTCTGCAGGCAAAGATCAACGCCGAATTTCCAGGGACCGGGATCTCCATCACCGAATATGAAAACGGCGGCGACAACCACATTGCCGGAACCATCGCCCAGGCGGACAATCTCGGCGTCTTCGGGAGTCAGAAAGTGTTCGCGGCGACACTGTGGCCGCTGGGCACCTGTCCTTATATTCTGGCGGGATTCCGCGCCTTCCGCGGCTTCGACGGAGCGACAGCCAGTTTCGGTGACACCTCGCTGGCGGCCACTTCCAGCAAAGTACAGAACGTAGCTGTCTACGCGAGTTCGGACAGCACCAGGCCGGGTCGGTTTGTGTTCGTAGCTATCAACCGCTCAACCTCGACGCAGGTGACAGCGATCAACGGCGTGACGCTTTCGGGAACCGCTTCCGTGTATCAGATGACAGCATCTTCGGCGCAAGGGCAGAACCCGATTCACCCCGTTCTGGTGCAACAAATACCGGCCAGCGGCTCATCGCTGACGATCACACTTCCGGCGCTGAGCGTTTCGACGATCGAGGTGCAGTAGCTGTCTCCCGGTGAACAGAAGCCAGCAGTTTGAGAAACGAGCCGGAACATACACGATGGCGGACTTCCAGTAGGCCGCTATCGACGCCGTCCTGTTCATTCACGGACACCCTCAGGTGAAACCGGACACCCGATACGGTTCCCGTACGTTTGCGAGATCCCCCAAGCCGCTTCGTTCTCATGAAGTTGCATTCACGACACTTTGGCTCTCGAATTGCATTTCTTTCCATGTGCCCACATCGTCGCCCAGAGGCCGACCATGACCACCCTGCTGCAGGACGTGCGATTCGCCCTTCGCCAGATGCGTAAGTCTCCCGGATTCACGACTGCCGCCGTTCTGACTCTGGCCTTGGCCATCGGCGCGAACGCCGTGGTGTTCAGCATAATGAATGCGTTCATCCTACGCCCGTTGAATGTGCCTCACGCGGAGACCCTCTACGGACTCTGGCACCAGCCGGACAACAATATGGCAGAGTCGTATCTCGACTATCTCGATCTACGTGACCGCAATCACAGCTTCGATGATTTGATGGCTTATAACATCAACGAGGTAGGGCTCGATACCGGAGAAAGTCCATCCCGCGCCTGGATCGAGGAAACTAGCGGGAACTACTTTGACGCACTGCGGATCCAGCCGTATCTTGGCCATTTCTTCCACGCCTCCGATGAGCATGGCCCGAACAGCGCTCCGTATATCGTGCTAACTTACGCCTTTTGGCACACCCATTTTCAGGACGATCGTGGCGTGATCGGCCGTGTTGTGCAAGTGAATAAGCATCCTTTTACCATCCTCGGTGTAGCGCCACCTGAGTTCCATGGGACACTCTTGTTTTTCCATCCCGATTTCTTTGTGCCGATTGTGAACCACGACCTGGGCGGAGGGGACCAGCTGAACGCGCGCGGCGACCGTTGGGTTTTTATGACGATAGGACACCTGAAGGCAGGAGTCACTCCGGCACAAGCGATTGCTGATCTGAACTCGATTGGGGCGGATCTGGAAAAGACCTACCCTAAAGAAGATAGGAAAGTGACCTTTAGCCTGGCGCGTCCAAGCCTTTATGGCGACTTTGTGGGCCGGCCGGTACGACAATTCCTAGCAGGATTGATGCTGCTGGCGGGTTTGATTCTGTTGGCCGCGTGCGCCAACCTGGGCAGCCTGTTTGCAGCGCGTGCCGCCGACCGTTCCCGGGAAGTTGCTCTGCGGCTCGCACTGGGATCGAGCCGCCAACGCATCCTGCGCGGGCTGTTTACCGAAGCCGTGCTGATTTCCCTGATGGGAGGCGCAGTCGGACTCTTGGGCAGCGTCCAGCTGTTGGGGTGGCTGAGCGTTTGGCAGCCAATGTCGAGATTTCCCGGACATTTGTCTGTGAACCCGGATGCACATGTTTATGGAGTGGCTTTACTGCTGGCTTTAGCAAGTGGGTTCCTGTTTGGCGCAGTCCCGGTGAGGCAGATACTGCGCACCAATCCTTATGAGGTCATCAAGTCGGGATCGACTGTCAGACTCGGGCGCCGGATGACTGCCCGAGACGTGCTGCTCGTCGTGCAAATTGCCATCTGCGCCGTGCTAGTGACTTCTTCTATGGTTGCGGTGCGTGGACTGGCGCGCTCGCTGCACGAGAACTTCGGTTTCGAGGTGCAGAACACAATGCTGGCAGAAGCAGACTTGAGTATGGCGGATTACAGCGCCGATCGAGTGCCCGCAATGCAAAAGCGCATGATCAACGCTCTCCAGATGATTCCTTCTATCGAGTCTGTGGGAATAATCGATCAGGTGCCATTAGGTGATGAGACGCCCGACTCGAAGGTCTTCGCCGACAATACTTCTGATCTGAGGCCATCGAACGCCGCAGCCGATGCGGCCATGTTTAAGATCTCTCCCGAATACTTCCATGCGGCGGGCACGGCCTTGCTGTTTGGCAGGACTTTCACCTGGCACGACGACAAAGATTCGCCGCGCGTAGCGGTGGTGAATCGGCAGTTTGCGCGCAAAATCTTTGGCACGGTAACACACGCAATGGGCGGCTATTACAAGATGCCGGACGGAACGCGCATACAAGTGGTGGGGATTGCAGAAGATGGTAAATATACCAGCCTCACCGAAAATCCGACCCCGGCGATGTTTCTCCCAATCCTGCAGTTCTCCTCTAACTCGGCATGGCTGGTGGTGCGCTCGAACCGCGATCCGCAACAACTGGGAGCAACCATAAGGAGCACGCTGCGGCAACTGGATGCAGGGCTGCCTGTTTACATCCAGACTTGGTACAAGGAACTGGACGCAGTTTTGTTAGGTCCGCGTATGGCGACCCTTTCGCTCGGAGTACTGGGCGTTATCGGCGCGATGCTGGCTGTAACCGGCATCTTCGGAATGGCGGCGTACTCGGTCAGCAAGCGGCTGCGGGAGTTGGGAATTCGCGTCGCCCTCGGCGCGCAGCGCAAGGAAGTGTTACAGGCAGCGTTGGGACGGACATTCAAATTGCTGGCCCTTGGTTCGGCAGCAGGGTTGCTCCTGGGAATTCTGGCGACGCCGGTGCTGGCTTTCATCGTTGATCAGGCAACTCCCCGCGATCCGCTGGTATTGGCTGGTGTTGTTCTAGCGATGTCATTGCTGGGGCTCTTGGCTGCATGGATTCCAGCGCAACGCGCGTTGTCGGTTGATCCTATGATATTGCTGCACGAGGAGTGAATCGGCTTTGTTGAAAAGAGCACCGGCTCGTCAGCATGTTGTAGCTCACCTGCGGTAAGGCTTTGCAGATTTTTCTTTTCCACATCTTCTCCCAGAGGCCGACCATGACCACCCTGCTGCAGGACCTGCGATTCGCCCTACGCCAGATGCGCCGTTCTCCCGGCTTTGCCCTCACTGCGGTCTTCACCCTGGCGCTCGGGATCGCTGCCAACGTCATCGTCTTCGGCGTCCTCCAGGCATTGATACTGCGGCCAATTGATGTTCCTCACCCCGAGCAGGTGATGACCCTCGCGCACACCGATCAGAACTATCCGCTTTTTTCCTATCCGGAAGTGTGCGATGTCCGCGATGGAAATACAGTGTTTTCGGCTGTTGCTGCTTTGGGCATAACCAATTTCGGCCTGGAAGCCGACGGCGTGACCCGGCCAGTTTGGGGATACGAAGCCAGCGGGCAATACTTCGAGGTCGTCGCCATCAAGCCGTTCCTCGGGCGTCTGCTGAATCGCGCCGATGACGACCATCCCGGAGCCTCACAGGCTGCCGTGCTTTCCTGGCCCGCCTGGAAGAGACACTTCAACGGCGATCCCAACATCGTGGGAAAAACTGTCCGCCTCAACAAGCATCCCTACACGATCGTGGGCGTTACCCCGGAAGGCTTCTACGGGACAGAAAAATTTGCACAGATTGACATTTTCGTTCCCATGGCGAATCAAGCATCGCTGGACGGCGTCAACTGGCTGGACTCGCGGACCAATCCGCAAGTCTATTCGATCGTGCGCATCAAAGAGGGCGTGACCATGCCCCAGATACAGTCCGAATTGAACACGGTTGCCGCCCGCATCCGGCGGCAGTATCCGAAGGACGAAGAGAAGCTGACATTGAAGCTGACCCGTCCTGGCCTCATGGGCGACTTTTTCGGCGCGCCGGCGCGCGGTTTTCTGGCTGGGGTGCTGGCGCTGGCTGGTATTGTGCTGCTCGCCGCCTGCGCCAACCTCGGCAGCCTGTTCGCAGCGCATACCGCAGACCGCACCCGCGAGATTGCCATCCGTATGGCCATCGGATCGAGCCGCTGGCGCATCGTCCGCCAGATCTTTGTCGAGGCCCTTGTGATTTCAATTCTCGGGGGCGCATGCGCATGCGGTCTAGCGTGGATCGCCCTCACCGGACTGGCCAACTGGCACCCACCCACCGAATACCCGATGGTGTTCCATATATCGCCGCAGCCCTCATTGATCCTGATGGGGTTGCTTGTCTCGCTGCTCGCTGGTCTACTGTTCGGGGCGATGCCCTTGCGGCAGATATTTAAAGCCGATGCCAATGACGCGATTAAGAGCGCCGGAAGCCAATCCTCCGCAGGACGCCGCTGGGCGCTTCGCGATGTCCTGCTGGCGGCACAGATTGCGCTCTGCTGCGTCACCGTCACGGCCGCCTTTGTCTCACTGCGTGGCCTGAGCAAAGCTCTGACCATGGACCTGGGGTTCAATCCCAGGCACGCAGCGCTGACGAAATTCGAGCTCAGCCAGGCAGGATACTCGCGCGAGGCCGCAGGCCACTTCCAGCGCCAGCTGCTGGAAAGAGTCTCCCATCTCCCGGGAGTGGAAGCGGCAGCCTACGGGCAAACCACGCCCCTCTCGCTGGATACGGCCACTCCTGATGTCTTCTCTCAACAAGCTACCGATTTCAGGCCCTCAAACCGGGCATTTGGCACCTTCGAATACGATGTCTCCCCCGGATTCTTTACCGCCGCCGCAACGCCACTGCTAGCGGGACGCGATGTAAGCTTTACCGACACCACGCAGACCCCGCCTGTTGCCGTTGTGAATCAGGAGTTCGTCCGGCGCCTCTTCCACTCCGACGACGCCATCGGTCGCTATTTCAAGAACAGCTCCGGGCAGCAGATCCAGATCGTGGGCGTTGTGGCAGATGGAAAATACTTTTCGCTTACTGAAGATCAGGCGGCAGCAGCGTTCTTCCCCATCTCGCAGAAACCAACGACTCACACATCGTTCATCGCCCGCATCCAGCCCGCTTCCTCCGACGCGGCCACGAACGAAGTGGCAGCCACTATTCGCAAAGTGATCCGTGACCTTGACCCCGCCATACCCGTCCGTGAATCCAGCGCCTGGCACAACCAGCTTGGACTGACGTTCTTTGTATCCCAGGTGGCTACAGTCGCCCTCGGCCTCTTTGGCGCGTTTGGGTTGCTGCTCTCGATTACCGGGACCTTCGGCCTCGCGTCATACACCGTCAGCAAGCGGCTGCGTGAACTGAGCATTCGTGTCGCGCTCGGTGCGCAGGCGAAACAGATTCTCTCGGCGGCGCTCGGTCGCATGCTGATCCTGCTGGGCAGCGGATCGGTTGTAGGGATGTTGCTCGGTGTCGCCGCGAGCCGAGTACTTTCGGCGATCGTTTACCAGGCGTCGGCACAGGATCCATTTGTACTCGCCGCGGTTGCATGTACGACGCTGCTCACTGGATTACTGGCCGTAGCTGGCCCAGTGCGACGCGCCCTGCGCATCGATCCGGCAAACGTGCTCCGTGAACAATAATCTTCAAGCCAGAACCAGAGAACTGCGGCAGCATTGCCGGTTGGCCGGCTATTTGTGAACTGGAGGCGGCCTGTCTATGCCAGACCGCTTTGCCTGGCGAGCTTTAGCGCTTCCAAAGCCGCGCCCCGCGCCCCAGCCGTGTCACCATTCGGCATCACGTGGATTGGAATGCCGGCCTGTTCCTCGCGCTGCGCCGGCATTCCCGCACGAATCTCTGCCAGGAACCAGCGCTGGAACTCCGGACTCGTCTCCAGGGCGCCGCCACCGACAATTAACGCGTCGGGGTCGAAGGTATTCACCATTTCGTCGAAGAAGAGTCCCAGAGCATGGGCCTGTACCCGAAAAATCTCTTTGCACATAGGGTCGCCATGATCCGCGAGACCACGTACCAGCTTGGCCGCCTGGTGGGGGTCCAGTTTTGCCAGATCATGGCCGGGATACCGCGGCAAAAAATAGGGCAGGAGCGCCTTTTCGATCGCAGTGAGAGAGCAGAGCGACTCCAGGTCCCCGGTTCGTCCGCAATTGCATTGCGGCTCCATGCCATCGGTTCCGGCGATGCCCTGGTACGGAATCAGCACGTGGCCCAGCTCTCCGCCGAATCCGTTCTTGCCCTTTACGACGCTGCCCTCGAGGATGATGCCGCCACCGTTTCCCGTGCCAATAACGATTGAAATCGATGTCTCGCGGCTGCTGGCGCCAAAGATGGCATAGTGTCCCCAGAGCGCAGCCGCGTTGGCATCGTTCAAATAAGACACCGGCTTGCCAAGCTTTTGGGCCAGACCCTCGCGGATATCAAATCCCGCCCACTGTGAATGCACGAAGTTTGTGGAACCTCGTGCACTGAGCCTCCCGTCCGCGCTGGCCGGGCCCGGAGTGTCCAACCCGACCGCGACCACATCGGAAGGGAGAACGCCAGCTTTCTCGGTGGCGATCTTGAGACCATCTGCGATCTGCTGAAGGCAGACATTTGGTCCCTGCTTCGAAAGTGCGGGATGCTCGCACAACCCCTCGATGAGGAACTGTTCCTGCCGGTTCACTAACGTATAGTTGATGGAAGTTCCGCCAAGATCCACGCCGGCCACTACTTGCACGGTTTCACCTCTGGTCTTCGGTGCTGACGCCGCCCAGCTTAGCAGAAATGAAATGCGGACAGAGTTGCCAGGTCCACTTCCCGGGGAGTGGCCTTATTGAACAGATCAGTTAGAGTCCGACTTGGCAAAGTCGCGCAAAAGAAGCGCTCAGGTCGATATACCTAACGCACCACGGCGACCAGAACCACATTCTGAAATCATCGCATCCGGTTTGACATACCCTACCCGGGTAGGATAGTGTGACCAGCTGTTCACAAGCCATTAATGATGGTCAGGTCTAATGAATTCCCGGCCCTGTCTGAAGTGAAAGCCGGAGAGAGCTTATGCTGCGACTGCTCCGATCGTCACCACTCCTGTTTATAGCAATCCTCGCGTCAGTAGGTTGCTCGGACGCGCCTAAAAAAGCTTCGGCCGATGATGCAGCCGCGATCCAGCATCAGGGCAATCGCGTCACGGTTCCGCCTTCTTCGCCGCTGGCCGATCGGCTGGACGTGGAGCCGGTCCAATTTACCGGCATCTCGCGGCAGGTTACGGCACCGGCCTCGGTCGAGGCGGACCCCGCACGCTACGCCCGAATCTTTCCACCATTGAATGGCCGGGTGCTGAAGCTGTTTGTGCATCCTGGCGACTCGGTAGAGAAGGGTGACGAGCTGCTTCTGTTGGACTCGCCGGATTTCGGAGGTGTGCAAGCCGACTATGCTCGCGCCCGCACGGTGTTGACCCAGACGGAACACTCCCTGGAGCGACAGCAGGATTTGGCGGCGCACGGCATCGTTGGGCAACGCGAGGTCGAACAGGCGAAGACTGACCGGGACTCGGCCCTCAGCGACTTTAATCGGACTAAAGATCGCCTGAGGTTGCTGGGCATGGATCCTGACAAGACGACGCTAGGCTCGCCGCTAATCGTGCGCTCTCCGCTCTCTGGCAAAGTGCTCGAGATTACGGCCGCAACCGGAGAATTTCGCAATGATCCCACCGCTCCGCTTATGACGGTAGCCGATCTTTCCGATATTTGGGTGACTGCGAACGTTCAGGAAAAAGACATCCACTTCGTTCATCGCGGCGACCCGGCAGTCGCAACTTTCGGCGCTTATCCGGCGGAAAAGTTCGCCGGAAAGGTTCTATTTGTTGCCGACGTTCTCGATCCCGACACCCGCACCGCGAAAGTTCGCATCGCTTATCCGAACCGCGATGGCCGCCTTCGTCCCGCCATGTTTGCGAATGTCATTTTGAAAACGTGGGACACCAAGGAATTGACCGTACCCACAACCGCACTGGTGCTGGCCGGCGACAAGACCACCGTGTTTGTTCAGATTTCGGCAAACACGTACGAACAGAGGCCGGTAACCACTGGAGAGCAGATTGGACAACGCACGGTGATCAAAAATGGCTTGCAGGTCGGCGACAAGGTCCTCATTCGCGAAGGGGCACTTCTGCAATGATCGACCGTTTTGTGACGGTGTGCCTGAAACGCCGCCAGGTGGTCTGGCTCATCGCCATTCTTAGCGCAATTTTCGGCTACTCCTCATGGAAAGCACTAAAGATCGAAGCCTATCCCGACATCGCCGATGTCTCATCCCAGGTCATCACTCAGTATCCCGGCCACGCTGCTGAAGAGGTCGAAGAGCAGGTCACGGTGCCGCTAGAGCGGGAGTTGAACGGAATTCCCGGCTTGCAGATCATGCGCTCGCACAGCACGTTTGGCCTGTCCCTGATCACGTTGGTGTTTCAGGATGGGGTCGACGACTACTGGGCGAGGCAGAGAATCACAGAGCGTATCGCCGGAGTTAGTCTTCCGCCCAATGCGAATCCCGGCCTCGATCCTTTGACCTCACCGATTGGTGAAATTTACCGGTACACGCTGGAGTCGAAATTCCGCGACCAGCGCGAACTTCGCGAGTTGCAGCAGTGGGTCGTTGTTCCCCGCCTGAAAGAGGCTGTGGGGGTTGCCGACGTCACCAACTTTGGCGGTGAAACCACACAATTTCAACTGATCGTGGATCCTGCGAAACTCGCGCAGTACAACGTCTCACTGCAACAAGTAATTGCGGCGATTCAGGCCAACAACGCGAACGCTGGCGGCAGCATTGTGGTCCGTGGTGAGCAAGGTTACGTCGTGCGTGGAATTGGGCTGATCCGCTCCCTGCAGGACCTCGGCAATATTGTGATCCTCGCGAAAAGTGGCACGCCCGTTTTTGTGAAGAATCTCGGTGGGTTGCAACTGGGCGCGCTTGAGCGACGGGGAATTCTGGGAAAGGACAAGAACCCTGACGGCGTCTCCGGGATTGTTCTGCTGCTGCGCGGCATGAATCCAACCGAAGTTCTGGAAGGGGTCCACACTCAGGTCAACGCACTGAACAACGGCATTCTGCCTCCTGATGTCAAAGTCGTCCCGTACATCGATCGCACGGAACTGGTTCACACTACGGTCACTCGGGTAGGTCACACCTTACTTGAAGGCATGGGGCTGGTCCTTATTGTTCTGATTCTCTTTCTGGGCAGCGCCCGGGCCGCCCTCATGGTCGCCGTAACGGTTCCGTTTTCGCTTCTCTTTGCCTTCATCTGCATGCGCTTCACCAACATTCCAGCCAACCTATTGTCACTCGGGGCGATCGATTTTGGCATCATTGTGGACGCCTCGATCGTGGTGATGGAGAACATTCTCCGCCACCGGGAGGAAAATCCGGACTGGGTGATGAGTGAAGACGACGCGGTGGCCTCCGCTATCCAGGTAGCCCGCCCGATTTTCTTTGCCACGCTCATCATCATTACCGCGTACTTGCCGCTGTTTGCCTTTCAGCGCGTCGAGAAAAAACTGTTCTCTCCAATGGCGTACGTGGTGGGGTATTCGCTGATTGGAGCTTTGCTCATGGCTCTGGGAATTATTCCCGGCCTGGCACTGGTCACCTATCAGCGGCCTGGAAAACCGTTCCACAATCGGGTCCTGGCATTTATATCTCACCACTATGACCGCGCCATCCGGCACCTGACTCACCATCCCATGCATGCCATCATTCCGGCAACTATTGCAGGAATCCTTGCAGTTGTTTTATCGGTGACGATCGGCAAGGAATTTCTGCCCTACCTGGATGAAGGCTCGCTCTGGCTCCAGGTACAACTCCCGCCTGGTCTGTCCCTTGAAAAAGCTGCCACCATGGCCAACGAACTTCGGGCTGCAACCCTGGAATTCCCGGAAATCTCAACCATCGTCAGTCAACTCGGGCGCAATGACGACGGCACCGACCCTTGGACACCGTCGCATATCGAGTGTTTTGTCGGCCTGAAGCCCTACGACACCTGGCCCAACCAAGGCGACAAGCTGGATCTGATCAAACGAATGGCCGAGCGCTTTTCCAGAATTCCTGGCGCGAGCGTGGGCTTTTCGCAGCCCATGATCGACGGAGTGAATGACAAGATCTCGGGAGCACACAGCGATCTGGTGGTGAAAATCTTTGGTCATGAATTCGGAGAGCTGCGTCGCATCGCAAGCGAGTTGGTTGCCCTGCTCGAAAAGATTCCCGGGGCCTCCGACGTCACCATCGACCAGGAGCCGCCCCTGCCGCAGATTCAGGTAAGAGTGAACCGGGAGGCCGCCGCGCGATTTGGAATCAACATTGCTGACATCGCCGCCATTATTGAGTCGGGGATCGGAGGCAAGGCGATCTCCACGCTCTTCATCGGTGATCGGGTTTACGATATTGCGGTTCGTTTTCCTGAATCCGTCCGTTCCAGCTCGGACGCGATCGGCAGCCTTACTGTCACCTTGCCGAGCGGAGCCCGCATCCCTCTTTCGCAAGTGGCTGAAATCAGCACCGCAACCGGCGAGAGCAGTATCACGCGGGAGATGAATCGCAGGCATCTTACCGTCAGACTCAACTTGCGAGGCCGGGACCTGTCTGGTTTTTTTGCCGAAGCCCGGCCAAAAATCGCGCGCGAAGTGAAATTTGATGGAACCAAATATCAGATTGAATGGGGCGGACAATTCGAAAATCAGCAACGCGCTCAGCAACGTCTGGCATTTATCGTGCCCGGCGTGCTGGCCTTGATCTTTGTATTGCTCTACTCCTCGTTCGGCACTCTGCGTCACGCCGGCTTAATTTTGACGATCGTTCCGGTGGCGCTTCTTGGCGGGCTGATCGCGCTGACGTTTCGCGGCATGACCCTGAACGTGTCGAGTGCGGTCGGATTTATCGCGCTCTTTGGTGTCGCTGTACAAAATGGCGTCATCATGGTCGCAAGCCTCAACCATCAGCGCCATGAACACAAGGATCTGCAGGACGGCGTCGTCCTCGGGGCTTCGCAACGCCTGCGGCCAGTCCTGATGACGGCGACAGTTGCCGCTATCGGTCTGCTTCCGGCCGCACTGGCCCGCGGAGTTGGCAGCGATGTGCAACGCCCGCTGGCCACCGTAATCGTCGGCGGACTTGTCACCGCAACGCTATTGACGCTGCTGGTTGTCCCATCGATGTATTTGCTGCTTGAACGCAGATTCGAGCGGGCCCATCCCAAGGTTTCGCCTGATCAGGAGGACGTCTGATGAAGCTGAGACAGCTTATTGCGGCACTTGCGCTTTGGCCTCTCCTGACTCCGATCACCGCGTTGGGCCAAACCGGTGCGCAGGGAGCAAACCAAACGCTCGCCCAGCCGTCGGAAGCAGGACGCCAGCATATTACTTTTGAGGACTATGTCACTCAGGTCCTGCGTTCGAACCTTGCTCTTGCAGTCCAGCGATCCGCGGTTGATCTATCGAAAGCTGCGGTCACTTCGGCCAAGGTAACACCGGATTGGTCGGTGGATGTCGGTCTGCCAACCGTCGATATTTCGAATCAGGGACAGCCCACCAATTTCAGCACGGGGCTTACTATCCCGCTCGAACTTGGCGGCAAACGCGGAAAGCGTGTCCACGCTGCTATAGCCGACGTTTCTATGGCTGGTTTCGATTACGACGATGCAGTGCGGCAGCTCCGAGCAACTGCAGCGGGCGCTTTCATTGCTTCTCTGAGCGCGCGCGATATTCTGCAATCGAGTTACAAGAGTCTCGGGCAGTTCGACCGGATTGTAGAGGTCAATGAACAACGGGTTCGGGTTGGCGACATCGGCGAAATCGAGCTCATGCAATCCCAGGTCGATCGCGACCAGTTCAAAGCAGGAGTGATCAGCGCGCAAGCTGATGTTTACAGTGCTGACCTGGCGCTAGCCCAGCAGTTTGGGCAAGCGGAGAAATTGTCTACCGAGATGCCTGTCCCGGCGGGAAGCCTGGAAGTCCCGGTCCGCACCTTCGATCCTGATTCGCTGGTGGCTCGCGCGCTCCAGAAACGGTCCGATGTTCTTTCTCGTCAGCGTGCGGTGCAGGCCGCCGGGTTACGTATCGAACTGGCGCAGGCGAATCTGATCCCG
>WNFA01003013.1_pt1 | contig 16402 bp, 11 predicted proteins | sample 5400481 | NCBI WGS metagenome assembly WNFA01 (sample SAMN13153340, study PRJNA577476) | soil metagenome | isolation source: 120 cm saprolite under Douglas fir tree site 2 hole 1 replicate 2 | place: USA:California | collected 2015-04-18
CTGGGCAGGCGGGCGTGGCCGAAATGAACATCGCCCAACCGGAGTTCTTCAAAGCTCTGGACGCGCAGTTGACCTCCACGCCGCTCGACGACTGGAAAACGTACTTCCGCTGGCATGTGCTGGAAGCCGACGCTCCGGCCCTTCCGGAAAAATTCGTGAATGAGGATTTTGAGTTCCGCGGCCGCATCGTGACCGGCGCGAAGCAAATCCAGCCACGCTGGAAGCGCTGCGTGCAGGCCACCGACCGAAATCTGGGGGAAGCGCTTGGCCAGGTGTACGTACAAAAGTATTTTCCGCCGGAGGCCAAGGCCCACGCGCTCGAAATGGTGCACAACCTAATCGCCGCGCTGCGCGATGACTTGAGAACGCTGCCCTGGGTGGGGCCCGAAACGCGCGCGCAAGCCACCGCGAAACTCGAGGCCTTCACCGTCAAGATCGGCTATCCCGACAAGTGGCGCGACTATTCGGCGCTGAAAGTCGATCGCTCGTCCTATTTGCAGAACCTTCAGCGTGGCGCAGATTTTGAATTCCAGCGCCGCCTCAACAAAATCGGCAAGCCCGTCGACCGCACGGAATGGGGCATGACTCCGCCCACCGTCAACGCCTACAACAACAGCAGCATGAACGAAATCGTGTTTCCCGCCGGCATCATGCAACCTCCTTTTTACGATCCCAAAGCCGCTGACGCCGTGAATTACGGTGGCATGGGCGCGGTCATTGGCCACGAAATCACGCATGGCTTCGACGATCACGGCAGCAAGTTCGACGGGCATGGGAACCTGAAGAATTGGTGGTCGGACGATGACCTGAAAAATTTCAAGGAACGCGCGCAATGCGTTTCCGACCAGTTTGATGGTTATGTGGTGGACGGCGACCTGCACGAAAAAGGCCAGCTGGTGCTTGGCGAGAGCATCGCCGACCTTGGCGGGCTAACGATTTCGTACGCGGCCTACGAAAAATCCCTACAGGGCAATCCACGTCCGCCCAATAAAGATGGATTCACTCGCGAGCAGCAATTTTTCCTCGGCTGGGCGCAAGTTTGGGGCGCCAACGAACGCCTGGAATTCGCGCGGCTGATGGCCAATACCAATCCACATCCGCTGCCGCGCTTCCGCAGCAACGGGCCTCTATCCAATATGGCGGAATTCGCTCGCGCTTTCAGTTGCAAGCAAGGCGACGCGATGGTCCGCGAAAACGTCTGCAAAATCTGGTAGGGTCCTGGCGCGACCGCTGGCTGGGAGTCTAGAAGTGAAGAACGATGTCGGCGTTCGCCTGCGCGCTGTTTTGCCATTCGCCGAACAGATGGGTCCTCACCCAATCGAGTCCCACGCGTGCCGAGAGATGCGGGAAGATACGGTAGTCCGCTCCTCCACCCACCTGCAAACCAAAACCATTCCTGCTGTTATCTGCAGTCTGTGGCTGGATGTGCACTCCACCGATGATGGTGTGCGCCCAGGGTTCCCATTTGCGAGCGCGCCAGGCGATCTTGGGGCCAGCGCCGTAACTGAAGTATTTCACGTGCTCGTTGAGATAAATCGTAGGCGCGAAGGCAGTGATGATGCTGCCCTCGACTCCAAACCACTCGTTTGTGAAATAGGTGACGGACGTGTTAGTGCCCACGCCCGTTGCGTAGAATATCGAGGAACGAAACCGCAGCACGGAAACACCCAACGCCAGTTGCCAGCGAAAGTCATCGCGGCTGCCATAGACATATTTCGGCTCGGGAGCGGCCGGCACAGCTTCGGCTGGCGCCGCAAAGGAACGTGGCTCAGGAAGCGAGGTTGCATTTGCAAGCCGCAGCCCTGCGGACGCCCACGAAGTGACGTCTGAGAGCTTAGGTGACGCCAGCGCCGCGGAGGTATTTGCAAAGTCCGCAGCCTCATTGGCATTGGCCTGCGACGAAACTGTGCGATCGTCTTGCGCCCACGCGACGCTAACAGCGGCAAGCACAAGCGAGACAACCAGCAGTAGCCTCTTCATGTTTTCCCCCTCGAGGGATTGACCCCAGCCGTTGGCCAGCCACTCCGTTACGGTAAACATGCCGCGGCCGCGTTGTCCACGACATTTAGATACCAAGTTGTGCAGAAAGGAATGCGGCAGAGTTCGCGTGCGCATGTTTCCTTCGTGTTGGCTCACGAACTTAGGCGCCAGAACGCAGTCCGCCTTGGCCATTAGCGTCTTCCTTTCGTAACGTTTGGTGATGGGTCTAACGACCCGCCACCACGGACTGGCGTAGACGCGGCGCGAGTCTCTCGGCGAGAAAGAAGCCGCCGAAGAGCAGGGTGGTGTAGACCGCGTCACCCGCGAGCGTGTTCCAAAAGAAAGGCACACCGGCAAGGTAGCATGCCGCGAGGCCTGCGCCGGTGCGCGGGTAGCTGTTCAGAAAGGCCCATACGCCGAAGTTGGTGATCAGGAAAAATTGCAGAGAACCGAGGAAGGTGGCTCCCGCGATGCGCGGCAGATTGCGATTTTGATTCAGAAAACGACCGATCAGAACGCTCAGCAGAAAGCTGGCATAGACCAGCGGGCTCAGTTTGTTGAAGCCGATGATGAGGTCGGTGGCGAGCATCACCAGCATCGGAAACAGAAAGGCCAGGCGGCGGTCGCGCACCATGGCGCCTGAGAACAGCGCGATCGCGCCGACCGGAGTGAAGTTCCAGACTCTCCTTTGGCCGGGATCAAAACCGGTGTCGGCTACTTGCTATCTGGTTGACGAGCTGGCTCACAACGGTGCCCGCCTGCCGCAGGCATGCTGTGCCCCTACAACTCCGGTTGGAAGCAAGTCGCGGTATATGAAGGACTCGCGCTCGACGATTTCGCCGGTGCGAACTGGAACGGGTTTGCGAAAGATGGGGCCGTCGAAGACGAAGGTGTGGAATTCGCCGTTTTCGCCGCAGGGATCGACTCCCGCGGGTAAATCGCGGAAGAAAGAATCGTCGAGCTGGCGGCCGGCAAAACTGCGATCGAGAGCTTTGGGATCGATGCAGGCAGCGATGGCGCGGAAGCCGGCAGCGCGGAAACTGCGGATGAGTTCGCCGGTGTCGCGCTTCCAAATGGGGAAGAGCGCGGTCATGCCGATGCGCGCGAGATTTTTCTCGCGGTAGGCGCGGAGATCCTCAAGGAAGATGTCGCCAAACGCGACGGTTCGCACGCCGACGTTGTAATGCACACGCAAGGCTTCTTCCATGCGCGACTCGTAGATGGCATTGACGCATTGCGGCGGGATGCGCACCTCGTGCAGCGGCAGGCCGATCGATTGGGCTTGCTGCACAAGGAGTTCGCGGCGGACACCGTGCATGCTGATGCGGTCATAGGTTTCGGTGACGGTGGTCAGCAGCGCGGCAATGCGAACATCCGGGCGCTGCTGAAGCGCGTGCAGCGCCATGGCGCTATCTTTGCCGCCAGACCAGCAGAAGATGATGGGTTGAGACATGTTGGTACACCCGATAGAGAGGCGCGGTCGCCTCAGTTTTTGCCGCTGAAGCGATAGTTCATGCCAACGCGAGCGTCGCGGCCGAGAGCGGGAAAGCCAATGGCATCTTGGTATTGCTTGTCAAAGAGGTTGGTGGCGCGGGCATAGAGCGAGATGCCCCGGCCTATGCGATAGCTGCCGGCGATGTCAAAGCGCGCGTAGCCGGGATTGCGCGTCAGCCCTAGACCGTCGAAATCGCTGTCGGTGCGGACTCCGGTGAAATACGCATTCACGTTGAGGTTGAACCCACGGTAGTTCGCGTTGAGCCAGATGTTGCCCGAATTCACAGGGCGACGCAGCAGATGTTCGCCAGGAACCTGAAAGCCGGTGGAGGCGGTTGAACTCCGCAACACTCGCGTGTCATCCAAAGAATAGTTCCCATTCAGTGAAAGCCAGTGCAACAGGCGCATGGCGGCGCTGAAATTCACGCCGCGGGCTCGAGAGAGGTCCGTGTTGAGGACTTGCGTATCGCCAAAGGGGCATCCGGCTTGCGGCACCACGACGAACGCGATTAGGTCGCGGAAGCGGTCTGCGAAGTACGTCGCGGAGATGCGGAAGCGATCATCGGCCAGGTACTGATCGACGCCAACATTGACGGTTCTGCTGCGCTGGGGGCGTAAGTTGGGATTGCCGAGGCTGCAGGGATCGGTGTTGAACGATTCAAGGATCGTGGGTTCCTCGATGCCTTGCCCGTAGCTGACGCGAGCGCGCGTGTCGCCCCAAAATCCTTTCGCGTAGCGCACCGCGACCACTACGCCAGCACGGGGCACAACGCGGGTACCGAAGCTGGTGTTGTCTTCTGCGCGAGCACCAGCGCTAAGGGTAAGGCGCGAAATCGGCGACCAGCGACCATCTAGGAATCCGCCCTGATTATTCCTGTGGCCATGGACGAACCCGAAGCCGGAGGAGGTGGCGTTCTCGACTTCATATTGGTATCCGACCGTGAACGCGCCTTGCTGGAAGCTGTACGTGGATTGTGCCCAGCCCCCGGCACGATTCGCTTGGTTTAGGGCGTTGCCGAAAGGAGGAAAGCCGCTGTTACTAAAATATCGAGCTTCGGTGGCTGAAACGCGGTGGGTCCAATGCGCACTGGTCTGGAAGCTCCAGGAGAGACTCGCAGACAGTTGTTGCAGATCATAAAAGGCAGAGGGATCGGCAGAGAAGAGCAGGGTTTGCCCTGGCGTACCGGCGAAACTCGAGGTGCTCCGCACGCTGAGTCGAATTTGATTGCTGTCCGAAAAGCTGTAGCCAACGTTCCCAGTGTAAGAGCGAATCAAATCCGCGTCGTTCACGCCTTGCCCGTCCGTATAGAAATAAGAGCCGGATGCGGAATAGTCGAAGCCGGCAAGCGCACCGCTAAATTGTGCGCCACCGCGTACTGAGGAAAAGCTTCCGCCCTCCGTGAAGAGAGCCGCTTCGGGAATCCGCGTTGTTCCGCGATGCGTGAAAATTTGAATGACGCCAGACATTGCGTCTGTTCCGTACAAGGCGCTTTCGGCGCCATGCACGATCTCGACTTTATCCACGTTGTCGAGCGTGAGGTTGGACAAGTCCATGTCGCCGCCCGGGAGATTAACCGGTGTTCCGTCGACGAGCACCTTTGCAAAACCGGAATTTCCACCATCGACAAAAACGGTGGTCAGACCGCCGACCGTACCGGTGCGGGTGATGGCAATCCCAGGCTGCGTCGCCAACAAGTCCGGCAGAAGCACCATTTGGCGCTGATCGATTTCCTCGCGCCCGATGAGATCGACGGGGGCCGGAGTTTGGCTCACTTCGAGAGGTTGCCCATTTGCGGTGACGACTACGTTTTCCGAGAGCTGCGCGATCTCCAGGCGGAGGTCGAGTTTGCGGGATTCGGCTGGAGCGAGTTGTAGCGTCAGCCCACGCGGCACAAAGGCGGAATGCTCAAAACGAAGGCGATAACTGCCGGGTGGGAGTGACAGGACGTATGTCCCGTCGGAGGTTGAGGTGGTCTCGTATGTTTGCGACGAGTGAGTTCCTTGCTGCACCGCAACTGTGCGAACGGACGTGATCGCGTAGCCGGAAGCGTCCGTGAACTGGCCCGATATCTGGGCATTCGAGGAGTTGGACTGAGCCTGCGCGTAAGAACTTAGAATTAAAAAGAGAAAGGGAAGAAAAACAAGCCGGCGAATCGTTGGTTTCATTTTTTGTCCTCCACTCCCGCACGCGTGGGAGCTTGAAGGTTGGCCCGAGCAACTGGGTGGATTGCGCGGGCTGCGAACTTCGCCGGTCTCCTGGCTTGGCGGGGAGTGCGGCCCGAGGTGCCGGGCCTGTGCGTGGCCTTCCCGCGACGCCGCCTGGATTTTTCAGAGTGACCCTAGCCGGGTCAGCCAAGCGCTTCGCCGCAGTGGCCTGCGCAGTATGATTCCGCCGTACAGTCGCGCGTCGGCGACGGCTTTCTTGTTTCTTGCGTCTCCAAGGAACTAGGACGAAAACAAGCGCAACCTGAAGTTGCCCGTCTTCCCGAGCACGAAGTTCGCGGTGATTGTAAGGGGCCGAAGCCCGCCGGTGATTGCTAAGTGCCGCAGCAACAGGCGCGGCGCTGGGGTTAACGCGAAAACTCCTACGACGTCGGCAACAAATTCACACGCGGGCGGCCGTTCGAGCCTTGCTCGACGGTGAGCGGCGTGTGAAAAACCTCTTCCAGTAAATCACGCTGGTATACGCTCGCGGGAGAACCTACGCGCAGGCTCTTGCCTTTCTGCAACAGCACGACCTGATCGGCATATTCCGCGGCGAGATTGAGCTCATGCGTGACGACGACAACAGTGTAGCGATTCTCGGCTGCCAGCCGGCGTAACGTGGCGAGGAGATCGACTTGCGCGCCGATGTCGAGGTGCAGCGTGGGCTCATCAAGTAACAATAGTAGCGGCTGTTGGCACAAAGCTCGCGCGAGAATGACGCGCTGCCTTTCGCCGCCAGAGATCTCATTCATCCAGCGATCGCTGAGATGGCCGGCGCCGACTTGTGCCAGGGCATTGCGGGCGATAAGTACATCCTCTTCATTCACGAAGCGCAGCGTGCGGCCATAAGGGTGGCGGCCTTGCAGGACAAATTCCCAAGCCCGCGCGGGGAAGAGGAGCGGAGTTTCCTGCTGGACCATGGCGATGCGTTGCGCGCGGGCTCGCGGCGCCAGCGTGTGAGTGACAAAACCATCCAGCAAAACGCGTCCGGAAAGAGGTGCGAGCGCACCGGCGATTAATCTTAGGAGAGTGGATTTGCCGCTGGCATTGGGGCCGAGGATCGCGAACATTTCGCCGGGGCGCGCCTGGAAGCTGTTGGCCTCCAGGGTGAAGAGCGGAGCTTGCGACGGGTTGGCGGAGTAGGCGTAGCTGACCTGCTCGACACTGAGGCGAACGTCGCTGCCGGGGCGGGGTGCGTCGCCGAGACTCGGCCATGAAGACGAAGATTGCGCGGGGCTGCTCATGCGGAGCCTCGACGCAAGAGGTAAATAAACAGAGGCGCGCCGGCGAGCGCGGTCATAGCACCGACGGGAAGTTCGGAAGGCGCGACCACGGTGCGCGCGAGCGTATCCGCCAGGACCAGCGCGATGGCGCCGCCAAATGCCGCGGTGGGCAGCAGGGTGCGATGGTCGGAGCCAAAGAGCAAACGCATTACGTGCGGAACTAGAAGGCCGACATAGCCGATTGCGCCGCTTACCGAAACGGCGAGGCCGGTAAGAATCGAGGCGGCGATGTAAACGACAAGGCGCACACGGCGGACATCCACGCCGAGGTGCATGGCTTCTTTTTCACCGGCAAGGAGCAGATTAAGATCGGAAGCAGTGGTGTAGATGGCGCCTGCGGCAACGAAAAAGCCGACGCCCAAGACCCAGCGAAGACTTGGCTGCAAGGAGCTGGAAAGGTCGCCCATTAGCCAGAAAGCCATGCCGCGAAAATCGCGGCCGCTCAGGGTAGTCATCAGGAACATGATGATGGCGGAGAGAAAAGAAGCGCTGATGATGCCGGCGAGGAGGAGAGTGGCGCTGTCGATCTGACCCTCGCGTTGGCCGAGGAAATAGACAGCGGCGATGGTGGCCGCAGCTCCGAGGAAGGCGCCAAGAGGAGTGAAGAGGGCAGCGAGCCAGACGGGAAGTGCGAGGTGAGGCTCGAGGATGAGCGCGAGGACGGCCCCGAGGGCGGCGCCGCTGGACACGCCGAGCACATAGGGATCGGCGAGGGGATTGCGGAGCAGCGCCTGGAAGCTTGTGCCGGCGACGGAAAGAGAGGCGCCGACGAAAATGGCGAGGAGAATGCGAGGCAGACGAATGTCGATCACGATTAAGCCGTAATCGCTGGAGAGCGCGCTGGTCTGGTGGAGCAAAACGCTTATCAAGTCGCGGCCGAGACCGTAAAGGGAAACGGGAACGGCACCGAGCTTGAGCGCCACGACTACGACGACAAAAAGGATAGCAGCAAGTAAGCTGCACTGCAGGAAAAGGCGTCGCAGCGTCAGCGGGCGCATGCTTGACCCCTCAGGATTGTTGCGTTTTCAGTTGATGCCAGGAATGAGCCGCGCGGGGGCGTGCTGGGTGCCGGCGGGTCCTTGTCGTTCTGCGGTTTTTCAGTAAAGGCTTCCGGATGAAGTTGCCGAGCGAGGTCTTCGACAGCGGAGACGAGGCGTGGGGCGGGACGATTGATGGCATCGCTGATCGTGGCGTAGCGACGATAGCGCACCGCATTGAGCAGACGCCAGCCGGGAAGATCGGCAAGAGCTTCGGCACTATGCGGCGCTGCGCCGAAATGCGATTCCACAAAGATCAGGAATTCCGGCTGAAGACGGACGACTTCCTCGAGATTGACCTGCGGCCAGTTTTGCGAGGAGTCGATGACGGAGGTGGAGCCGGCTTGACGGAGCGCATCGGCGATGAACGTGTCGTTGCCGATGGAGATGAGTGGTTCGGTCCAAACAATGAAGAGAACGCGACGAGAAGGCAGCGAAGAAAGGCGGTCGTGGAGGGTCGCAAGTTGGTGTTCGAGATCGGCGGCGAGCGTGGCGCCGATTTCCGGGGCGCCGAGGAGATCGGCAAGACGGGCGACCGACGCGATGATGGCATCGACGGTGTGAGGATCGGTGGCATAGGAAGGGATGCCGATTTCTTCGAGGGCCTGGACGGTTTCGTTACGATTCAGATTCTTGGTGACTAGCACAAGGTCGGGGTGCAGGGCGGCGATGGCTTCGAGGCTGGGATTGACGGCGCCACCGACTTTCGTTTTTTGCTGGGCTTCGGGCGGGAAATCGCAGTAGTCGGTGTCTCCGACGAGGCGGTCCTGCAAGCCGAGAGCGTAGATGGTTTCGGTGAGGTTGGGCGCGAGGGAGACGATGCGGTGGATTGACTGCGGGACGCGGATGGTGCGACCAATTTCGTCGGTGACTTGGCGATAGGCAGGAGGCGGCGGGGCGACGGTAGTTTGCGAGGCACAAATTGCGCCGCTCGAGAACAGCAAGACAAGCGCAGCAGCAATTACAGTTCTCAGCGTTAAGTGAATGAACATCGCAACACGAGTCCCCGTTTACGAAAATCGCCGCCAACGAAAAAGCCCCATGCGAGCAGCGCTGGGGCTCAAAGACGGCGCCTCTTCTCGCGAAAAGCGCAATCCCCGCGGCACGGGAGGGTAGCCTGGCTTACGGCTCTTCAGCCGATCACAGTGGCGGGACCGCGGCCGATTTGCACGGCCTTCCCCGCTTCCCTTGCCTGCAAAAATGAAACATGAGTGTATGCCCGGTCTGCGAGGGAGTCAATCGAGGCGCAACTGCGTGGCAAGGGAGCGCCATCAGCGATTCTTCCAGTTGGGCTTGCGCTTTTCGACGAGGGCGCGAAGGCCTTCTTGCGAATCTTCGAGGCGATAGAGTTCGTTGAGAAAGATGTTCATGGATTTCTTCAGACCTTCGCGGAGGGGGAGTCCGTAACCGCCGAGAATAGCTTTCTTGGCCATGGCGAGAACCGGGCCGGAGTGCGAGGTGATGCGCGTGACGAGCTCGTTGACGGTGGCTTCGAGCTTGGCTTCGGGGACGAGGCGAGTAACCAAGCCGAGTTCGAGCGCACGCTCGGCGGTAACCGCTTCGCCGGTCAAAATAATTTCGAGAGCGCGTTTTGGCCCGACGAGGAATGGAAGGATGGTGGAGGCGAGGGGCGGGAACACGCCGATTGTGATTTCGGGTTGTGCGAAGCGGGCTTTCGGTGTGGCGATGACGAGATCGCCGAAGGCTGCCAGCTCGGCGCCGCCTCCGATGGCCGGGCCGTTTACAACGCAAAGGACGGGCTTGCTAACCTCCAGCATTCCGGCGAAGGCGGCGTGAAACGCTTCCAGCATCTGGTAGACGCGCTGCGTCGTGTATTCGCCGATGTCCACGCCGCCGCTGAAGACTTTGCAGGCAGAATCGATGGCGATGAGCTTGACGTCGTCGTGCTCGCCGGCAAAAACGATGCCGTCGGCAATTTCGCGGAGCATGGCTTCGTTGAGGAGATTGTGATCCGGGCGGTTGAGGGTGAGCCGCGCGACACCGTCGTCGATACGAAATCTTACGAATTCAAAACTTTCTGGTTTGCGACGTACGGCTCCAGTTGTGAATTCTTCAGTGCTAACCGTTTCAACCATGGTGGCCTCCTGAACCGCTGGTGCACATCGAAAGCGGGCAGAAAATTGGACAAATTCGATGCTAGCACAGCGTTCGCATCTTGCTTCTTCCGCTGGCGGCGGAGGTGCGCAAACAGTTGCGGCTAAGCAGGGCGGACGCACATGACGGTGTAATCGAATGAGCACGCTGTGGGGAGTCGCCGATGAGTCGTGCGAACATCAGAAGCGCTGAATATGGCTGACATCAGAACGGACACCGCGTTCGCGGTTCGCATGGCTGGCTCGGCGGACGCGGAAGGATTTCCGCCGGAGCGGGCCTGGGAGACGGCTCCGCCGATTTCCTTTAACGCCGATTGGCAGGGCAAGAATGCGGATGGGCAGCGGGAAACGCGGGTCCGGCTGCTGTGGAATGACGAGTTTTTGTTTTTGCGATTTGACGCGCGGTACAGGAGCATTACTGTTTTTGCAGATGCGGAAACCTCGGGCAGACGGGACAGGCTTTGGGATCACGACGTCTGCGAAGTTTTTCTTCAGCCGCCTTGCTCGGTTCCGGGCTGTTACAAGGAGATTGAAGTTGCGCCAAACGGATTCTGGATTGATCTGGGCATAGCTCCGGAAGGAAAACATGATCTGCAGAGCCGATTGCGCCGGCGCGTGGATATCAATGAGCAGAAGAAACAGTGGGATGCGATTCTGGCGCTGCCAATGAAGAGTCTTGCCGCGCGTTTCGAAATGCCCGCGGTGTGGAGGGTGAATTTTTTTCGGGTGGAAGGGGCGGCGGAGCCGCGTTTTTATTCAGCATGGCAGCCGACAAATACTCCGGTGCCGAATTTTCATGTGCCGGAAGCGTTTGGGGCGCTAGTGTTTACGGAGGCAGCTAGCAAGATCCCGGGCTAGCGAAGCAGCGTCTTTTTTCTTATGCTTTCGGCATGCCGCGAGCGTCGCGATTTCGCTTATTCGCTCTGTTAGTATTCAGAATTGTATCTTCCCTTGCGGCGTATCCGCTTGCCGCGCAGATTTCGCAAGTTACAACCTCTCCTGACAATTCTCCGGTGGTGACGAAGGTTGAGCCGCCGAATTGGTGGCTGCGGCTGACGCCGGAGCTTATGGTGCTGCTGAGCGGGTGGCATCTGGAAGCGACGGGAGTTAACTGCAATCTTCCGGGTCTGCTGGTGGAACGCACGCAGGCGACCGCGGGAGGGAATTATCTTTTCGTGTGGTTGAAGTTGGGCGCGGAGCTGAAATCGGGGACGGCCGTTTGCCGGATTACCACGCCGCTGGGGACGAGTTCATTCGAATTGCCGCTCGCGGCGCGCGAGCAAACGATTCACAAATTTCAAGGGCTGACGCCGGCTGACGTAATGTATCTGATCATGCCGGACCGCTTCGCGAATGGCGATCCCGCGAACGACGAGCCGGTGGAAGCTCCCGGCTCGCACGATCGAGCGAAGGCTCACGCGTATCATGGCGGAGACTTGCGGGGGATTCGCGAGCATCTGGACTATTTGAAGGATTTGAGAGTTACGACGCTGCGGCTGACGCCGATCGTGAAGAATGGCGCTACGGAGGATTACCACGGATATGGCGCGGTGGACCTGTATGCGGTTGAGCCGCACCTGGGAAGCCTGCGCGAGTATCAGGCGCTGGTGGCCGCGGCACATCAGCGCCAGATGAAGGTTGTTTTCGACATTGTGCCGAATCACGTTGGCCCAAAACATCCGTGGGCTGCGAAACCACCTCTGCCGGACTGGTTTCATGGAACCGTGCGGCACCACATGAATTCTTCCGCGCCGGCGAGCGGCACTTTCTACGGCGAAGTGGAAAACCAGGGACACGATTTGTTCGAGGCGCTAGTTGATCCGCACGCGCCGCCGCGTTTGTGGCGCAATCTGACGGAGGGATGGTTCGTGGATCTTCTTCCGGACATGAACACGGAAAATCCGGTCGTGGCGCAGTATTTGCTGCAGAACGCGATCTGGTGGGCGGAAGCGTCGGGACTAGACGGGTTTCGCGTGGATACGTTTCCGTATATCTCGCGACAATTCTGGGCGCGGTGGCACGCCGGGCTGCGGGGGATTTATCCGCAGTTGACTACGATCGGGGAAGTGTTTCATCCGGATGCGAGCGTGACGGCGTTTTTTGCCGGCGGGCAGAAGCGGTATGACGGCATCGACACGGGGGTGAGCACGCTTTTCGACTATCCGATGTATTTCGTGCTGCGTGATGTGCTGCTGAACAACGCGCCGGCGGGGCGCATTGTGGATATCTTGCGTCATGATTCGCTGTACCAGCGGCCGGAGGAGTTGGTCACATTTTTTGGGAATCACGACGTTGCTCGGTTTGCCAGCGCGAAGGGAAGCTCAGCGGCGAAACTGAAATTGGCATTTGCGCTCACGCTGACGCTACGCGGCATTCCGGAGCTTTATTACGGCGATGAGATCGGCATGGCCGGGGGCGGCGATCCGGATAACCGGCAGGATTTTCCCGGCGGATGGCGCGAGGATGCCAAGAACGCGTTTGTGGAAGCGGGGCGGACTCAGGAGCAGCAAGAAATTTTTGCGTACGTACGGGCGCTGCTGCGCTTGCGGCGCGAACATGCGGCGCTAAGCAGCGGGCGACTGCGGCATCTTTTTTCCGACGAGGCTTCTTACGTTTTTATGCGTGAAACGGAAGAGGAGCGGGTGATGGTGATCTTGCAGAATTCGCCGCAGGCACGCGAATTCCGGTTTACGCTGGCGGATACGGCTGCGCAAAACACGGTTCGAGTGTCGCGGCTCTTTGGGGAAACGCACGCGGAACTAGTTGGGAAGGAAGTCCACGTGCGCGCGCCTGCGGAGTCGGTTTCTATCTTTTCGTTGGATTAAGACTCAAAACGTCACGTGCGCGGTCCAGTTTTTGGAGGCATCGGGCACGGTGAATATGACCGAATGCGCCGCGGCGTCGTAGCGCCATTCGTGGATGGCGCGGTCGCCGATGCGGATTTCTTTTGGTTGAGCGCTTGCTCCGAAGACAGTGACTTCCGCGCTGTTCCACCATGGCTGAAAGGAACTCTTTTCGGTCGTGGAGATAACGGTGACCAAAGAGGACGAGGCTTGGCAGGAATAATTCACGCGCAATAGCTCGCCCCTTTGGTACGCGAAGGTGTGGCCGCCGTCTTCGTAGAGCGAGCCGCGGCAGTCATCTCCTGCATAAACGCGCAATCCGAGAGGCCCGTTGGGCTTTTCGCCGGTATTTTGCACGAGGGGCTGGGTGGGGATAATCGCGCCGGCACGAACGTACAGAGGCATTTCGTCGAGCGCGGGATGCAGCGTGATTTTGTTTTTGCTGCTGAGTTTCTGCGCGGTCCAATAGTCGTACCAATCCCCGGGCGGTAGTTGAATTTCTTCGGCGTCGACCATCTCGGTGGTAACGGGGGCGACGAAGAGGTCGCGGCCGAAGAGGAAATCACGATTGTTGCCGTAGAAATCCTCCGATTGGGGATAGTCGAGGAACACCGGGCGCATGGCGGGAAGGCCGGTGCGCGTGCTTTCTTCCATGCTAGTGTAGATGTAGGGAAGGAGCTTGTAACGCAGCTCGACGTAGCGACGACGGATGGCTTCGTGCTGAGGGCCGTGCACCCACGGCTCCTGATCGGCCGTGCCCTTTGCAGTGTGGTCGCGGTACATGGGATTCAGGGCGCCGACTTCGAACCACCGGGTTAGAAGGTCGGCGGGCGGCGAGCCGGCGAAACCGCCGATGTCGTCACCGGCCATGGTAACGCCGCAAAGTCCCAGACTGAGCAGCATGGGCGTGCTCATGGAGAGATGATTCCAGGTGCTGCTGTTGTCGCCGGTCCAAGTGGCGGCGTAGCGCTGCGTGCCGGAGTAAGCGGCGCGCGTCAGCACAAACGGGCGCTCATCGCCTTGCAGCTTGCGCAAGCCTTCGTAAGTGGCGCGAACATTTTCCATTCCGTAGACGTTGTGGATGGCGCGGTGATCGAGAGTTGTGCCGTCGTCGAGGCGGTGCCGGGTGTCGAGCGGCATGGTTTTGTCGGCGCGTTCGAAAAGCGCGGGCTCGTTCATGTCGTTCCAAAAGCCGGCGACGCCCATGCCGACTAAGTCTTTGTACAGGGTGCCCCACCAGTCGCGCGCGCGGTTTATGGTGAAATCAGGAAACACGCTTTCGCCTGGCCAGACCATGCCGACAAACGTGGAGCCGTCGGGATTTTTGACGAAGACATCGTTTTTGATGCCGGAGTCGTAGGGAGCGTAGCCGTGTCCGGGATCTTTTTTGATGTGCAGGTCGGTGATGGTGACGAGGTGGAATCCTTGCGAGCGTAGGTCGGCAACCATCTGTTCGAAACGGGGGAAATATTCGCGGTTGATGGTGAACGGAGCGTTGCCCTGCTGGTAGTCGATGTCGAGATAGATGACGTCGGCAGGAATTTTCCTTTCGCGCAGCGTGGCAGCGATTTCGCGCACGCGGGCCTCAGGATAGTAGCTGTAGCGGCTCTGTTGATAGCCGAGGCTCCATAGCGGCGGCAGAGGCGAGCGGCCGACTAGCGCGGTGTATTCCTGGACGACTTTTTTGGGTTCAGGACCGACAAAGAAATAATAATTTAGCTCGCCGCCTTCGGCGCCGAAGGAAAAATAGTTGGGTGATTCCTTGCCGAAATCGAAGCTGCTGCGATAAGTGTTGTCGAAGAATACGCCCCAGGCGGTTCCTTTCCGCAGTCCCATGAAGAACGTGATGGCCTTGTACATAGGATCGGTGGACTCGCTCCAGCCGAATACGTCGCTGTTCCACATGGTGAAGGCGCGGTTGCGGCGATTCATGGGACCGGTCTTGTCGCCGAGGCCGTAGTAGTTTTCGTCGATGGGCAGTTTTTTCCAGACTTGGACGCGGGGGCCGTCAGAGGCCATGGGGAGCGTGGGCTCGTCGGCGAGGAGAACATTTCCGGCGGCGTCGGCGAAGCGGATGAGCAGCGGCGATTTCTGAACGACGACCATGGTGTTGCCGGCGGTCATCTTTACCTCTGTCCTCGTGTCTTCGATGGTTACTGCCGGTGGCTGCGACGCTGTGATGACGGCCCAGGAAGAATCTTTCGCGAAATTGCCTTGAGGCGTGACGCGCACGCGGATGACCGCGTCGTTGAATGCGGTGATGCGCACTTTGGCGCGGCCGGCGGTCAGCTCCACGCCATCCTTGAGTTTTTCCACTCGCTGTACTGCGCCGAGATGTTGCCAGCCCTGGGCAAGAGTGCAGACCGCGCAGAATGCGAACGCAAGCAAAGCCATAGCCGAGCGTCTTGCGAAAACGAGCATGAATTTCTCCCTGCGATTACTTCTTTAAGCCGCCAGCCACGATTCGAACAGCACGGAAGCTTTGGCGCCTTCCATGCGGCGGCGCACGGCGTTCAATACGCGGCAGCGTGCGGCGGCATGGCCGTAGAAGCCGAGCCAATAGGGAACGTGCAATCCCAGAGGTTGCAGTGTGATTTCCAATCGCAGATCGCGGACCTTGAAGAAGCCTTGCTGAAAAATGACGCGCAGGACCTTCTGGCGAAGCAACGCCTCGGCGGAAGCGTGTTGCAGCGAAGGAGGGACGCGATTTCTCGTGTGGATGCTGACGAGGTCTTTCGCGTCGGGGGCGTTCGGAAATGTGAAGAGGTCCAGGGAACCGTTGACAGCGTCTATGGCGAAGAGAGTGGCGTGCGCTTCGCGGCCCAGGTTGTACTGCACACGATAAAGCCAATACGGCACGTAGACGTCGGCGATTCGCCGCAATGGGCCGCTTCGCATCCTCCAGTACAGTGTAGAAGGCCCGACGCCGGAAAACGCGTGCAGGGCTTCCTGCTGGGTTACATTTGGCTTGAGAGTCTGGATGTAGGTTGCACTCATGGATTCGCGTCGCCGCCAAGATTCTATCGGAAATAAATCCACAAGCTGATGACGGTGGCCAGGAGCAAGAGGCTGAAGATGACGTTGATGCGGCGCTCCATCGGAGTTTCGTGTGCAGGCTTGCGCACCGGCGTGCCCACGGCAACGGCCTCCATTTTTTCGTCGACGGTGGCGAAGGTCAGACCAGCAAGGCGTTTGCGGTCGGGAGCAGGGGTCATCAGGCTGACGGCGATGAGCACGGCGGAGCAGACCACGAACATGAAGATGGCGTAATGCAAGAAGTTCATATCGATCAGCCAGCGGACCGCAGAGGACTGGAAGTGGCTGCCGCCAGCGCGGTCGGCGAGCTCGAGAATGAAGCGCGTCGCGCCCAGCACAAAACCGGTCAGCAGGGAGGTGATAGCACCCGCGCCGTTAAGCCGGGGCCAGAGGATTCCGAGAATAAAGCA
>WNFA01007479.1_pt1 | contig 16402 bp, 13 predicted proteins | sample 5400481 | NCBI WGS metagenome assembly WNFA01 (sample SAMN13153340, study PRJNA577476) | soil metagenome | isolation source: 120 cm saprolite under Douglas fir tree site 2 hole 1 replicate 2 | place: USA:California | collected 2015-04-18
ACGAGATATTAAGCTACTTCGAGCACGATGACGAAACACGCGTTCTGTGCTTGTTCCTGGAGTCTGTAAGTGACGGGCGTGCATTTTATGAGGCTCTGGCACGTACTGCACAACGTAAGCCTGTAGTTATTACCAAAACCGGACGCTCGAGCGCCGGCCGGCGCGCTGCGGCTTCTCATACAGCCGCCTTGACCGGCGATGTGACAGCGTTTGTCACCGCCGTGCGCCAGGCCGGCGCTATCCTGGCCGAGAGCGGTCTAGAGATGGTAGACATCGCCGAAGGATTGAGTCGCCAACCACTGCCACCAGGTCGCCGCGTTGCCATCATCACCAATTCGGGAGGCACAGGCGTCGAACTGGCGGATATGTGCGAGCGCTTCGGGTTGAGCGTACCAGAACTACCCGCGGAAACACAGGCCCGCATTTCGCCATTGATTCCTGCCTACGCAAGCTCACGCAATCCCGTTGATGTGACACCTGCCTGGGCACGTTTCCCAACAATGTATGCCGGCAGCATAGAGGCCCTGTACGAGTGCAGTGAGGTGGATATTATCATACCGATCCTGCTGCAACGTTCGGCCTTGATGCGCGAGAACGTCGAGGCAGTCCGCGATGCTGTGCTAGGCTGCCAGCGCGAACGAGGCATAGCCAAACCAACGTATGTTTGCTGGGTAGTCGGAAGGGAAGGAGATGAAAACCAGGCGATCTTGCAGGAGGCTGGTATTCCAGTATACGAGTGGCCGGAGCGAACGGCACGTACAGCAGCAGCCATAGTTGCTTATGCAGAAAATCATCGCGCTCGTGCGGCGCACAAGTCCATGCCAGAATCTTCACCGCCCGGAGCACGCGAACAAGCAACCAGCATCCTAGCTAGAGCATGCACCCAGAATCACACATTACTGCTTGAGAGTGAGGTCAAGGCCCTATTAGCAGCCTACGGCGCAAGGATTCCACGTGAGACTCTGTGTACTAGTCCCACTGAGGCTCTGGCGGCAGGGCAGGCGCTGGGCAAACCGTGTGTGCTGAAAATCGTTTCACCGGACATCAGCCATAAGTCGGATATCGGCGGGGTGCGAGTCGGTGTCTTACCAGCTGAGATTGGAATAGCGTTTGAGGAAATGGTGGCCGGGGTGCACGCCAAACAACCCACAGCACGGATTCTTGGAGTAAGCATCCAGGAACTTGCATATGGACATGAAATAATTATCGGTGGTCTGCGTGACAAAGAGTTCGGACCAATGTTGATGTTTGGTCTGGGCGGCATATTCGTCGAAATACTGCATGCTACCTCCTATCGACTCGTGCCTGCCACCACCAATGAAATGCTTGCGATGATACGCGAAGTTAGGGGATATCCCTTATTAGCAGGTGCACGTGGGACTGCTGCTGTTGACATAGACGCTTTGTCGCATACATTACAGGCAGTTGCATGGCTCCTGACTGATTTCCCTGACATCGTCGAAGTCGACCTGAATCCTGTCTTTGCAGGACCAAATGGAGCAATCGTTGCCGATGGACGTGCTGTGCTGGTGGAAAAGTGAGGCAATTCGTCACCAAATCAACTCTGAACGACCTATCTCTAAGTGACTGACCAAAGAACTGATTTAAGCCTGAGAAAAGACAAATAGAAAGAGGAAAACACTATGGCAAATGATATGACTGTGCGAGCCACATTAGAGACTGGGATGCGCTTTGATGTCGAGACCGGTTCTGGTCACCACGTTATGCTCGACGCGGCTGAACACAACGGAGGGCAGGATAGAGGCCCTCGCCCGATGGAGATGCTGCTGGTTGCCCTGGCAGGCTGTGCAGGCATGGATATCATTTCAATTCTACGGAAAAAGCGCCAGGACATTACTGGGTACGAGGTACGTATTCATGGAGAGCGCGTCGAAGTGTATCCGAGGGTCTTTGTACACATCATCGTCGAGCACATCTTTACTGGTCACAATATTCGACCAGAAGCAGTGGAACGTGCCATTGAGCTAACCGAGGAACGCTACTGCGGCGCGAGCGCGATGCTTGGCAAAACGGCTACATTAAAGCATACTTTCCTGATCACTAAGGAAGCAGAGAGATCCTGACCAGAGGGTGACAGCAATGTCGACAGCAAAACCGGCGGACAACAGTAAACAATCACACACCTTAGCGGACAACATAGCCCTCCAGGCAAACCTGCTCCACACGAACCACAAGAAAACACCAAGCTACGTTTTCGGGGTCTGCGCCAAAGAAGGCGGCATTCTTGTGGGCCCAGTTGAGTACCGTAAGGGTGTCGAGGAGGCCGTAGTTACCGAAGGTGGCATATGAATGATCAGTTTCCCTCCTGTGGACTTGAACCTTGCTTCCAGTACCGAAATACCTCAAGCAGTTTCTGCTTCGTCTCAGGAAAGACTGGTTCCTGCGCTAACTGCTGCAACATGCCGACAGTTAGCTGTACCTGTTCAATATAGTTGGTACATCCAGGACAATCGGCGACGTGCTCCTCAAACTGTTTGCGCAATCCTGGAAGCAGGACGTTTTCCAGATATTCCGTCACCAGCTCCACGACCTCTTTACAGGTGAGAGCATCGTCGATTGTCACGTTCGGGCTCCTTTCCCTATGTTCACTTTCCATCGATTCCATATTCAAACCAGTGGAGGTGTTTCCACCAAACGTGATCGCGCATCGCTCTTTCCCTTCTGTGTCGCTCTACCTACAACGACGTCGCCGTCAACTGCAATACAATCTGCTGTGAATTGTGAGGTGCCATATTCAATCGATCGGCGGGACGATTGAGCGCATCTTCGCTACTCACCGTCGGCTCAAAACACACAAACTCGTGATCAGGTGCCGACATTGGCTCAGTCCAGACTTGCATGTTGGCAAGCAAGTATTGAGCATCGCTGGGTCGCTCGGCAATGGCCAGAGTACCTCGATTGGGGAACTGAATAGCGACATGATGCGGGAAAGGATAGGGATTGTCGGGCGGGTTCGTCTCCCAATCAAAGGCAACTGCCTTAAAATCTGGCAGGCCGTCGACGACGAGCTTCACCTTGTCCTGTTGCGCCACGGCAAAGTAGGGATGGAAGCCAGGTGCGATAGGCATCACCTCATCGCTCTGGTTCTCCATCGTCAGTGTATACGTGAGTGTCTCTTCGAAGGCCTCGATGGTTGCCGTAAAGGTGAAATCGTAGGGATAATTAAGCCGGGTCGCGCTGTTACTCGTGAGTTGCATGCTCATGAGGGTGGGGCCTTGCTCAATGACCGTCCAGGGCAAGCTGCGCCCAAAACCGTGGATCGGTAGAGTTGTGCCCTTCTCCTTGAAGATACCATCCTTGAGCCGCGAGAAGTTGGGGATCATCAGTGGCATTCCCCAGCGTTCGATGCTGCCCGTCTTTATTGGTCGATAGAGCACCTGCCAGGAACCGACCTGAAAGTGCGAGACCAGGCTCAATGCGGGGATTACCCCTATTGTTGTGTTCCCACTGGTGAGTACATGCTCACGCGGTAGAGGAAAATGCATAATGGTTGCCATACACTGTTGTGCGCTGACGTACTGCCTTGAGGTATCAGGCGAAGCGCACCCTCCTTCTTCTCTCTTCTTTTTCTCAAGCACGCTTGAGACTTCATAATCTTAGTCTCGGCTAGGGGTGATGGTGTGGCTTGAGGCGCCCAACTCTGGCAATTGTCACTCCGCTTGCGAGATGGCCCAGGCTGCATTCACGAGGCCGATGTGACTGAAGGCCTGCGGAAAGTTGCCCAGCAACTCGTTACTCGCCGGATCGACCTCCTCGGAGAGCAAGCCGACGTCATTCGCATAGGCAATCGCCTGTTCGAAGGTCGCCCTGGCTTGCTCGACCTCCCCGGCCAGCGCCTGCGCCTGGGCAAGCCAGAACGTGCAGAGCAGGAAGGTCCCTTCTGAGCCTTCCAGTCCATCGGATGCGCGGTAGCGGTAGACCAGACCGTGCTCATCGGTGAGCCGCTCAGCGATCGCGTCTATGGTGGACCGCATGCGTGGGTCGGTGGCGGGCAGGAACCCCACAATCGGCATCATCAGCGTGGAGGCATCCAGGTCATCGGAGCCAAACGCCTGGGTGAACGCTCCAGCTTTCTCGCTCCAACCGCGCTTGAGGATGGCGTCGCGGATCTGCTCGCGTGTCGCCGTCCACGCATCAACCCGGTCATGCGCATCCAACAGATCGGCGAGCTCGATGGCGCAGTCGAGTGCCACCCAGCACATGAGCTTTGAGTACAGGAAATCCCTTGGGTCTCCACGCACCTCCCAGATGCCCTGGTCGCGCTCCTGCCATCGTGCTGCCGCGGCGTCGGCAACCTCGACCAGGAAGTGGCGCGTGACCTCGTCGAGTTCACTGAGCTGGTCGCTCAGGCGGCGAGCCGCACCGAGAAGTTCACCGTAGACGTCGAGCTGGCGCTGATTCCAGGCACCGTTGCCGATGCGCACCGGGCGGCTGGCACGCCATCCCGCCAGGTGGGTGAGCGAGCGTTCGCTCAAGTCGCGCTCGCCACCGACTCCGAACATAATCTGGAGATCGACGCCTCTCCGGAGTTGGGTAGCCACTGCGCCAGCCATCCAGGAGAAGAACCAGTGTGCCTCATCAGGACAGGCGGAGACCCAGAGGGCTTCCAGCGTCAGGCTGGCATCACGAACCCAGGTGTAGCGGTAGTCCCAGTTGCGCTCACCTCCAATGGACTCCGGCAGCGAGGTGGTGGGTGCAGCGACGATGGCTCCGGTGGGCCGGAACATGAGCGCCTGCAGCACACGACCGCTGTGATGGACCAGGTCCCGCCACGGTCCTTCATACCTCTGATGCAGGTCTGACCAGCTACGCCATCCCACAACGGTGTCATGCAGGGAGTCGGTGATCGCCGCCTGGGTATACACCTGCGGGATTTCCTCCCAGCTCGCCCGATGCTGTAGTGCGAAGCTCGCCTGCTCACCTGCCTGGAGGGTGAAGCGAGCGCGTGCAATCGAGCCTTCTATAGGCAACACCATCGGTGAGGATAGTACCAGGACATCTGCGCCACCACGGGCGACAATGCCTCCCTGAATTGGCCTCAGCAAGGGGAAGATGAGGCCATATTCGAACCGGGGCGCATACTCAAGCTCTATCTCCACCGTGCCGCTCTGGCACGATACAGAGCGGAGCACTATGCCAGGCGAGTCGACGCCCAGTTCGTGTCCGCGCTCATTGCGCCCGATAGCCATCGCGTCGACCAGCACTGCGCTGCCCGTTGGGGTGCGGAAGGTTGTCTCAAGTGCCATCGTCCCTTCAATGTAGCGGCGGCTCACTTCGGTAGCACCAACCGTGGAGATGGTCCAGTGTCCCGCTTGCTCGTCCAGCAGCCGGGCAAAGACCGACGGCCCATCGAAGCGGGGAAAACACAGCCAGTCAACGGAACCCGCGCGGTTGACCAGCGCGGCTGAGCGACAGTCTGACAGTAAAGCATAATCAGCAATTGGCACGTTACTCATGATCTCTCTCCTCTTTATAGGTATCTCATACATCTTGTCTGCATGCTCGCGCTCGTCATTGGGGAATGCTCACCGCAAAGCGGTCTACCTGCCCTCGGTCTGCTCGAGCAGCTTGGCAACCAACCCGGTCCACCCCGTCTGGTGGCTGGCACCGACGCCTCTACCCGTGTCGCCGTGAAAGTACTCGTAGAACAACGGGTAGTCGCGCCAGTGCGGGTCGGTCTGGAAGGTCTCGTTCGTGCCGAAGACCGGGCGGCGTCCGTCCTGCCCACGCAGGAAGATGTGCGTCAGCCGACACGAGAGCTGATCTGCGATCTGCCAGAGTGTCAGCTTCTGGCCGGACCCGGTGGGGCACTCCACCAGGAAATCGTCGCCGTAGTAGTGGTGGAATTTCTGGAGTGTTTCGATGAACAAGAAGTTAATCGGAAACCAAATGGGCCCGCGCCAGTTGGAATTCCCACCGAAGAGTCCAGTGTTCGACTCGCCCGGCTCGTAGCTGACGACGTACTCCATGCCATGCGCACGATAGACATAGGGATGTTCCGCGTGGTACTTGCTTATCGCACGGATGCCATAGTCGCTCAAAAACTCTTCGGGGTCGAGCATACGCTTGAGCAGGCGCTTCATGCGATGACCACGTACCAGCGCCAGCAGGCGGCGTTCCTCCATCCCTGGCTCGTGCCAGCGTGACACCAGGCTCGCCAGGTGCGGACGGTGCTCCAGGAACCATTCCAGGCGTGCCTTGAACTCAGGCAGGGCATCCAGGAGATCTGGCTCGATCGTCTCCACTGCAAGCAGGGGGATAAACCCAACTAGCGAACGGACTCTCAGCGGGACATGCGAGTCATCTGGCATATGCAGCACATCGTAGAAGAACTCGTCCTCTTCGTCCCACAGCGAGATGCTCTCTCCCGCAATGTTGTTGAGCGCGTCGGCGATGTAGAGGAAGTGCTCGAAAAACTTGGTGGCGACATCCTCGTAGGCCCGGTTCTCGCGGGCCAATTCCAGGGCGATCATGAGCATATTCAAGCAGTACATACCCATCCAGGCGGTCCCATCGGATTGCTCCAGGTGCCCACCCGTCGGCAAGGGGGCGCTGCGGTCGAAGACCCCGATGTTGTCCAGTCCCAGGAACCCACCTTGAAAGACGTTGTGTCCCTCGCTGTCCTTGCGGTTCACCCACCAGGTGAAGTTGAGCAGCAGTTTGTGGAAGACCCGCTCCAGGAAGCCACGGTCATTCTTCCCGGTGGTGCGCTTCTCGATCTTATAGACACGCCATGCGGCCCAGGCATGGACGGGCGGGTTCACATCCCCGAATGCCCATTCGTAGGCCGGTAACTGACCGTTGGGATGCATGTACCACTCGCGCAGGAGCAGGATGAGCTGCTGCTTGGCAAAATCCGGGTCGACCAGTGCCAACGGAATGCAGTGGAACGCCAGGTCCCAGGCCGCGTACCAGGGGTACTCCCAGGTATCCGGCATCGAAAGGATTTCGGAGGTGTTGAGATGCCGCCACTCGCTATTGCGCCCGAACTTGTGCGAGTCTGGTGGTGGTGGTCCAGCTGGGTCGCCATGCAGCCACATCTCCACGTCGTAGTCGTAGAACTGCTTGCTCCACAGCAGCCCGGCGAACGCCTGCCGCTGCACAGAGCGTGCGTCCTCAGATAGATTTTTCGCGCCACACGTCATATAAAAGCTATCGGCTTCCGCCTGCCGTGTCTCGAAAACCTCCTCGGCACCCGCGAAGGGAGCGCCATGCTGAGTAGAGGACAGACGCAGCAGGATCGTCTCAGTCGCTCCTGGAGCAATGGTAAAGGTGTAGTGCGCCGCGACCTTGGTCCCGACGCCATCTGGATTGACCGTCCCCTGGGTACCATGCACTACGGCGTCGTTAATACCATCCTTGACGAAGGGCGTATGGTTGGGCACGCCCCATAGTCGCTGCGCATTGCTCTCGTTCTCCGTGAAGAGCAACTGCGGTTTGTCCTCGCAGGCAAGCCAGTACTCGCCCAACGTCGTATGCATCGCACGGACGAAGCGTTGTTCGGTTCCATCCGATGTTGAAGGTATCTCTACGGCCCGTAGTTCTGGGCGACGGTCGGCGTCATCGTGGTGATATCCCCATGCCCAGGTATTGCGGAACCAGAGCGTGGGTAGCAGATGCAACGGTGCCGGATCTGGGCCACGGTTTATCGCAGTGATGCGAATGAGGATATCTTCTGGATCGACTTTGGCATACTCGACTGTGACATCGAAGTAGCGATCATCCGCAAAGACGCCCGTGTCGATCAGTTCATATTCCGGTTCGCCTCGTCCGCGACGGCGATTCTCGGCCACTAGATCAGCGTAAGGGAAGGCACGCTGCGGGTACTTGTACAGGGCCTTCATGTACGAATGAGTAGGGGTACTGTCAAGAAAGTAATAGTACTCCTTGACATCCTCGCCGTGATTGCCTTCCGGGCCGGTCAGGCCGAAGAGCCGCTCCTTGAGAATCGGGTCGGCCTCATTCCATAGGCTGAGCGCGAAGCACAGTCGGGACTCTTCGTCACTGATGCCCAGCAGACCATCTTCGCCCCAGCGGTAGGTACGGGAACGAGCGTGGTCGTGCGGAAAAAAGTCCCAGGCGTTCCCATAGGGGGAGTAGTCCTCACGGACGGTCCCCCACTGGCGCTCGCTGAGATACGGTCCCCAGCGATACCACGGTTTTGTATGCTCATGTGCCTCGGTAAGCCTCAGGCGTTCTGCATTCAGTTCCAGGGCTGGCGGTTTATCAAGCGATTTGCTGCTCACCATCTTTGTCATCATCCTTTCTCACAAGGGGGCCATGCAGACTGTGCAAGGGACATCCCTACATTTCATGCGCGACCTCGACATAGACCTTAATGGCTTCCTTGTCCTCGATGAGATGACGGAGCATCTCTGCATAGTTTTCTAGACCATTGACACGCGTGGTGAGCAACTTGTTCAGCCAACCGGGGAAGAAGGCTTCAGCCTTGACCAGGTCGTTCACACCGCTGACGAAGTCGGCACGAGAGGCATTCACCGTTCCAACCATCACTTTGTTCCCAAGCACGAAACCCTGGTTGATCTTATCTGCGTTTACCTCGACTGTCTTCTCTCCACCCGTCACGCTCGAGAGCACGAGGACCCCATTTTTGCCAAGCGCCTCCGCCGCCTGAAAGGCCAGTGGGCTAAAGCCCGAGGCTTCAAAGATGATGTCGAAGGGCCCATGCATCTCACTTGCTTCGGTCAGCGTAGCCTGTTGTGAACTGACATAGTGAGCGCCAAGTTCTTTGATGAGATCGCTGTTAAAGTACGGTGGCAACCGACGCGAGTAACAGGTCACCTCCACGCCCCGCAGGCGCATCCCCAGGGTCGCGAGTAAGCCAATCGTGCCCGCGCCGACAACCGCCGCACGGCGCGGTTGCCAGACTTTCAATCGCCTTTGGATTTCATAGGCTTGGTTCAAGCCTTTCTCTGCAACAGTGAGTGGCTCTAGCAGTACCCCGACCTCGCGTAGAGTATCGGGGAGCGTTACCATGTAGGCTGCATCCTCAACGTAGTACTCGGTGAGATAGCCATGGCGCAGGTTAATGCCACGCTCATAGTACACGTTATCGGTGGTCATGTCCTGGAGGCCAATCTGATCGTAAATGCTGTGTCCCGGTCGCCGTACTGTTGCTACGACAAAGGTTCCCGGCTTGATCGTATCCGGACACCTTCACCAGGACGCCGCATCCGTTTGGGATGTCTGTCACATTTGGCATGGGGATCTCTTCCAAATGCATCGAATTCGGCTTACCGGGATAAACTGCTATTGCTTTCATTGTTTGCCCTCTCTTTCGTAGTTTCAGCTTGATTATTCTCGTACTGGACGACCATAAGCAGCATGATCGTCCAGGAAAGACACGGCACGCGAGCGACAGCCAGTATCTTGACCGAAGAACACGAAGTGCTTGCGCCCGACAGCCCGCGCGAAGCGATTGCGCCCGACTGTCCGGGGGACAGTCAGCAATGGCTGTCAGCAAGGCATCGGCACTGATGCGCTACCCCTCCACCACTCCCACCTGCTGTGTTTCCGTACCTCAGTGATATAGTCTTGCTGTACGCCGATTCGTTACACTTGAATAGCATGTGGGAATGGTGAAACTTCACCTCATTTCGGCTCATGCCCCGAAGTAACCTCGACAGGAGAATACCATATCTTGTATAATAGTATGGGTAATTTCTTGCTCAAATGTGGGTAATTCTGTGGGTTATTCTTCATTATCGCCTTACACGGATGCACATTATGCATTGTTCAGGATCAAGGAAAGGAGTCCGCTATGCCAGCGAAGCCTACCATTGAGCAATTACGTGAAATCGCGCACATGTATGGTATGCACATGAGCGATGCAGACCTTGAATCGTTTCGCGGTTTGATGAGTACAACGTTTGAGTCATACCGCCGCATCGATCAGCTTACCGAACCCACGCTGCCAGTGCGCTATACACGAACTGGCGGCTATCGTCCTCCGGCAGAAGAAAACCCCCTCAACGCCTGGTATCAGAAGTGTTCAATCAAAGGAGCAGCGAGTGGTCCCCTGGCCGGGAAACGTATCGCGATCAAGGATAACGTCTGTATCGCGGGGGTGCCGATGATGAATGGTTCCATAGTGCTCGAGGGATATGTCCCGGAATTCGATGCCACCATCGTGACACGTATCCTGGATGCGGGCGGCGAAATCGTTGGGAAGGCTGTTTGTGAAAGTCTCAGCTTCTCAGGTAGTAGCTTCACCGCCGATACCGGCCCAGTGCTGAACCCGCACCATCCCGCTTACTCAGCAGGCGGCTCATCCAGTGGGAGTGCGGCATTGGTGGTAGCGGGTGAGTGTGATATGGCGATCGGAGGCGACCAGGGCGGCTCGATCACCATCCCGAGTTGCTGGTGCGGCGCGTATGGCCTCAAACCCACCTATGGCCTTGTGCCCTATACGGGCGTATTTCCCATCGAACTAACACTTGACCATACCGGTCCTATTGCCGCATCAGCTGCCGATGTTGCCTTACTGCTCGAAGTGATCGCGGGCGAGGACGGGCTTGATCCGCGCCAGAACGGGATCAAGCCCGAGGCGTATACGAGTGCCCTACGCAACGATACAGAAGGGGTACGCATCGGCATTGTGCGCGAGGGTTTCGGGTGGCCGGAACTCTCCGAGCAAGATGTGGATGAACTGGTCGAGAAAGCCTCGCGGCGCTTCTTCGAAGTCGGCTCCCAGGTCAGCACGCTCTCTGTTCCTATGCACCGCGACGGAAAACATATCTGGCAGGCCATAATGACTGAGGGGGCGGCGATGCTCATGGTGCGCGGCAATAGCATGGGTACCAACTGGAAGGGGCATTACAATACCTCGCTGCTGGATGCCTATGCACGGGGGCGTATCACCGGGGCCGACGATTTCTTCGAGACACTCAAGTTCACCATGCTGCTCGGCCACTACATGCAAGAGAGGTATCACGGACGCTACTATGCCAAGGCGCAAAACCTAGCCCGCATGCTCACAAAGGCCTACGACGATGCTTTACAGACCGTTGACCTGCTGGTCATGCCAACGACCCCAAAGAAAGCGACGCTGCTGCCGCAGAGCGATGCCCCACGTGAAGAAAAGATCGCACGAGCCTCAGAGATGAATCCCAACAATTGCCCCTTCAACGTCACGGGCCATCCCGTCATGACGGTGCCTTGCGGTCTCTCAGGGGGCTTACCCGTTGGCATGATGTTGGTAGGCAGAAGAGGAGAAGATGCGACCGTGCTCCGCGCCGCCTATGCTTTCGAGCAGATCAGTGGCTACACGGTTCGCCCTCAACATCTCTCCGCTTCCACCGCTCAATAACAGAGAGAGCCGGGCACTGGCACCGCCCGTTTGTGCCAGTAACCGCTGAACGATGAGGTGTATGGATCATATGGCACGCCATCCTATTTCCCGGGTGATCGATGATCACCTGATACCACCTGATAGTACCAATTCTAGCTTCCCGGCGATTCAGGTTGGCTCAGAGGCATGGTATGCGTGGCTGAGTCAGCCAGCCACGCGCTCTTTTGCCTTTCACAGTCCCCAGGGCACCTTGACTGCTCGTCGTGAGCATCGGCACGGCACCTGGTACTGGTATGCCTACCGCTCCCAGGAAGGTCACGTCCGCAAAGTCTACCTCGGCAAGTCCGAGGAACTCACCCCGGCGAGGCTTCACGAAGCAGCCAGCTCGTTGTCGGCAGAGAGAGCAACGAGCCTGCAGTTACCCGACACACTCCGTCCTCCTCAATCTCCCGCTGCCACCAGTATGCCGTCCCTCTACTTGCTCACGACGAAAATCTCCGTGCCGCCCGCCCGCCTGAATATGGTAACGCGCCCACGACTCACGCAACAGATGGACGCTGCAATGAGGAGCACACTTACCCTCATCATTGCCCCTGCTGGCTGGGGAAAGACAACCCTGCTCTCTGCGTGGCATGCTGAGGCCAGTCACGATGCATCGCCCCTCGCCTGGGTCTCGCTCGACGCGGGCGATAATGATCCTCTCCGCTTCTGGACGTATCTCATCGCCGCGCTCAATACGCTGCACCCGGGGGTGGGCGAGACCTCCCTGGCGTTGTTGTATGCCTCACCGCCGCCACCAATCGAGGCTGTGCTCACGTCTCTGCTGAACGCCCTAAGCCAGCACCAGACGGAGGCCGTGCTGGTGCTGGACGACTATCACCTCATCGAAGCTCAGTCTATCCACGATGCACTCACCTATCTCGTGGAGCATCTGCCAGCGAATGTGCACCTCATTCTCGCCAGTCGCAGCGACCCGCTCCTGCCCGTAGCACGCCTGCGTGCACGGGGTGCTTTGACCGAGCTGCGTGCCGCCAACTTACGCTTCACTGCTGAGGAAAGCACCGCCTTTCTCACGGAGGTGATGAGGCTGCCGCTTTCAGCAGAGCAGGTGGCCGCCTTGCAGGCGCGCACGGAGGGTTGGATCGCCGGGCTGCAACTGGCCGCCCTCTCCCTGCAGGGTCGCGACGATGTGGCTGGCTTCATCGACGCTTTCACGGGCAGCCATCGCTACGTGGTCGACTACCTGGTCGAAGAAGTCCTCTCACGCCAGCCGGAAGAGGTTCAAACTTTTTTATTGCAGACCTGCCTGCTGGATCGACTGAGTGGACCGTTGTGCGATGCCGTGTGCATGCAAGACGATAGCCAGGCGCTACTGGAGCATGTGGAGCGGACCAACCTGTTCCTGGTCTCACTCGACGATGAACGGCAGTGGTATCGCTACCATCATTTGTTTGCTGAGGTGTTGCGCAGTCGGTTGCAGCAACAACAGCCGACGGTGGTTCCTGAACTCCACCGCCGGGCCAGTCGTTGGTGCGAGCAGCACGAGCTGTTCGATGAGGCAGTGACCCATGCGCTGGCGGTTCCCGATGTTGAGCATGCCGCCAGCTTGATCGAACAGTACGCCCAGTTCACCAACTTTCCTAGTCAGTTCCAGGTGCTGCTTGGTTGGCTGAACAGACTCCCCGATGCGCTCGTTCGTACCCAGCCCTCCCTCTGCCTCATGCACGCAATCACGCTGATGTTAACGCATCAACCGGTGAAGGCTTCAGCTCGCGTGCAGGATGCCGAACGCTGCTTGCAAGAGGAGATGCCTGCCGACCAGCGACGTACGCTCCTGAGCCTGATCGCCGCGTTCCGCGCCAACCTGGCTCGCCTCTTTGGCGATTACGAACGGGGTGTCCCCCTGGCGCACCAGGCACTCGAACTGATGCCGGAGACGGAGGTAATGTCTCTCACGCGCATGTTCCGTCCGAGTACGCTTGTGACAGCAGCCAGCGCCTATCTCGTGGATGGGGATGTGACACCGGCTACGGAACGCCTGGTCGAGGCAGCGGTGGCATCCGTGCGTGCCCTGGGCAACCTTCCGACGACCATGAGGAGTATCTCCAATCTGGCCCGGCTACAGCTGTTGCAGGGGAGGCTGCGCCAGGCTGCTGTCACTATTGAACAGGCAACGCAGCTGGTACCGAAACACGGAGGGCTGCAAACCCTGCTCAACGGTGCGGACTACTACTTTCTCCTGGGTGATCTGCTGCGGGAGTGGAACCAGTTGAACAGCGCCGAGCAGCATCTGGTACAAGGTATGGACCTGGTCCGCGAAACGATGACAGCAGATGCCGAGATGATCATGAGAGGGTACATGGCCTTAGCTCGCCTCCAGCAGGCCTGCGGGCAAGGCAATCGGGCACTCGAGACGCTTGATGCATTTGCGCTGGTGAGCCGCCAGCGCAGCTTTGCGTCCACCCTGGTGGCTCATGGGGCCGCCGTGCGGGCACAGGTGGAACTGGCACAGGGCAACCTGGCGGCTGCCATCCACTGGGCAGAGACAAAAGGCTTGTCTGAGGCTTCCGACCTGAGGTACCCTCGCGAGCAGGAGTACTTGACTCTGGCCCGCGTGTACATTGCGCAGGGAAGAGAGCATCCAACAGGTCACGGCAACAGCGGGACTAGTCCCTTCCTCTCGGAGGCATTCGGCTTGCTGGAGCGGCTCTGCCAAGACGCTGAGGCAAAAAGGCGTATGCGCAGTGTGCTTGAAATTCTCCTGCTACGTGCGCTGGCCTTGCAGGCACAAGGCAACCATACAGAAGCCCTGAACACTCTGAGTCGTGCCTTGCTTCTGGCAGAACCGGAAGGCTACGTCCGTCTCTTCCTTGATGAAGGCGCACCAATGGTCGCCTTACTGCGACGGGCTATTGCACACAAGATGGCATCAAGGCACGTCGCGACCTTACTGGAGGCGTGGGGTGAGCCCGTCACAACGGATTCCCTTCTCCCCTCCTCGTTCGCCAGTCCACTCATAGAACCACTGACCGCACGTGAGCGCGAGGTACTGCAGTTGCTGGTGATCGGCGCTTCTAACAGCCAGATCGCCCGTCGCCTCGTCCTGAGCGTGGGCACGGTGAAGAAGCACGTCTATAACATTTGCGGCAAACTGGGCGTGCAGAGCCGCATGCAGGCCGTCGCCCGTGCCAGGGCACTCAATCTCCTGTAACTCACGCGTATGTCATCTCGCGCACACCCTCCCTCTCAAAAATAAACCCTGCATCTATCACTTTGGTTCATTGTATCTCAACCCCCTCCTCAGCTACACTTCTCCTAGACACCATCATGACACACGGTCAAGAAGCGGTACCGGAAAGGAGAAGCGATGACGGTCTACGAAATTCGCGTCAAAGGGCACCTCGATCAACGCTGGTCGACGTGGTTCGACGGGATGACAGTAACGCATGAGGCGAACGGCGACACGGTCTTTTCTGGCCCAGTAGTGGATCAGGCCGCACTGCACAGCCTGCTCATCAAAGTACACACCTTAAACCTGACGTTGATCTCGGTCTTGCGTATCGAGGCTGACGTAACGGCTGAAATAGCGGAATGAAGAACGCGTAGAGCGCCCCATTGAAGAACGGATGTCTTGGTAGTGTAATGTTTCGTGCAATGAGCCTCTCTCACCTACAACCGAACCCTGACCGAAAGGAGGAGTCGTGATGAGCAAAAAAATGTACCAGTCGGACACCCTCTATGATATGGCTCCACTCCAGCAAACAGTCATCAGAGCAAATCTGGCAGGTGTTGTGGCATCTACCGACGATCTATTTTTGATAGAACAGCTCCGTAGTGGCAATGAGGCGGCTTTTGTGTCACTCGTTGATCGCTATGCTCCCACCATGCTGCGTCTGGCAATGATCTACGTGAGGGTCTGGGTGGTGGCTGAGGAGGTCGTCCAGGAGACATGGATGGCAGTCCTTGAGGGTCTGGGCCGCTTCGAAGGGCGGTCCTCCCTGAAGACCTGGCTGTTTCGCATTCTCACCAACTGCGCCATAACGCGGGCCCAACGTGAAGGCCGCAGCATTCCCTTCTCTTCACTGCCCGACTCTGATCCTGATCTCGCTGAACCTGCGGTAGATCCTGATAGGTTCTTCCCAGCAGATCACCAGTGGTCGGGTCGTTGGGTGTCGTTCCCTCAAGGGAAACACATGCGTGCCTTGAGAAAGCGATTGAAGCTCTGCCCCCCAGTCAGCGTCAGATCATCATCTTGCGCGACATCGAGGGGTGGACGTCGGAGGAAACCTGCCGCTTTCTCGGGATATCCGAGGCCAATCAGCGCGTGCTCCTCCACCGGGCGAGATCGAAGGTCCGTGGAGCGCTTAAAAAGTATTTCGAGGAAGAGTAGGTTGCATAAAATCTTTCGTAATTATTAGAGGAAGGTAGAATTTGGGAACAGAAAACCACGAGACGTTTCTCATGAAGAGAGGAGATCGACACAATGGCATCACTAGCGATGGCCCTTCCACTCCTACCAGGCAAGACGGAAGCCTGGAAGCGTTGGGTTCAGGAAATGGCGGGCGCACGTCTGAGCGAATTCCAGGCATCCCGCAAGCGCTTGGGAATAACCAGGGAAGCATCGTTCTTTCAAAAGACACCACAGGGCGACCTGGGAGTGCTCTACATTGAGGCCGAAGATATCGCACGCGCGCTTCAGGGATTGGCAACATCGCAGAATCCATTTGATGTCTTGTTCAGGCAGAAGACGCAGGAATTCTTCGGCTTCGATCTGGCACAGCCACCAGCCGGGCCACCACCTGAGACGATCTTGGATTGGAGAGCAGGTTGACATGCTTGCGCTCATGAGCCAATCGGAACATCAAGACCGGCTGGCCTATGGGCTCTGTGGAATGAGATAACACTTATCTGTGGGAGTGTCCAGGATACAGTGGTAAATGACCTGAAGGGGAGGCAGAATCTGACCCGAAGAGTGGGAAATCGCGCCTCCAGGATGGAATTTGGGGATGAGCGTTTGGAGCAATGCCGCTCCTGATCTGGATTTCTCCGTCGATGCGCGGGTAAATTGAT
>WNFA01002786.1_pt1 | contig 16389 bp, 10 predicted proteins | sample 5400481 | NCBI WGS metagenome assembly WNFA01 (sample SAMN13153340, study PRJNA577476) | soil metagenome | isolation source: 120 cm saprolite under Douglas fir tree site 2 hole 1 replicate 2 | place: USA:California | collected 2015-04-18
TATAAGCCCGTCGAGTTGGTCCCTTCCCCCGTATTGTTGAACAGGTCGAATTTCACCGCCACGCTCTTCGGAATTCCACCTGTGCCACCGGGGAGAGTTGCACCGTAGCCAAGACCTCCGCCACCTGGGCCAACCGCGGATGCTCCGGCTCCCTGAATCGCAAAAGTCATTCCGTCAGCTAAAGGGTTGGTACCAGGCGTTTGCTGGAACGCGAAATCCGTGGAGAATCCCCGCACATTCACTTGCGTAGGAAACCAGGCAGCCGTCGCTTCACCGCCGCCGTCGGTCACCCGCAGTCGCGTCCCGCTAAGCTTGGCCTTTCCCACGAACAGCATTCCGCCGGTGGGGAAGCCGTTGCGATAATCAATGGAGCTGGTCGCGTTTTGGACGATCGTGTACAAACCGCTGGCAACGGCGCTGTTGCTGAGGTTCGGAGCCGTGGCCATGGCCTTGAGCGTGGAAGTCGCGCCTATTGCTACTGCTCCGGTGTACGTGCTGCTGGCAGTGGTCGGCGTGGAGCCATCTGTTGTGCAGTAGATCGTTGAGCCCGGCCATGTCGTACTGATGGCCACCGATTGTTGCGAAGTATAGTCGCCGGGCAGCGGATTGAACGTGGGCATGGGGACCTGGTTGACGAGCGTGTAGGTTTCGCTGGCAATCACGCTGGCTAGATACCCGGGTCCATCGGCGATAGCCCGTACCGTTTGCGTGCTAGTTACGTTGAATGGTCCGGTATACAAAGTCGATGCGGGCGTCGGAGTGCTTCCGTCTACGGTGTAGAAACTCTGCGCGTTGGGTGAGTCGTCGGTGATGCTGACTTGAATCGAGGCGTGGAACAATTGGCCGCTGGGATTGAGTACCGGCTCCGCCGCCTGCGTCGCGCCGTTAAGAAGACCATAAACGCTGAGCTGATATTCCGCACCGACATATACCTTGCCATTGACGACGGTCGGCACCACGAACTTCACCGCGTTACCCGGTTCGTCCCGGCTGGGGTTCTGGTCGCTGGAGTACAAAAGCCTCGAAACGTTAGTGGCGTCGTTCGCGTAGAGGATTTCCGGACCTTGCGAGTCAAAGGCGTCGGTTCGGATCGTCCAAACGATTCCGTTGCTGGTCCCGTTGGAGGAAACCGTGGGCGTAGAACCCGGGAATCCAGAAATCACGGTACCAGTCGATGTGGGGGCCGAGGAGAGCACTCCGTTGGCGAACGAAAATGCTTTGAGGGCGTCTCTGCTGGCCCAGAAATACAGATTCCCGTTCCAATACCCGGGAACTCCGTAGAATTCGCCGCTTAGCGAGGCCTTTGCTTGTGGATCCGAAGTATTGTTGGGGTGGTAGCCGCCGAGGTTGTTCTGGTCAAAAATGTAGACGCGGCCGCTTTTGCCCGCTTGCACCAGGAGATGTTTTCCGCCGCTGACGGAATCCGGGAGGATCAGCGGTCCGCCCGATCCCTGATCTTTATCGCTGGCGGCCAACGTAGTTTCATTGTAAGGCGTGAAGACGTCGCCGACGGTGACACCGTTGGAGGACATTGTGGGAATGCCCTGGTCCAGATCCACGCGGAGTACGGAATCGGCATAGTCCATGGTGTTGTCGTAATTGGGGGCCACCGCGTCGAAGCTGGGGGTACCAGTAGCCGTAAACAACCGGCCGTAAGGGTGACCGGCCGGGTCGGGCACATTGGCGGCCAAACCCGCTCCGCTAACCCATATTCCCGCGCCCCAGCCGTTGGGGCTCGAGCACCATGCGCCGGTTTGGCGCAAAGTTGCCGCGTCGTAAGCGAGAATCCAACCGTGCCACGGACCGATGTCGTTGTGCGAGCCAAATCCGATGTAGACGATGCCGTTTAGCAGCAGCAGGCCAGCGCGCTGATTTTCATATTTGGCTGCAAACTGCAGGGTGCCGCTCACACTGCCTTTTCCATTCCCAGGCACGGAGGCCGACAGGAGAACGGGACCTCCGAATTTTTCCGATCCGGTGGTGATGTCAAGCGCGTGCAACCGCTCGACGAAATTGGTGCCTTCTTCTGTTTTGCTGACCAAATACATGGTGCGCGTTGCCGGGTCGATTACCGGAGTCCCGGTGATACCGACTTCGGGCACCAGGTCGGTCGCTCCGAGATTTTTGCTGGGGACAGGAATGGCGCCAGCGGGGGCGCCATGCGCGGCGTCCAACAAGGTGACTTTCCAAAGGGGCTTCGCGTTCGCTCCCAGGTTGGCATCCGCGTCGAAGGCGTAGACGCTGTCATGCTCCGTGGCCACATAGACGACATTGTGCACCGTACCTGCCTGAGGCGTACCAGCACCCATGGTGACCCCAGACATGTACAGCGGCTGAGCATAGACGTACCCGTCAACGGGCTGCGTAAAGAGCTTTCCGAAGGTACTGGAGTTCACATTGGCCGGCGTCAGCCTCGTTTCTGCGGTGTTCGCGCCAAGGCGCGCAATGTCGTAATGCTGGGTCACAACGTTCTGCGCCATCATCGCGCACGTAAACAACAGCAGCAGTAGGAACGCCCAAAACACGAGTCCGAACCTTCGACGCCCGCCTAAAGCTATTCTGCCAGCACGCTTGCTAAACACGCGGTCCTCCGGGGCTTGAAGCTGAGGGTTAAGCTCAGTTGGATATCGGTGAATTTGCTATTCATTGGTGAGGCGGCATTTACGGTTAAACCGAAGTCTTCTGGGTGAACCGAAAGGGAAGCCAATCCCTGGCGACCGGCTGGGTACCGGATGGATTTGGCTTATCGCCCTTCAAAAACTTCAATAGATGAGAGCTACCTCACGCCTCGGAGTGTAAGTAGGGGAGTGCGAGGAGCACAATACATCGGACTTGGTAGGATCCAGAGGAACTTACCTTGTGTGGTTTTCTGCTTGGGAAGCATCATCCAGGATATGTTGGCTTGTGCCGCTGAAGCCTCCGCGGCAGGCACGCCCTGCTCCTTCCAAAGCAGTGAGTCTGCGCCATTTAGCCAAACCGCTCGAACTTGACATTACACGCAAGCCGATGGCTCCAATCTCGCAGACTCTACGGCTGGCGTTTCCAAGGCCCCTGAGGTCGGCCCGCACTTCAGGTGTTTTGATGCTCCGGGCTACAGGAATTACCTGATTGTAGTTTATCGGACGTGGTTTAACGTTCTACCTAACACCATGCGTGAAAACGCTCATGGCGAGACCGACCCTCGCTGACGGACGGGTGCCTGCCTCCTCACACCGAACACAGGCACCTGTCCCCCCTTTCTCGCCTCGAACCTAAACAAAATTGCCCGAGCGTTCCTGATACGCGCACCACAAACAATCAACCCTGTAGCGGCGCCCCCGACTGGAAAACCCACAAACGATCGAAACTCTGCCCGCGTACGCGCGTCTCCCGGTGACTTGGCGCCAAATCGCGCTCTCTGGTCCACGGCGTCGCACTATAATGCGGAGGAATGCCTAAGCTAGCTGAATACCGGCGCAAGCGCCGCTTCGCCGAAACGCCTGAGCCGCGAGGTAAGGCAGCTCACAGAGACGACAAGGTTTTCGTCGTTCAAAAACACGACGCGACACGCCTTCACTACGATTTGCGGCTCGAGGTTGGCGGCGTGCTCAAATCCTGGGCTGTTCCCAAAGGGCCATCGCTCAATCCCGCGGACAAAAGGTTGGCGATTCAAGTCGAAGATCACCCTTTCGAGTACCGCAAGTTTGAGGGCACGATTCCCGAGGGGAATTATGGAGCGGGCGAGGTCATCATCTGGGATCAGGGCACCTATGAGCCGGAAGGGAATCTAAGCGCCGCGGAGCAGATTGAGCGCGGCGAGCTGAAGTTTCGGCTGCACGGCGCAAAATTGAACGGGAGTTTCGTGCTGGTGCGCTTGCGGCACAGCAAAGGAAAAAATGAGTGGCTGCTGATCAAGCACCGCGACGAAGAAGCCGACCCTTTCTGGAATGTGGACGAGCACGGCGAGTCCGTGGTCAGCGGCCGCCCTCTGCCAAAGAAAAAGTCCAGGAGTTCCAGCCGAGGCGCCGCGCCTCCCAACCCAGCGACATTGATGGGTGCGCAGAGCGCGCCCATGCCGAGCGAAGTTTCGGTAACCTTGGCGAAGCTCGGAGATAAACCCTTTTCGGATCCGAATTGGCTGTTCGAGATTAAATGGGATGGCATTCGCACCGTGACCTTTGTAGATAACGGCAAGGTTCGGCTCCAGTCGAGATCGAAACGCGACGTCACTGCGGAGTTTCCGGAGTTTCACGACCTGGCGAAATATTTTCGCGCCGGCACGGCGATTATCGACGGCGAAATCGTCACGCTCGATAAAGATGGCCGGAGCGATTTTCAAAAATTGCAAAACCGCTTTGGAGTGACCAAACCCTCGCAAAAGCTGATGGCAGAAGTTCCGCTCACCTATTACGTCTTCGATGTGCTCTATTGCAATGGCTTCGATCTCCGCAAGACCCCGCTGCTGCAAAGGAAGGAGTTCTTGCGCCAGATTCTCCGCGCCGACGACCGCGTGCGTTATTCGGAGCACCAACTGGAAAAGGGCAAGGAGCTGCTTACTGCGGCAAAACAGCAAGGCCTGGAAGGGATTGTAGGAAAGCAGATCGAGAGTCCCTACACCGGCAATCGCACTCCACTGTGGCTGAAGTTCAAAATTGTAGACGAGCTGGATGCTGTGGTGATCGGCTGGACCGCGCCCCGGCGCACGCGCCAATATTTTGGTGCGCTGGTTTTGGGCCTGTACGACGACCGAGAGCTGAAGTTTATCGGCAGCGCTGGCACCGGATTCGACCAGAAAACGCAGAAGGACATACTCGGCCAGTTGGAGAAGCTCAAGGTCACACGCTCGCCGCTGCGAAACGTCCCGAAGCTGCGTGAACATGTCGAGTGGGTGCGGCCGGAGATCGTCGCGCGGATTAAGTACGCCAACTGGACCGAAGAGGACCACTTGCGCGCCCCGGTTTTCCTGTCCATCCGCAAGGATCGCTCGCCGCAGGAATGCACTTTCGCGGCAGCAAAACCCGAGCATGTGGAGCCCAAAGCCATCAGCGCGCCGAAGCCCCCTCCGGCAAAACCTTCGACCAAAAGTGGAGACGCAGACGAGTTGGCAAACGGAAAATCCGAAAGCCTGCGCTTCGAAGTGGACGGCCGGACCCTGGCACTGACCCATCTGAACAAAATTTATTTCCCAGAGTCAGGCATCCGAAAGCGCGACCTGCTCGCCTACTACTACCAAATCGCGGAGCTAATCCTTCCCTTCCTGAAGGACAGACCTCTGGTGATGCGGCGCTATCCCAACGGAATCGAGGAGAAAAGTTTCTTCCAAAAGGAGGCGCCCGAATCGATTCCCGACTGGATTCAGCGGGCGACCGTGTATTCCGACGAGCGCGGCGGTGAGATGGATTACGTGATGGCTAACGATCGCGCATCGCTTCTTTTTCTCACCAATTTGGGCTGTATTGACCACAACCCCTGGTCGAGCCGCGCCGACAGGCAGGAATTTCCTGACTACGTGTTTTTCGATCTCGATCCCACGCCGGAAACTCCTTTTAGCACTGTGCTTCGCGTAGCGCGGGCGATCTACAAAGTTCTAGCCGCGGCCCGCCTCACTTGCTTCCTGAAAACCTCGGGGGCTACCGGATTTCATATTTTCGTGCCGCTGGAGCCCATTTACAAATACGAGCAAACCCGCACGTTCGCGCAAATCATCAGCCAAATCGTGGCTTCCGAGCTTCCGCGAGACACCACGCTCGAGCGCAGCATTCACAAACGGCCCCAGGGACGCGTGCTGCTGGACGCGCTGCAAAATGCCAAAGGCAAGCCATTGGCGGCGGTTTACTCCGCGCGCGCGCATCCTGGAGCCACGGTTTCCGCCCCTCTTACCGCGGAAGACCTTCTGGGCAAAGACATTGACCCGAACGCGTGGACCATCAGGACCTTGCCCAAGCGAATTGAGGACGTCGGAGATCTCTGGAAAGACTTCTGGAAAAAGCGCCAAACTTTGGACAAAGCTTTGGAAGCGCTGGGCCGCCGCCTCACCGCCAGCAAGGCGAAAGCGTAGCGACAAAGAAAAGCGGCCGAGTTTTCACCATGGAATTCCCGGCCGCCAGCTTCCAATCGAGAGGTTTGTTGCGAGTTAAGCCCGAGCGCCGCGAGCCTTTCCCCGCGGCATCGCTTCTTCCCTCTCTTCACCCTCACTGCCGGTTTCCTTTGCCTGGACGTTGATGTCCTCCGCCAACTCACTCAGCTTGTGGTCCGTTTCCTTTTCTTCCTCAAGCGTCTTCTCCAGCAGAGCGCTGGCCTCGTTCTCCCCCAGCAATTCCGCCCAGGTACGAACGCAGCCGTAAGCCGCGATTTCGTAGTGCTCCACCCGTTGCGCCGCGGAAATCAGCGCTGCGTCCATGGCCCCGCCCTCGAAGTCCTCTTCCATGAGTTCTTCGCCTTCCTTGACGATGCCCAACATTCCCGCGCACTTTTTGCCGGAAGGCTTCTCGCCTAGGTTTTCAAAAATCTCCTTCAAGCGGTCCACATGCCCGCGGGTTTGCTCCAGGTGATTCTCAAAACCGGAGCGAAGCTTTTCCGATGACGCGGCCTTGGCCATCTTCGGCAGAGCTTTGATCAAACGGTTTTCCGCGTCATACAAATCCTTCAATTCGTCGACGTACAATTCCATCAATGCGTTGTGCTGCATAGCGTGCTCTCCTTTTTTCCAGGACTTCAGACTCTCGCCTTTCGCGGGCCTTCCTGGACGTTAAGAGTTGGTGGTTGTGGCGTCTATACATGGATACATCTAAAGCCTTGTTCACAACCGCTGAACACACCGGAGACGCGTAGAAACGCGTCCGTTTGGCGGACTCCTTCTCGTCTCAGCTTGGCTCGGTGGTCTGCCCACGTCTCCTACCGCTTCTGTCTTATGGGAATGCGCTAGAAAGACAGACCGACTGCCGTTGCAACCACCCGGGCTGCCGAGGCAAAACCAGCTAGATTAGAGCGCAGACAAAATGACCGGAACGCAACTTATGGGAGGAAGATTTTGGGAGTTAAGTCGCCGCTGCGCGCGCCAGCCTTCAGGCACCCACGTGACCCGCGGTGGCCGTGCGCGGTTTGGCCGTCGCGACGAAAGCGGTGCTTTCCTGGTCCTCCCGGCGTGCCTGAATGATGGCCCACAGGACATGCGTCGACTGGCATGGCGAAGCAATCAGATCGAACGCTCCGTGGTGCAGTGCGTCCAGGTATTCGTCCCAATCCGCAAGCCGTGAAGTCACCACTACGCGCACCCTCTGTTTTGCCGAGCGCGTCGCGGCCACTACGTCGCGATAGCTCCCACCCGAGAGCCGACGGTCGCAGAATACCAGAGAAATGTTTTGCGTCTCCAAAGCCTGCAGGCATTCGCTCACGCGAGCCGCGCAAATCGTATCGTATCCCTCTTTGTGAAGAATCTCGTTCAACGCGCGGCGATTTTCCAATTCCGACGATACAACGAGGATTTGGGTTGGGCTTTCCATGTTACCTCCGGGGTCGGTATCTTTGGATGCAAGCCCCATTTAGACGGTGACCTCGTTTCAAGTTGCGTGAAACACAAAGCCTGCGTTTCCTCCGATGCTTGCGGTAGCGAAGCTATGCCCCACCTTAGATGCTTCCAATCCACGACCTTACCGATATATGCCCGGGAATTCCTGTACTCACCCCTACTTGGGCGAACCAGGCCGGATGCAAGCGCTTGCTTGACGCGATTCCACAGCTTTTCCTCAGACCCGGCCCTACCCATTCACTTTGTCTACTTCCCCACCCCATTGCGGCAACGCCCGCTTCCCCAGCATCGCCTCCGCCGCCCACGCACCCAAATAAACCGATTGTGCCACGCCGTGTCCGCTGTAAGCCCCCAGCACAATCACGTTGAAATTCTCCGGATGCCGCGCAAACACCGGCTGCCACTTATCTGCAATCAAAATTGGTCCGCCCCAGCGATGACTCAGTCGCACGTCCCGCAGCACCGGGTGCAGCTCATGGACTCGTTTCTCCAACTGCACCAAAAGTTCCGCAGCCTGTCCGCTTGCGACATCCAGCGTCAGCAGCTCTCGCCAATCCTCCAAATGCACCTGCCCGCTTCCGAAAATCACGCGATCACCACGCACCACGCGTCCCCACAGGTACGGTAGGTCGACGGTGTAAAACGGCTTCCCTGCCGCAAGCCCCAGCTGCCCAATCTGCTCCTCAAACAACGGCTCGGTGGCCACTGCCAGCGTGAATTTCGGCTGCGCCCGTTTCGCCAGCGCGCTTAACTCCAGCGATTGCGCATTCGTCGCCAGCAGCACGCATCGCGCCCGGATTTGCTTTCCGCGCACTTCCAGGATCGCCGGCCCTCCGTGCTGTAACTTTTCCACGCGCGCACTTTCAAAGATCAGCGCGCCTCGTTGAAGCGCTGCCTTCGCCAATCCGCTGACCATCTTCCCGGGATCGATCGTTCCGCCCGGCACTTCGCGCGTCACACCAAGCTTTCCTGAGTCCGTCCACTCGATCGGCGAATGCGCCACAATGTCTCGACGCCCGATCTCCAGCGCTCCCGGCAACGTCAGGTCGCACTCCACACCCAACTTGCGCAATATGCCGGAAAAGCCGCCAAGCACGTCCCCGAGTCCCGGCAGATCGCCCGACGCCGTCTCCGCCAGCGTCATTCCACCGGTGTGCCCGCTCGACCCCGCCCCAATCCGGCTGGTCTCAAACAGCGCCACGCTCCGCTTGGGCTCGAGATGCCGCAACCACGCGGCCGCCGCCAAACCCGTAAACCCTCCGCCAACCACGGCAAAATCCACATCCTCCGGCAGCTCCCGCTGCTCGCCACGAAACTCAATAGTCCACGGCGGCCTTCCCCACCGCAGCGCACCCGCCGCATTCCTTCCCGCCGTCCCCATGTCTCGTCTCCAGTCGTCAACATAAAGATACGCAAATCACTCCGCCCTTGCCTCTCCAGTCTTCCGTGTACGCGCAGGCCCCTCCCCAATGTTCATTCGGAAGGAGCCGCTGCTGGAGAGGTGCCGCTTTGGAAACATCCCTTTGAACGAGGCTAGGGAGCGCCTGCCCGCGAGGTATAGTGCCGCAAATGGAATCGCTGTTGTTGGTGGTTGGCGTCGCCTTCATGGCCGCCGTAACAGCCATGTTTCTTCGGACCCGGATCGGAAGCCCTGACGCCTCCGATGAGCTTGCCGCCGCCCGAAAGAACTTGGCACCCAATCGACAGCGTCGGGCCCTGCAACACCAACCTGCCCCGCGCAGTCAGCACTTAACACTCGGCCGCGTGGCGCCAACCGGGAAAGCGTATCCGGTGCATCAGGCCCAGAGCGTCCCGTTTGCCCTTCTCTCGCCAGAGTTCGCGCTCTCCGCCCTGCCGCGGCGTGAGAAAACCCTGACCGAGGCCGCCGGTAGATTGCATACCTTGAAAGTTCTGTTGCCGGAGGATTCGCAAATCGAAGGCAAATACATCGCGGAGCTCCATAGCATCCTCGACTTTATGGAAGAGGGCAGCGGCCTGAATCTCAGCCGCTACCGGATGTCCGCGCCCGCTGTCCGCACTTTCTTGCGGATCAATATCCTGGCCCTGCTCAGTGTCTGCGCTTATCAGTCTCGACCCACCGCGGCGATGCCACACAGCTACAGGCACAACGTACGGCAGGCCTCGACCCAGGTTCATTAATCTGCGGGCGCTGCCAACTTCACCAGTCATCAAGTCTGAGCTCTTACTTCAGCGCCTTCTTCAATCTCTTCGTCGTTTTCTGCAATTGCCGCTTGAGCGCCTCCACCTGCTTGGCGACCTCCTCCAACTCTTCTTTCGCAACCAATCCTGCCTTGGCCACTTGATGCGCCTTCCGATCCGCCTTTCCAATCGCGGTGCCGATTCTTACCGCCACCCGCGTAAGCCTGTTTCTCGCCATCGTTTCCTCCTGAGTGCGACGCCGTAATCGTATACCTCTCGCGGGCGTCCGTCGACACCGGAAACTCCTCGCCGCACTCTATTCGATTAGATAGCCGTCCTATCCACGTGGATAGCACGCACGAATCCTCCACGCAACGAAACCAGCCGTTGCCATCCGAACGATTCACTCTGTATCTCGCTGCTGGTGCAGCCGCTTCCGGCGCAAGACGCTCCCAAATCGGCGCCTCCGCTCCGGCGCGGCCCACAAAATGCTCCTCCACTGGCGTGCGTCCCAAGATCAAGCCTTAAAGGCCGCAACCAATTTCAAGTCTTCGCAAGGAGGTCCTATGAAATCGCTTCGGAATCGCATGTTGTTCATCGCAGCTTTTGCGTTGGCCGCCGTTTGTGCAAGCGCGATCCCTGTCTCCGCTCAGAACGCCTTCCAAGGCAGCTTCACTCTCCCCCATGAAGTTCAGTGGCAAAATGCCACACTGCCCGCGGGCGTCTACACTTTTGAAATGAAGTCCCTCAACACCCCGGCGCGCATCCTCATTCACGGCCCCAACGGCTACCAGTTCATCACCGCGTTAGTCGCTGACGAGAAAACCAGCGAACGCAGTATGCTGCTTGTCCAGCGGCAGAGCGGCAGGTCCGTTGTCAGCGAACTCTACCTCGCGGAAATTGGTCGGTGCCTCCGCTACGCTGTGCCCAAAGCCCGCGAAGATGCTGAGCTGGCCAAGACTCCGGCAAGAACAGAGCAAATCGTCGTTGCCGTGAACGTTAAGTAAGCCCTCACCCGAAGCCATATCTGATCCGGCGCGAGCCTCCTCGAGGCTCGCGCTTTTTTTTCGCCACTCTCTGTCCTCCCTTGCTATCCCAAATCGCGCCGATCAACCTGTTCGAATTTCTCCTGCGTACCTCCTTGACCCCGTTGGATAACCAGAGCAGGATGATGCGCCCCTCGGAGGCCGGCATCGATGAACCTGAACCCCCACCTGCTTAAGGCCACCGTCGTCGGCGCCCTCGGCGGACTCTTGTTCGGCTTTGACACCGCGGTTATCGCCGGCACCACCCACTCCCTCACGCTGGCCTACGCTCTGACGCCGCGGCAACTGGGCTTCACCGTGTCCATCGCGCTGATTGGCACCGTCATCGGGGCGATGTCCGCCGGCATTCCCGGCCAGAAATATGGAGCGAGAGAAACGCTGCGCGTGCTGGCCGTCTTCTACGTGCTCTCGGCGCTCGGCTGCGCTTTTGCGTGGAACTGGGACACCTTGCTCTTGGCGCGTTTTCTCGGCGGACTGGGCATTGGCGGTTCGTCCGTACTGGGCCCGGTGTACATCGCGGAATTGGCTCCGGCCAAAATTCGCGGACGCCTGGTGGGCATGTTCCAGATCAACATCGTCATCGGTATCCTGCTGGCGTATTTGTCGAATTTTCTTATCGCGCGGCAGGGATTTGGCGCCACCGAGTGGCGCTGGCAGTTCGGAGTCGCCGCGCTGCCGGCCGTGCTTTTCCTGGTGATGCTGTTCGGAATTCCGCAAAGCTCGCGCTGGCTCGTCACGCGGAAACGCGTCGACGAAGCGCGCCAAGTGCTGCAAAAGATGGGCTCGGAAGATCCCGAAAAAGAGCTGCAGGAAATCGTCAACTCCGTGCATGTGGAACGCCTCGAAAAAACGGAGCCCCTCTTTATCTGGAAGTATCGCTTGCCGATCTTTCTCGCCATCACGATCGGCATGTTCAACCAACTCTCTGGCATCAACGCCATCCTCTACTACCTCAACGACATTTTTGCGGCGGCCGGATTTAGCAAGCTTTCCGGCGATTTGCAAGCCGTGGCGGTTGGCGGCATGAACTTGCTCGCCACGCTCCTGGCCATGTCGGTCATCGACAAGCTGGGACGCAAAACGCTGTTGCTAATCGGCTCGGTCGGCACGGCGCTCTGTCTCGCTGGTGTTGCCCGCATTTTCCTCACCCAGCAGCATCAGGAATATTTGCTTTGGTTCCTGGTGACCTACATCGCTTTCTTTGCGATTTCGCAAGGCGCGGTCATCTGGGTGTACATCAGCGAAGTCTTTCCCAACCGCGTCCGTGCCAAGGGCCAGGCGCTGGGCAGCTCCTCGCACTGGATCATGAACGCCATCATCGCCTACACCTTTCCGCAACTCGCGAAAGCCTCCGGCGCCTATCCATTTGTCTTTTTCTCGGTGATGATGGTCGTCCAATTCTTCGTGGTCCTGTTCTTCTACCCGGAAACTAAGCGCATTTCCCTTGAGCAAATGCAGCAGCGCCTGGGCATTGAGTAGCGAATGTGGGACAGCCATTTCTGGCTGTCCGCACGAGAAAGCAGGATGAAGCAAAATAAGCAAGCTGTTGAGCATGTGAGCCAAGGACTCACGCTAGGCGTCGACATCGGCGGAACAAAAGTTGCCGCCGGACTGGTCGATGCTCACGGGACGATTTTGTTTCAGACGCGCGTGCTGATGCCCGCCCGCGGGAATGCCGCCGCCGCATTTGCAGCGGTCGAGACTGCCATTAACGCGGTTTTCGCTGCTCACCCGCTGGCGCGCGCATCGCTCGCGGGAATCGGAATCTGTGCGCCGGGCCCGCTTGATCCCCTAACCGGCACGGTGCTGAATCCCCCGAATCTTCCCTGCTGGCGGAATTTTCCTCTCGCCGCGCAAGTGCAGCGCGTCTTCGACGTTTGCGCCAGAGTCGACAACGACGCCAATGCCGCGGCGCTGGCAGAAGCAATCTGGGGGGCAGGCGTGGGCTTTCGCAATGTGTTCTATGCCACGCTCGGTACCGGCATCGGCACCGGAATCGTTTTTGATCGACGCATCTATCACGGCCGCACCGGAAGCGCCGCCGAGGGCGGCCACATCAGCATCGATTACAACGGCCCGCGATGCGCCTGCGGAAAACGCGGCTGCATCGAAGCGCTCTGCTCCGGCCCGGCTATCGCGCAGCGCGCACGCACGCGCCTTGCGGAATCAAGAGTGGAATCGCAGATGCGAACGCTCGCTGGCGGCAACCTTGAACAACTGACCGCCGAAACCGTTGCGGCAGCCTATCGCGCCGGCGACGCGCTCGCTTGCGAAGTGCTGGAAGCGACCGCCGACTTGCTTACCGTGTGGATGGGAAACGTAATTGACTTGCTCGAGCCCGACGTGATGGTATTCGGCGGAGGTGTCGCCGAGTTGATGAGCGACTTTTTCCCGCGCATGCAGTTCGAACTGCCGAAGTGGTCCGTCAATTCGCGCTGCACGGAGATTCCGTTGCGTCTCGCAAAGTACGGCGGCGACACCGGAATAGCGGGCGCCGCCGCGCTGTGCCGAGGATAGATTGCTCGACACTGGTGGCCTGACAAATATAGACGCGAAGGGGGCGCGGCTTGTCTCTAGCTGAAAAACGCGGTACCTCGGCGTTGAGTTTCTATCCAACAGCCTGGTTTCGTTGGATGCTAGTCTTCTGTTTTGCAGAATCGACTTGCGCAGCGGGAAATGTAACTGAGACCTTCGTGCCGCGGCTGTTCGAGACGATATCCAGATGGCCTTTAAGCTGACGAACACGCTCGCGCATTCCTCTGATTCCTACACCTGAACCTTGCGATTGAATCTCACTTAACTTCTCGGTTGACATTCCTTTGCCTTCATCTTGAACTTCCAGAAAAACATGGTCCCCTTCACGCGCGATCCGAATCGTCGCTTTGGTGCTCCCGGAGTGGCGATGAACGTTGTTCAGGCATTCCTGCACGACACGAAACATTACGAGCTCCATCTCGCGAAAGAGTCTTCCGAAATCTTCAGGAATACTCAATGCGATATCTATACCGCTTCGTTCCTTTAGACCCCGTATGTACCAACGGAGAGCCTGAGGAAGCCCGCTCTCGTCCAACAGCGGGGGATGCAACAAATAAGACATTGTGCGTATCTCTTGGTCCAGTTGCTGAACTAACTGCTGCCCTTCGTCCGCGATAGTCACGAGCTGAGGAGCACTTTGCTTTGCGTGCTTGGCGAAGGTCACAAGATTCATGCCGAGCGCCGCCAAGATTTGTCCCGCGCTGTCGTGTAGTTCGCGAGCAATGCGGCGCCTTTCCTCGTCCTGGGTTTGCATCAATTTTTGCGACAGCGTCCGAAGGTGCTCGGACTGCATCTCAAGTTCCTCCGTCCTAACTCGAACCTGAGACTCCAGCGAATCCGTGAGTGACTGGAGTCGATCCTGGCTTTCACGAAGGGCGTCGAGGGATGTGTGAATTTGGTACGCGGAGGAGGCGAATGTCCCCAGGGAGCTCAGGAGCCGCTCATCCTCCGCATCGAACTTGCGACGCTCATCGTGGGCCATCGCCCAGATCGTGCCTACGGCTTTGCCTTCGACGTAAAAAGGAACCAGCAGGCACTCCTCGACCGGAGGCTTGACCGGTTCGAAATAGGGATACCGCCGTTCAAAGTGACGGAACAACAGCGGGCTGTTGCGATCCAGCACGTCACCGCATGGGCCGAAATCGCGCGGTGTGCCGCCGCCGATGTACGGTTTCCATATGCCGGCGATGGCCGGCCAGTAGAACCGCTTTCCGCCGTCGTGCGTCGTCGGTTCTCCTTCTCGTGATCGGGCGGACGCGCCGGGCGACGATGCAATTCCTCCGTGCAGAGGACCGATTCCAGCGGGACGGCGCCCTCCGGAATGGAGGTATGTAAGCTGTCGCGCTTCTGAGCTGCGTTAGATTCCGACACGCTTTTCACCGCGCTTAGAAGAGACACGTTCGAAATCCGGATATGTGCCGTGGTTTCTGGCAAAGTCTAGTAAGCCTCCTCGACAGTGGCCATACAGGATTCACCTTAGTCTTGCTTACCAACGAAATATCGAGCTGTCGCGGCCTAACCTGGGTGGTATAAGGCAAGTGTTAGAGGCGAAGGTGTGCGATGGCCCGATGGTTGGTTAGCTGTCCTGCTTTAGAACAGCAACGGCGCCGTAAATCATTTGTTACCAAGAATGTGGCGGAAGCGTGTGGGAGTCGAACCCACCATTCGACCCGCTAAGGACCGAATCGTCGGCTTTGAAGGCCGGGGAAGTCACCGGACCCCTTTCGCCTCCGGGGAGAGTATAGCAGGTGAGGAAAAACGAATTCGGCGGGAGGAAGGACGCGCGAAAATGATTTGCCGATTGGGTCAGAGCGGATACAGAACACAGGCTGAAGCCTGTGCTACTGGGCGGCGTGGGCGGGTTCTACGGCGGCACGCTGCGTACGAATGAGAGCGGCCACGAGGTCGTAGAGCGCAGGGCTGGTGCACACTTCGTAGTAGGGATGCGACGATGGCACGCCGATTTTTCCGTCGGGGAGAAGCTGGCGCGCCAGACCTTTGCGCAGGACCAACAGCTCGACGGAATCGCCCATGGGCACTTCTCCGTAATACAAAGTGACATTTTCCTTTCCCCACGGCATTTCGAGCTTGGTTTCGATGGAGTCCAGGGAAATTTCCTCGGACAATTTCTGAACCAGAAATTCATCAAGCTCTTCAGCGGAAGCGCCCTCCATGGCGTTCAGAAATTGAAAGACCGAAAAGTGCGTTTTTTGAGCGGTGAGCAAACGCTTGGCAAGCTTGGCGCAACCGGAGAGGCGGTCGGAAAGATTCAACGCCTTGGAGATCATGATGCGCGAGTCACCGTCGGTCCAGTAACTGGGTGCGGAGCCCTGGAAGGCCACGCCGACGCCTAATTCGAGCGCCGGGAGATCGCTGGTGACGGCGCGATCGTTGTAGGAGTTGCAAACGATGAGAATTTGGCGCGAAAGGCTGCAGGCTTTGGCAACGGCGCGCGCATACGCGAGGTTCGATTCCGTCTCAAAAATCGCGAGGATGACGGCGTCGCCTTCGATGAACACTTTTTTGGCGTCGTAACGGTCGAGGAGCTTCTTCACCGGCTCGTGCAGATTCAAGCTGAAGTGTGAAGCGGGACTCAAGCCGCGCGAGAGCAGATCCTGGGTCATGCGGGTCGAGCCGCGCACGTCGGCCTTGATGATGACGTGAGAGACGACTTGATCCTGCTGCGGCTTGGTCTCGTCCTGAAGAACGCATTCGTAGAGGCGGTTGTTGAGGCGAGAAAGCTCGCGAGCCTGTTCGGTAGTGACCAGGCTGATGCGCTCCATGCAGGTGGTGAGATGGTCGGCGTCGCGCAATTCGCGGCGCAGCCGCAGAAAATCAACGGCGAAGCGCAAGACAGACGCCTGCATCTCTTCACGCGAGTAGCGGTGAATCTTGCGGGACAGCTCCTCCAATGGCTTCAGCGATAGCTTGCGCGCGGGCACTTGCTTCAGAACGTGCTCCACGCGCTTCATTTCTTCCTTGAAGACCAGCGCCTTGCGAAGCTGTTGCAGGTGCACGGGCGGGCTGTATTCCTGCGCGATTGGGCGAATTTCGTAGCTGGCGAGCACGTGATAGAGAATTTCCTGCTGCTCGAGGCGCTCCAGCAGAAGGGAGAGCAGGCGGGCGCGAAGCGACCGGTGC
>WNFA01002078.1_pt1 | contig 16381 bp, 16 predicted proteins | sample 5400481 | NCBI WGS metagenome assembly WNFA01 (sample SAMN13153340, study PRJNA577476) | soil metagenome | isolation source: 120 cm saprolite under Douglas fir tree site 2 hole 1 replicate 2 | place: USA:California | collected 2015-04-18
GGCTCAGGCTCTGGCTATGTAATGGATCGTATTCATATCCGTATTGTCTCCCGGGACTTTTTCGGTACATTCTTCTTTCCGGACGATCTTCTATCATGTACGTTTCTCCTTACAACATGGAAATAGCCTGCCAACGATGTGTGATGCCCTTAATGCTTATATTTGGCTAATATAGCTTATTCTTCAGCTATTTTCAACATGTTTTTCTTGAGGATCAAGGGGTGAACGTCCACCAGGACTGGTATGTCCGCTTAACAGTGGTGGTGGTAGTAACTTGCTACTTTCTGTACGACGCTAGATGGGTAGTATACCACAAAGACGTAAAAATATTTATTGCTTGACTACTTTGCGCATAAAAATTTCGTTAAAATAGCGTACTCTACAGCACCCTTTATACCCTGGTACAATTAGAACATATTTACTAATCAATTCTAGCATAAAGATCAGTATATTGCAAGCCAAAAAGCTAGTAGCCAGTCCAGTTTGAATTTTGCGGTGGGCCTGACACCCGCGAGGGGTGTCACTACATTTCTACCTCACAAACCTATCTGGACTAACTACTAGCTGGGAATAATGGGAGGGGTGTGTTTCATTTTTTTGCACACAGGAAGGAGGTGGTAGAATAGGGGAAAAACAACCAGGAGAGAGGGGAGAGCATGAAAGCCAAGAAGAACAAGCGGGAGCGGAGTCCCCAGATGCAGCAAGTGAGCGCAGGACTGCGAGACGTGCTGGGGATGACGCAATGGAGGAAAGAGCACCCGAAGGCGACGTGGGCAGAGATTGAAGCGGCGGTGGATGAACGGATGAACCAACTGCGGGCGCAGTTGATCCAGGAGGTGGTGCAGATGGGGGAGACTGAGGAGTGGAGCCAGAAGCCGGAGGAGGAGCGTCCGAGGTGTGCGACCTGTGGCAAGCCACTCTCGGCACGTGGAGAGCAGACGCGCTTCCTCCAAACGAACGGAGGGGAAGCAGTGAAGCTGACGCGTACGTATGGCACCTGCCCCCAGTGTGGGGTGGGCTTTTTTCCCGCCTTTATGAGGAGTTAGGGCTCGTGAGTGGAGGCGTGACGCCACGCGGGGAGGAAATGCTGGTGCGGTTGGCGAGCTGGATGCCGTTTGAGCAAGCGCGGGAGTTCCTCCAGGATCTGGTGGGGATCCAGGTGAGCAAGGCGACAGCGCGGCGAGCGACGCTGGCAACAGGGGAGGCAGCGCTGGTGGTGTGCGAGGGGGAGGTGGAGCGCCTCAAGCAGGAGGTGCCCCAGGCGCCTGGTGGAGCAGACCAGCAACTGCTCAGTGCAGATGGAGCGATGGTGCATCTGGTAGGAGGCGAGTGGGCCGAAGTCAAGACGCTGGTGATGGGGGAGGTCACGCGCACGAAGCGCGGGGAGGTCTGCACACGGCAGATTTCCTCCTTTTCGCGACTGGCTGAGGCCGAGCGCTTTGCGGAGGCAGCGTTGGTCGAAACGCATCGACGGGGACTGGAACGGGCGGCAGAGGTGTGTGCAGTGCAAGATGGCGCGGAGTGGCTGCAAGGGTTGGTCGACTACCACCGTGCGGATGCCGTGCGCATCCTGGACTTTGCCCATGCCGCCGAATACGTCAATGAGATCGGGCAAGCCGTGCAGGCAGCAGGGGGCAGACTGCCCCCCACGTGGTTGACAGGCCTGCTCCATCGGCTCAAACACCAGGGACCCGCCCGCGTGCTCAAGCATCTGGCCTGGTTGGCCGCTCGCTATCCCAGCCCACTCATCCAAGAGAAACTGGCCTATTTGCAGAAGCGCGAAACGCACATGCAGTACCCGACCTATCAGGAAGCAGGCTGGCCCATCGGCTCCGGGAGCGTCGAAAGTGCCAACAAGGGCGTGGTCGAAGCCCGCCTCAAGGGGGCCGGCATGCGGCTTCCGTCGGCAGAACGTCAACCCCATGCTCGTGCTGCGCAATGCGGTCTGCAATCGGCAGTGGCACGAGACCTGGACGACAGCGCTGGCTCATCGACAAGCGCTTCGCACGAGTCGGCGGCAAGCAGACAGTCAGCAGCAGTTGGCCCAGGCCTGTTGGTTCCTCGTCTTCTGGGGAGCGCGGGTGGACCGGCTGTCCCACCCACCGGTCCATGCTGCCACCTCACCGGCGGCTGAGGCCCTCGCGGAGCAACCAGCTCGTCGTCCTGGCTCTGGCTATTCCTGGCGCAAACCTTTTCTCAGACGCCCTCCTTCCACCCCTGCGGTTCCAGAAGAGGCGTGTGCAAAAAAATGAAACGCACCCCTACCCCGGCAGCTTTTCCCTGGAACTCTTTCGTGCTGTGTGCCTCCTTCCCTGTTATACCAGGCCGAAATGAATTATCCACTACGGATAGTTTACCTCATGAAAGGCGGAGAGAAACAGTAGAAACTATGTATTTCTGTGGCTTATGTAGCTCACTGCCCTCTCAGCGAGTGTGCGCCGGGAAAAAACTGAGCGCACTGCTAGAAACACACACGCTCAGACGCCACTAGGGACTGCCCTGCTGCGCGCCAGCACACGCCTCGGAATACCATCCGGAATGACCGTGGCGACGAAGCCAATTTGCCTGGGGGGCTGATCGGTGACTGGCTCCAGGCGGTAGGAGCGCAGGGCATGTGCCGCTAACACCTTGACCTCGATGGTGGCGAAGTGGATCCCGATGCATAGCCGTGGGCCACCGCCGAACGTGACCAGTGCATAAGGCGTCCGCCGGTCTTCCTCGCGTGGTGGCGCGAAGCGGTCGGGGTCGAACACATCCGGCTCGGCGAAGGTCGTGGACAGCATGTTGCTGGCGGCCAGGGACAGGCGCACGGGTGTACCCGCTGGTAGGGTGCAGAGAACGTGATGGGAAAGTGCTTCACCCATAGACCAGTCCCGTTGTCATTTCCAAGGGCGTAGCTGCGACTCGTTTCATGTCTTTGAGTCGCTCGAGCATCACCCACATTGCAATGGCTGCCTCTAGGCGTGCCAGATGTGCCCCAGTGGATGCGCCAGGTGCCGATTAAGGAATCTGCTGCTCTCGAACGTCTCGGTATGGGGAAATGCGCCTCGTCGCGATTGGCTGACGCCAACCAGAGCAGGAGGGCTTGCCCGGCCTCGATCTGGTACTCACCAAGGTGGATGTCAGCAGGCAAGACGGGATAGTACTGGAATGGAGCATAATAGCGCAGGGCCTCTATGAGCCCAGCATAAATAATGCAATATGGTGGAGCATAATGTTTCCTTGAATGCCAGTTCTACAAACATTCTCTTATTCGGTTTCGACCGTATTGAGATTGCCATGAGACCACTTTTAGACCGTAATCCTATTATAGTTTTCTAGCCAATACCCTTGCAGCTAGATTTTGAGACGCATTACCTGGTTTTATCATCTGGTTATTTGTGCCTAAGCTAGCGCTAACACAAAGCCAGCCAAATTTTTCAGATATTCATGCCGATACCCGCCTACCCATGAAAAAATGTGCGAAGTTTCGGTCGATAGACCATAAACGTAAAGATGTGACGACTCCCCACGGCTATAAGCCTGATTCTTACCCACATTTTACAAAGTGATAAAATGGACGAGCCAGCTGTCACCTTTGCTGCGTTGATACACCCCCACTTGCAACAGACCAGGGAACAAGCCCTTTCCTCGCCAGTGGCGCTGTTGGTGCAAGATACGACCGACATCGATCTTTCGCATCGTCGCAAGATCAGCGGAGTGGGACAAATCGGCAACGAACGAGGACGTGGTTTTTTCGTGCAAACGGTGCTGGGGTGCATGGCCCAGGAACCCTTTGTGCGCATTCCCGCTCCCGAGGGAGAACAGCGATAGCAACGGCGCAAACGAGAAGAGCGCGAAACCGATGTGTGGATGCGTCAGGTGCATGCCACCCTGACGCCTGCTCCGGGAAGCCTGTGGGTGCATGTCGGAGACCCTCTTGCGGATATATTCCCGTTCTTTCAAGCCTGTCAGGCGACGCAGACGCACTTTTTGGTACGAGCGGGGAAGTCACGGCGCGTCGAGGTGTGCGAAGACGAGATCAGCTATGCGCTGACACAGGCCCGAGCCTTTCCGAGCCAGGCGAGCCGTCTGATCGAGGTTCCCGCCAGGCATGGTCGCCAAGCGCGTTCGACCCAGCTGCAGCTTGCCTTTGGGCAGATGACGCTCTTGCCACCTCGCTATGAGCCACGCGCAAGCAAGGAGCCCTTGACCGTGTGGGTTGTTCGTGTCTGGGAAGAGCAGGCGAAAGACGGGTGAGGCTTTCCTCGGTTCCCACCACGACGCTCGAAGCTGCGTGGGAGCGCGTGGACTGGTATGGGCAGACGCTCTGCTGGTCGAGGACTATCACCAATGCCTCACAAGTGGGTGTCACATTGAGCAACGACAAGGGCCCCCGGTTGATGGCCTGATACGGAGGCTCGGGTCTGTTGTCGCCTCTTGCCGTGCGGCGGTACGCAGGTGCATGTCTGCGCTCGTGAAGCTCCAGAGCGCCCCGCTTCTGAGGTGATTGAGCCTCTGATGCTGGCCGTGTTGGCCGAGCGCACCGGCGGGTCGCCTCTGACCATGACAGTGGGCACTGATCTCGGACGGAAGTGGCACGCCTGGGTGGCGAACCGTCTGGAAAGGCTGGCTCTCTTTGCAAACGCTTGCTTCCGGGCGCTCATCTTGCTTTTCACCTCCGTTTGTAAATTGTGGGTAAGAATCAGACTTGAAAGATAGGGGGATGTGGCTGCCCCATCCTCATCGATGAGCCATCCCGCAATGCCTGAGATGGCTCATCTACTCTTTTAGTCAGGCAAACTGGGGAAGCAAATGGCTAAGAGAATCCTTTTGACTCATTTACATGATACCTTTGCAACTTGTCTCATGCAGAAAATGAAGGCATTATACGGAAGGGTTTATGTTTAGTGTCTTGTGTAGTTTGTCAACGTATTTGTAACAGCAAAGGTTGAAAGAAAGTATGAAAGGTCAGAATTTCTCGGTAACGTCACGATCATCAAAGTTGGATGTGGGCATGATCGTACGCTTAAGTCTGGCGCTGCTCGTTACTTTGGGAAGCATTGCACTCGCCTGGATAGTTTTAGGTTTAACTGGAGCACACGCCGCCGGAGTAATCGAGACGCCCACGACAGCCACTCCATGGGCTGTGGCTTTTGATAAAAGTAGTCATGTCTGGGTCGCAGAGCCAGGATGTGACGCCGAACCGAATTGTACCAGCGCTTTCCCGTCCTATATCGGCAAATATAACAGGACGAATGATACGCTGGTGAAAAACTTCCTGGAGCCTACGGGGTTCTCCAGCCCCGTGTTCCTGCTCGTTGATTCGCATGGTAACATCTGGTTTTCTGAGCCAACTACAAATGCAATCGGTAGACTTACTCCCGTTACCAAAACAGGAGGACCGGCCTGGAAGCAGTGGAAGGTACCCACGGCCAGCGCTAACCCGTACGATTTGGTCCTCGATAACAATGGCAATATCTGGTTTACCGAATACTCTGCAGACAAAATTGGCTTCTTCAATACCACAACCAAAGCCTTTGTCGAAACTGCTATTGCAACACCTGGAAGCCTGCCGTACGGTATCACGAAGGATGCGGCTGGAACGATCTGGTTTGCAGAGAGTGCGCAGCAGAAGATTGGGAGTTTCACACCCACTACAACTGGCACGATTACGATCAAGGAACATGTTATTAACAGCGCAGGCGGTCCAATGCCACACTTGATTGTTGCGGACAGTGCCGGCACTATCTGGTATTCCGAGGGATTTTCGGGTGACATTGGCAGTTATAATCCCACGACTAAGGCGCATAAAAACATTAATGTGGCGATAGGCGCGTGTCCCTCGCCCACGCCGGGAGTAACTCCCACCCCATGCCCATCACAGACGCATATCTCCGGTATCGGAGTAGACAGTACGGGGCGCATCTGGTATGACGACTCGTTGAATGCAATTGTTGGCGTCTATACTCCTTCGTCAGGCGCGCTGAAGACGCTAACACTCTCCAATCCTCTCGCACATCCCTACGACGGGCTTGCGGTCGATAGCACTAACAATACCTGGTTTACCGAGGAGTTTGCCTCACCTTCAGGAAACCTGGGTGAGATACCGGCGGGCACCTTGTAATCAACTGCTTTGCATGCAGTACTGAACAACCGCCGTTGTAGGGTAAGCGCCGTGCGCCTTGGTCCATTACTGGTCTAGGTTTCACTGCGCTCCCCTCCGAACTAACTGTACACATTTCTATGTAGTGAGCTCTCCAGTTTTCCCTAAGCGTTTGCTTTCACGCAGCTTCCCTGCATGAAGCTCATCATGGCACTCAACGCAGCGTATCATGGTTTTTCGGTGCCGCTCGATCATCTGACGTTCCCATGCTTCTTTCCCTTTCAAGTTCCCTAACTTTCGCATGTGATGGACTTCAATCTGCCCTTCTTGAGTTCCGCACCATTCACAGGTATGAGCGAGCAAACGCCTTCCCAGTTCGGTTCGGCTGTTGTACATGCATATGTAAGGGAGAAGGTCCGGATTGTGATACGTAATCTCTCCCTTTTTCAACTGTCGAGTTGATGAGACGAGGTCGTACTCCTTGACTGGTTTTCCGTCTTTACTCAGGGAGATTACATACCGTCCAGGCCCTCTTTTGAGATTTCGCGCAACTTTCTTGAGCGAGTTTTGGCGTTTGTTTGCCACTGTTCTGAGAAAGCTGCTCGTGGTGAGCCAGAGGATTTTTCCTGCAACCAGCTTCAAGTTATCTGTCAAGTCCCCAAAATACTAGCGTAATGGTACGTTCAGAAAAAAGAACATGCAGTCCACTCGATTCCATCAGCGCGTAGAACTTATGAACTGCATGTTCTCTTAAAGAAATCTGGGCCAGGTAGATGTACACCTTTGCAAGGCGGCGGCCAACTGCGACTGGCTAGCTCCTGCTATGCCCCTGTGTGGACGATGAAGACCTTCAGCGTCTTTACAAGAATAGCGAGATCACACACAAACGTACGGGTATCGATGTAGTGCATATCAAGCTGAACACGCTCCTCGTAACTGATGTGCTGGCGTCTGCTGACCTGCCACAAGCCGGTAATGCCGGGTTTAACAGAGAGCCGCTTTGGCGCGTACTCGCCATAACGCGGCAGTTCGCTTGGATGAATTATCCGCGGTCCTACCAGCGACATTTGCCCAACCAGTACGTTGAGCAACTGCGGTAATTCATCCAGGCTCGTCTTGCGCAGGAACTTTCCTGCGCGAGTGATACGTGGATCATGCTTCAGCTTCATATTTTGCTGGTATTTTCGCATCAACTCGGGATGCTGTGCCAGGTAAGCATCTGCATTAGGTATCATCGTGCGAAACTTAAGCGCGAAGAAACGCCGACCATGCTGACCAATGATTTCGCGGAAATGCAAGACCGGCCCGCCATCATCGAGCTTGATACAAAGAGCAATGATGAAGAAGACCGGTAACAAAAGAATGATGCCAACCAGCGACATAACGAAATCGAATAACTGCTTTGAGACGAGATAAAGCCTCGAAGCTTTGCGAACAGCAAAATCGCTCCGGTCCACTGATACAAGTGGTTCAGTGCTCGGGACACCGGTAGCTGATTGAGAAGCTGGCCCTTCTTCCGAGCGCTTCGGTACGGTCACCGTTATATGATCCATACAAGAATTTCTCTCCTTCGTCTTTTCCCCCTCGACAGCTAAAGTTTAACAGAAACGATAGTCGTTGTCGGTAACGAATGAGTTAAGATATGATTATGAAAAAATCAATCCGGTTGAGATTTCTCTTTAGTGGTCCCAGCCGAGGTCAGTTCCCAGCAGTTCGTAGAGGCGGGCGTTATGCGGCTCGAAGTACTCGATCAAACGCCTGCGCGTGGCAGGAGGCATCTTAGGGGGCCTGGTCGTATTATACTGCTTAAACTCTGCCTTTTTTCCGCTTGAATCAAGGCCGGGCAGGTTGAGAAATGCCAGCGTTTGTTTGAAAACGGCCGCTGTATCCGCGTAGAAGTCTTCGCTCTTTAGTATCAAGAACTGTTCCTTTGGGAAGAGGTTCATCCAGCTTTGGAGCTGGTCTGCGTATATCCCTCTTGCCAGGTAGGAAAAATGGCGGTGGTTATAGCTCGCATAGTATTCATCGGCCTGCATCTTTGCTCGTTCTCCGGCAAGCCTTGCTTCCTCGCGTTGGATGGCCTCTTCAAACGCTGAAAGCGTTTCATGTCCACCCTCAAGTTCGTGATAGAAGTGCGAGTATGCTCTGTCAACAGGATTTCTCAACATGACGATCAGTTTGACGTGTGGTAATGAGTTTGCCATCCTCCGGGCGGCAAAAGGGTGAAACAGGTAATAGGGGCTGGCTTCGCCTGTGATGAATGCCTGTTTCTGCACATGCTGCGTATAGTACTTTTGGACAAACGGTGGGAAATGCGCGCGGTACCAGGCAAGCCCTTGTTTGTAATGAGACGTGTCGAAGAAGTGCACCTCTTTGATCGAGGCTGCTCCAATCGATGGGTGCTCTGCCAGGTAGTTATAGAGCGAAGTCGTCCCTCCCCTTTGCGTGCCAATGATCACAAAGTCGGGCAGCAGGCGCAGCGGGTTGGTTGTTGCTCTATAAAGCTTCTCTAGCAGCGGCGTGGGTCTATCAGTAGATGCGTGGCGCATAGTCTCTCACTTGTCCCATCCAAAATCGCGTCCCAGGAACTCGTACAAACGGGCATTGTGCGGCTTGAAGTACTCAACCAGGCGTTGTCTCGTAACCGGGTTCATCTTGTCGTAGGAGGCCTTATTGTACTGCTGGTACTCTTCCGTTTGCTCTTTGAGTGCCACATTCGGGATATGCAAGAATGCAAAGGTCTCTTTGAGCGCCGCCTCCGGGTTGCTATAAAGGTCCTCGCTTCTCAGGATCAAGAATTGGTCTTTAGGGAAGAACTTCATCCAGATGCGTATCTGATCGATATATCTGCCCCTGGCTAGATAGCTGTAATGACGGTGATTAAAGCTGATGTATTTTTCATCTTCCAGCATTTTCTGCTCCTCGCCAGCGAGTCTCTGCTCCTCACGACCTAGAGCCTCTTCAAATGAGAGCGGTTCAACCCCTGGCTGGCGTACCTGATGCTGGTATTGAGAATACGCCCGGTCAGTAGGGTTTCTTAAGACGATGATCAACTTCACTTTGGGCAAAGTCATCGCAACTCTGGCAGGAGCTAGAGGATGGGGCAAATAGTAAGGGCTTGCCTCACCTGTAATGAAAGCGCGCTTCCGAAAGTGATTGGCGTAATATTTTTGCGCGATAGTTGGGAAATGAGAGCGATACCACAGGAAACCTTTGTTAAAATAGATGTCGAAAAAATGCGGTTCTTTGATGTAAATGCGGGCAATGCTCGGGTGCTCTAACAAGTAGTTATAAAGGGAGGTCGTACCCCCTTTCTGGGTCCCAATGATCATGAAATCCGGTATGAGCCGCATCCAACTCGTCGTTAATCTATACGCTCTCTTAAAAGCTGACCTATCATTATGCGTTACCATAGTTATTTCCTCCTTACCAGCTACCCCTTTTTGAAGATGACGTTAGAGGAGTAAAGCTGACTGCACTTGCAGAAGATATCCCCCTAGCTAGGGGTCTGTCCATGTTCAGTTGAAGGGTGGGAAACTGGCGCCCGCAAGGAGCGCCACTACATTTCACTCATCAAAACAAGACTGATAGAGCACCAGTCTCGGGTCGCCTTGAAACGTATGTTATTCTCTATCCCAGCCAAAGTCCCGCTTCAGGAACGCATATAAGCGGGCGTTATGGGATTGAAAGTACTCGATGAGATACTTTCTCAGCGCTGGCTCCATTTTCGGTGGCCTCTCATTATTCATATAGCCCTTGCTTGTTGGCTCCCTGTACTGCTTGAACTCCTTTGTGATACGAAGTGCGCTAGTAGGAACCTCCAGAAACTCCAGGGTCTGTTTGACAATCGTTACTGGATCGCTATAGAGATCCTCGCTTTTCAGGATCAGGAACTGTTCTTTGGGGAAATAGCGCATCCAGTTTTGGAGCTGGTTGGCATAAATACCACGGGAGAGATAGGCGTAATGCCGGTGGGTATAACTCTCGTAATATTCGTTTGCAAGTATTTTCTCCTGCTCTCCAGCAAGCCTTTCCACTTCACATTTTACGGCTTCTTCGAAGAGCAGTGTTTCATGGCCCTCGTTTGTTGCGAGCCAGTGATGCGAATAGGCTCGATCAACGGGATTTCTTAACAAGACGATTAGTTTCACGTTCGGTAAGGCTTGAAAAGTCCTTTTCGGAATGTGTGGATGGAAGAGGTAGTACGGGCTTGATTCTCCTGTAACGAAACGTTTCTTGCAGACTCGCTCGTAAAGATATTTTTGTACAGAAGTTGGAAATTGCGCTCGATACCAGGCCGGCCCTTGAGCAAAATGATCATCGAAGAAATGGACCTCCTTATGAAGAGCAGAAAAAGTGCCCGCATACTCTGTCAAATAGAAATAGAGGGAGGTTGTGCCACCTCGTTGCGTGCCGATAATAATATAGTCTGGCAGGAGCCGTATGCGGTTAGTCATGAGTCTGTAGCATGACCTCAAAGCCCAGTAGCCAGGCTTAATGCTGTCCGCGATATTCATAAATACATTCAACACCTCGACCCAAATAAGGCCGCCAAGGGTTCAGCACGACTCTGCTGCTTTCCCTGGCCGCCAGCATAGTATAAATGATAGATGCGCACCGAAGAATACAGATATGGTAATGAATTGGTGATTATCAAAGGTTTGAGGTAAAGAAATAATAACCAGCTCGTAGTAGATATCTTGGACGAAAGTGGAGGAAAGTTAGCGCCCACGTTGCACGCCATTTTCCCTTTGGCAAGGTTCAAAAAAGACCGAAAGTACTTGACAATGTGAGACGAAGAAGTTGCCAAAGAACTCCCTGGAAGGTATGGTAGAAGCAAGTAAACTCTACAACCTAGCAGGGAGGAACCAATGATTCATCCACATTCTAGCACAGTGAGCCAACGAGTCCATTGGGTCAGCGCATTGCTTGCCGGTGAGGCAAGCTACGGAGTGGTTAGTCAGATGAGCCGGAAGTACGAGGTCTCGCGTCAGACCTTCTATAGTTGGAAAGCCAAAGGGCAGCAGGCCTTGCAGGAGGCTTTGGCGCCGAAGCAGCCGCAGGTGGAGGCGGGCTCTCAGTTGCACCGAGCAGTCTTAACCCTGCTGGTGCAAGGACATGCGAGCTATCGGGGAATTCAAGCGTGTCTGAAAGAACTGCTTGGGCTGCAAGTGAGTCTGGGCACGATTAGCGCTATTGTGCAAACAACAGGACAACGTGCACAAGGCTGGTTGGTGCAGCAAGTTCCAGCAGAGGGGCGCGTGGTCGCCTTGGATGAGCAGTACAGTAGCAAGCGAGGCGAAGTCTCCCTCAATGTGGTCGATGCCCAGAGTGGGCAAGTGTGGGCGACGCTGCCCCCGGTCGCGGTCGATGGAGAAAGCTGGACGTTGGCGTTATGGTATCTGCAAGAGCAAGGAGTGGTCTGCGCGAGCAGCGTCAGTGATGGAGGCATGGCCATTCATGAAGCCTTGCAGACGACCAAAGCCATCAGCACGCATCAACGCGATGTGTGGCATCTATTGCGTCTAGCGGGACAGGTGCAAGCGCGCCTGGAGCGAGCAGTGCAAGCAGAAGAGGACCGGCAGCGGGTGATCGAGCGACAGGCACGCGAACTGGCGATCACCGGCAGAAGATCGGCAGGTCGCCCGGCTAAGACGACCAGCAGCGAGCAAGCGCAGCTGCTCATCGAGTTGCATCGCCTCCTGGAGGCGGCGCGTTACCTCTTTGCTCAACTGCGTGAGCTGGTGGAGATCGTGGTGCTGACCGGGAGGACCGAGCCACGTCTGCTTGACTACCAGACCCGTCGCAGCGAAGTGCAGACGGTGCTGGACTTGTTGGAGGAGGCTATCCAGTCAGTGCCTCTGGCACTGCAACACGAGGTCCAGCGGGTCATCAAGCAGGTGCGGCTGGCACTGCCCGCCCTGTTGTACTTTGCCCAGGACCTGGAAGCCTGTCAACAAGAGGCGATTGCGCAATTGGGAGAAGCCGTCGTGGGGCTGATCGCCTGGGCAGGGCCTCGTCGCAAGGTCTTGGGGGAGCAGCCCCAGCAGTTGCTCGAGGCCATGGACCCCGCCTGGCGAGCCGCAGCGGCTCGCTTACTTGCGACCTGGAACCAGGCGGTGCGAGCCAGCAGTGTCGTCGAGAACTGGCATAGCATTGTCCGACCCCATCTGGCGGTGCATCGCTCGCTCTCAGCAGGCATACTGGCACTGTTGGCGGTCTGGCACAATCACCGCATCGCCCAACGCGGTCTCCATCAGGGACAGAGTCCACTCATGCGCAGCGGCATGAGCCAGCAGAGCCACGATTGGCTGGTGGCTTTGGGCTATCCCCCTGACGGGATGGCCTCGGTGCCTGAGTCCGATACCGAACCGCAGCCGCTGGCTTGGGCTGCCTAGCTTAAAAACTGTCAAGTTCATTTGAACCTTGCCTTAGGGAAGAAATTCCTATTGAATTTCATCGATGTTACAACGTGTATCGCGCGTCGTTTGTCAGGTTAGATAAGAGACCGGTAGTCACAGACGGGGGTGTGGCTACAAGTGGGTTTCTTGGATACTGAGAGATAGTTCACCAACAACATGCTGCTCCCTTTCGGGATAAGTCTGCATATTGATCATTGCCAAAAGAATTCCGAGGTGTAAGTGATGAAGGCGCAATTCAGGCGATTGTATAGGATAGTAAGGTGTGAACGACGGGATGGTAGCAAGCCATCCATCGGTATGCTTGCTGCCCTGGTGCTCCTGTTAAGCGCGTGTAACCTGCTCGGCACTCCTTCGCAAACCGGTAGGTCGGGCACGCCGGTCTTAACATCGATTACGCCAACTCAGGTAACGTCACCAACGCCGGTGCCGACACTGCCAACGATTACCCTGCAGGTCGTTGGCCCGTGTCCTTCCAGCCTTGCCAACAGTTGGGACCATGTAGTAGGGACGAAGCCCGGCGTCGCTAAGGTGCAGAAGGTGATGTGTGGCAGCCTGGAGGGGAGTGGGAGCCTGGATGCGCTGGTAATTGCGCGCTACTACACGCCCGATTATAAGATGGATTTCTTCGTTTATGATAACCTGAGCGGAACTCCCAACCGGCGTTTTGCCGTACAGGGGCTGGTGCAAGGTGATGCGCAGATCAGCCCGGCCAGCACGATCATCACCTCGCAACTCATTTCCAACATAGCTATCCCGCCCAATGTTTTTAAAGAATATCAATGGAACGCGGCGACAGCGAGCTTTGCGCAGATACTTTTCCCGGGCCTGTACCCCGATGTCACCCACTACCAGGCTGAACATGCGCAGTTCGTGGCCAATGCTTACGCCGCCCAGGGGAAGACCCCCTGGCAAGACTCGGCTAGTTCGGTGGTGAACAAGCTGGCATCAGATATCTTTCACTGGACGCTCACGACGACCAAGACGGTCACCTTTAATCAACGTACAAGCACCTACATTGTGCAGGAAACGAATACGGGGCCTGGCGGGGGTGGTTTTGTAGCGACCCTTTTTCACCTGGATACTGTCGCAACCAATATCTTTGAAATCTCGCAAATCGCTCCTCTTGACACCGGCACGCGCATTAGCAGCCCTGCTCCCGGTGTGCGGCTTAGCAGCCCGGTTAGCGTGAGCGGCACTTCGTATCAGGCCTCCGGCAGTGTGCTTGGAGAGGTGATGATCTATGACGACACGTACACGATAGTTGGCAACTCTGGCGCCATTCCCAGTCAGGCCTCCGGTGGTTATGTGAACTTCACGCAATCGGTGAGCTATCAACTGAACGCCCCAGGGCTGCAAGAAGGAGTCGTCGCATTTCTTGGGACTAACCAGAACAACGCCTCGCTCAGTAACCAGGTAGCTATGGTCAAAGTATTCTTCTCGGCTTGATACTTGCCCGGGTGAGTTAAGAAAACTTAACCGCTGGCTAACAATCATTACCAGATCGTAACGAGACGTTTGAGGAGATGGCGATATGCACTATGCTACACTACGAGCCAGGTCAAATTGGTACTTAAGCAGTAACTCGCGAAACAAAGTTTCTTGAAGTGTGTTGAGTTGTGGATCAAGACTAAAGTCCGTGCATAATTAAGATGAGGAGGAAGGCCTTTTGAAACGTTATTTTCCAAGCATGAAGCACTACATCTGGATCGTCGTGGTCTGTGTCGTGCTGACCACCGCTGCTGGCGCAGTCGTGGCCAAGTCACAGCCGCCAGCTTATATCGTAACGGCTTCACTTCTTGTGAGAGCTGGCGCTCCTGGGACCACCTTTCCAGGAGTTACCGCCAGCAGTACTGATAACATCTCCCAGGCCGATAATGATGTTGTTGAGATCGTGACACGCTCGGTTATGGAGAGAGTCTACCTGTCCGACCCGAGAATCCATGCGCGGCACTACACACCGGATGACCTGCTCATAGATATCACCGCGGCTGCTCCATCCACAACCGCTTCTAACATTGTCATCACTGCTACAGCTGTAACGCCCGCCGATGCTGTTATGCTCGCGACCGACGTTGCCAGGGGCTACAAGCAGTATAAGGATGGAGAGGTGCAGCAGCAACTGTCTACCATGCGCACCAACCTGCAAAATCAATTAACTCAACTTCAGTTGCAAAAAAATACTTTAGAAACCAAGATCAATCAGCTTCCCAGCACTACCGTGCCCGCGTTTGCCGTGCTAAACCAGGACTTGACCGATACAATCCACAACATGGACGCATTGAACGCGCAGCTCCAGGTCCTGCCACAGGCCGTTCAGAGCGATGTCTTCATCACGCAGTTGCCCAAGACCACAGATGCCACGGCCTCTTCTAAGACTACTCTGGTTGTAGCCGTGACTTTTGGCCTGGGGTTGGTGCTTGGCTTGCTGATCATGTTCCTGGTGATCTTCCTGGATAATCGCCTCTACGGTGAAGACAGGGTAAAGGAGAAGCTTGGCTTTGCGTACCTGGGTGGCCTTTCGAATGATCACAGGCTCAAGCAATCGCCTATGAAGGCCAAAGGTGCTGCGATGCAGGACGTTGCGGACATCTGCGCAAACCTGCGTCTCACCGAAGTCCTCCCGGACCGCTGGCAAGCTCCACAGGGAGCTGTACTCCTCGTCACCAGTAACCGCACAGCGGAGGGTAAAACCACGGTTGTCTCCGCTCTGGCCGCCACGGTGGCGCGTGGAGGCGGCACCGTGGCCGTGATCGATGGCAACCTGCGCCACCCGACTACGCACCTGGCCTTTGGTATCAGCCCCGCAGGCGCTGGACTGAGCGGCTTGCTGCGGGGAAGTGGGACAGAAAACATCGATACTGTAGTACAGCGCAGCGCCCTGCCTGGCGTCTGGCTGCTGGCCGGTGGCAGTGCGATGGACGATCCTACGTACCTGCTCGGCCAGAGGCTACCAGGCATCCTTGCCCAGTTCCGTACAAAGACCGACCTGGTGATCATCGATGGGCCCCCGTTGCTCAGTGGGGCAGATGCTGTCCTGATCGCAACGATGATTGATGGCGTGGCAATCGTCGTCGATGCCAGGTATGACAAGATGCCACTTTTACTGCGGGCTAAAGAGATACTCTCCTCCTTGAGCAATAAGCCGGCCGGCATTATCTTGAACCGCCTGCCGAGCCGTCAAAAGGACCGCTACTTTGTAGCTGCTTATCCTGGCAGCGCTGCCGGTGAAAAACGGGTACCACCGGTTGAAGTGTATGAGAGCATTGCTAATGGTAATGGCAATCGGAACAGCCTTGAGGTTGTCGCCGGTAGCCAGCAGACAGATATGGATACGATCATGTTGATTACCCCACCTTCTTTGCCGGTGCCCCAGCAGGTGGTCAGAACATCAACTCCACCATCATTCGTGGTTAACGCGCCTGCTCGCCCGGCGCCTGTGCCCAGGGCACAATCGCAGGAGTTGGGGGGTAACCCGCTGCTACAGCAACAACCCAGCACTCCATCGTCACGTCCCGCAGCACGGCGCATGGATATGGCGCCACCGCCATCCTTGCGCCCAGGAAGAGATGAGTGAGCGAGTCATCCATGCAGATCACAGATAACGTTTCGCATACCGCGCTTCCCCCCTTACAAGGGGGAGATATCGCCGGTCAACTGCGTCGCCAGCAAGAGGAGCACGCGCGCGTACTGCGCAAGCGTGCGATAGAGTTCTGGTGGTATCGTATCGTGCTGGTTGTCCTCGCGGTCGTTGTCGCAGCCGTTCTGGGCGAAGTCTCGACGGTGCTGCCCTCGCCGACCTATTCCCTGGCGTTCTTCGGGGCTGCGCTGGGGATACTGATTGTCGTCTGGGTTGTCAGGCGACCCCAGTTCGGTT
>WNFA01006374.1_pt1 | contig 16377 bp, 12 predicted proteins | sample 5400481 | NCBI WGS metagenome assembly WNFA01 (sample SAMN13153340, study PRJNA577476) | soil metagenome | isolation source: 120 cm saprolite under Douglas fir tree site 2 hole 1 replicate 2 | place: USA:California | collected 2015-04-18
CGGCGTTGTTGCCGAACGCAAAGCCGCCATTGCGTTCCAGTGGAAGCAGGCGCGCCCAATCGCTCCATCGGTTGGCTTCGATCGCGCGGGCGATCTGCTGTGCTGAACCATCGCCCGACCCATTGTCCACGACGAAGACCCGGGAGTTGGGAAAAGAGCTGAGCTCCCGGGCGAGCGATTCCAGACAGCCGATGGTCAGGGCCGCGGTCCGATAATTGACGATGATCACCGCAAGCTGCAGGGGCATTGCGACGTTACCAGGCTCGCGCGCCAGGGCCGCGGCTCGCAAACGCGGCCGCACCGGCACCGAGGGGTGGCGCTTTCCACGGCAAAGGGAGCCGCCGCTGGACAAAGGGCGAGTATGATCTGCGTAGACCGGCCAACCCTCCGGCACCCAGCACGAAGACAGGGTTGATCATCGAATTGAAAAGACTGTCGATCATGAAGAGAGCAAGAAGAATGGCGATCCCACCTACGGGGGCCACCAGCGGATGACCCCACATCCTCACGGGGTAACGCCGTAATAGCAGGAGAATGGGCAAAAGCAGAACAGCGGTGAGGGCCGTCAAGCCCACCAACCCGAATTGTCCGATCAGGATGATCCACAGGCCGTCCGGAATGCTGATCAGCTTGCCCCGCTCGTCGAGAAGGAGGCTGCGGCCCCATCGGCCCCAACCCGTGATTGGCTTCTGCATCGCCCTCGCGATGAGAATCTCCTCGTTCTGGAGGCGGAAGCGAAGCGAGTCGGCGCGCTCCTCATTGCCGATCTGCGCAGAAACTACTGCGAGCGATTCGCCTGACCAGGCGCCCGAAATGCGCAGCCCCATGTAGAGAGGGGTTGCGGCGACGAGGCAAAGTACCGGGATCGCTGTTCGGAATCGCCGGCTGAGCCAGTAGGTCGGTAGGCCGCAGGCCAGCAGCGCGAGCGCTCCGAAGGACTTGCAGAGGACGGTGGTGAGCAACAAAACGATGAGAAGTGGCCCGACTGGCATCCCCCACAGCCGCCGCAGGGAGCCGCTCCTCCAGAGCAAGAAGCCGAGCAGCGAGGCCGCGGTCATCCACATAGCCAACATCAACCCACTATCCAAGAAGACCAACGGGCGATAGCCACCAAATCGAACGGCCGTGTGGAACGGCTGCACCTGGAAGCCGTAGATGATTCGATGGAGCTGCGGGCTGAAGCGGAGTTCCCAGAGGCACAACGGGACGTAGATCAGGCCTCCGGCGAACATACCGATCGCCAGCGTGCGAAGTCCGCGCAGGTCGGTGAAAAACATTCTCCCCAATAGATATGCCGCGCCGAAGTTCAGAAAGGCGTCAAAGCTCGCAGACAACGACTCGTAGTAATCAAACCCGTTGCTGTAGGCGGCGACGAAGGGCCACAGGCAGTACACGAGGATTGGCAGGTCCGCGAGCTTGGGTCGCAACCGCGCGAAGCGGCCAGGGGTGAAGATCAGCGACGCGAGCACAATGACCATACAGGTGATGGCGAGCTTGCTCTTGAAGCCGGTGATCGGATAGCCGATGTTAGGCAGGAACAGCCAACCGGTGATCATCGCCATGAGCACCGCCCGCCTCGGCGTGGTGAATGCGAAAAGGGCGAGTACGAACGAGACCCAACCCAGCCCTGCGATGTAAACCGTCCAGCTCATGAGCTACCAGCGGCCAACGGCTTCCACCGCCACGTGTGCCTAGTTGAAGACGTACAACAGAGGACTATTCCATCCCCAGAACTCCGGTCAACCCCCTCGAAAAGCCGATTCGTCCTGGCGTGAGTCCGGTGTCACCCCCCAACAAGCGACTGCGCCCGGCGCAGGACTGACCGCAAACCGCCCTGCGCTCGGCTCGGAATGCGCTTTGCGCGCTCCAACAGGCGGTACGCCTCGCGCGATGCGGCCGGATGAGGGGTCAACTTGACGAGCCACTTCAGGGCGGTGGGCTCCAAACCGGGAAGTACGCTGCTGGCCTCCTCCAGATAAAGAAGCGCTTCTTGACGCTGCCCGGATTGCAACGCTGTCCGCGCCGCGTAGAGCTGACAGAGGGCGCGCAAGCTGGCGAGCTCGGGATCCGGGGGTTGCCCCTTCCAGAACAGCTCCTCGAACCAGGATAGGAGATCTTTGGCGAAGAGCCGTGCCGTCCTGCCGGTGGCGAGGTGCTCTTCAGCAAGGGCGCTGCCCTTCGGACCGTATTCGTGCTTGAGCGCGCTCGGCGCAGAAAGCATGTTCGCCGGATAAAGCCGGCAAAGCGTTGCGAGATAACCGAAATCGGACGCGATCACGTAACGGGCGTCGAAAGGGCCCACCGCGCGCATCGCCTCGCGAGTCATCACCGTGGGCTGGAGGGCCATCAGGAATCCCCAGCGCCATTTCGGGAAAAGGCTGCCACGATAGTGGAAGACTTCGCGGTATGGCGTCGGATCGAGGATCTTTCTCGCCCAGGGGCCAACTTCCCTGCGGCTCTCGTAGAACCGCAGGTAGTCATCGCTTTCCCCCGGAGGGAGATCCAAGCTGGTTGAGCCAATCTGCCTTGCCACCTTGACGAACCACTCCCCCATTGATACCCGGAAATGCTTTTCAAACCTGCCCGCCCCCCAGTCCGCCCAGAACTCTCCTGAGACCACGTGTTCCTCGGGGAATTCCTTGAAGAAAGCGAGGCTGAGCTCCAGGTGGTGCGGATACCATTCGTCGTCCGAATCAAGGAAGGCGATATAGTCACCGGTGCTTGCGGCCAGTCCTTTGTTACGGGCCTCTGCGACACCTCGATGATCCTGGAGCTGGAGCTTGATGCGAGGATCGCGTTCCGCGGCGAGCATCTGACGGCTCGCATCCGTCGAGCCATCGTCGATGACGTGCAGCTCCCAGTCCGGGAAGGTCTGCGCGCGAACGCTTCCCAACGCGCGCATGATCGTATCCGCGCGGTTGAAGGTCGGCATGATGATGGAGACGCGAGACATGGTTGCCTTCGCCAGGCGAGGCGCCGAGAGAGGAGTTAAGGGTTGACGGAATCTTCCGGTCGCGGGCGGTCAAGGTCGCTGTCGCCAGCGGTGAGGAACCATTTGCCACTATCCTTGGCCAACGCAAATGCGGACGCGGCAGGATCCCGCGTTCGAAGCACGCATTGCCAGGAAGTGCTTCGGGGGAGAAATCCCAGGCTGATGAATGGAGTCGAGGAGACCGGATTTCGATGAATGCAGCATACCGCCGCCATGCCCTCGCGGCGGAAGTGTTGAAGGCAGAGCGCCACCAGAGGGCGCGTCCAGCGGGGCGCGCAGAGGAAATCGACGATGTACCCCGCTCTCAATCCGTACCGCGCCCCCGCCCGCAGGACGCAATAGCCGACCGGCTCACTTGCGGAGCGAACGAGATAGAAAAAGCGATAGCGCTCTTTGGGGAAGCGGGCAAAGCGCCAGTTGAGGTAAGCGCTGTCTCGGCGGCAGATCACCGGATAGGAGGGGGACGCCTGTTCCCAGATTCGGTCCGCCGAGGCATCGAAGCTCGCGATTTGCTCCAGTGCCAAACCGTCCCGCGCTGCCGCGGCAAGGGCCTGGAGCTCGAGGCCACGCCCAAGCAGCCCGATGGCTTGGCCGATGAACCCGCCCAGACGTCCGGCGCGCTTCGTTAGGATCGCGCCGATGTCAAGCGGTCGGATGAAAAGGGGCAGCGTCCCGATGTCTACCCAGCCCTTGCGCCGCATCACCCTGCGCCCACCGGGCGTGACCTCGGTGGCCATCTCTACTTCCCTTTCCTGTCCAATGCTGTCCAGCAGTGCCTCGAGCACTCCCTTTCCACGGTGATCGGTGCTGACTGCCCCATCGAGCGCCCACAGCGCCGGGGTCTCGGTCTCCCCCACTTTGAGCACAACCGGGAAGCCGCCAATTTGTCCTTCGATGCGCTCCGCGGCTCGGTAGACCCAGCATGTCATCCGATCGGACGACGAAGTATGTGGATCGCAATACATCCAGCGAAAATAGCCGGCGTCGGCGAAGATCGTTTGGGGCCCGTGCACTGCGGTGCGAAAAGCGATCAATTCACGCTCGTCGCCGGGAGCGCAGCGCGCGATGGCGGGGGAGCCCGCCTGCCCCACGTTTTCCCCGACGTCTTGCGACTGGGTGCTCATTTGCCGCCTCCGACGGCGGCAGCGCGGGTCCGAAGTGGACCTTTCGTCTGGTCCGTAAGTCGACGCCCCTCGGAGGGTTTGAACGCCGTCGCGAGGAGCAGAAGGCCGAGCAGGTTCACCCCCGGGATCCTTTCCGCCACGCGCGAAAGGAGGGGAAGCAAGGCGCGGTTCCGGCTCAAGAGAGGAAGGAAGATGCAGACGGCGGACGTTGCGCCGATCTCGAAGTCCGTCAGCTCCGCTTCGAGCTCGGCCCGGCTGAAGCAGTGGAAGAACACCGGAAACCTTTCCGAGTACAAACCGTCAGAGGGCAGCGCTCGGAGCCTCCGCTTCAGATCTTGATGGTGTGCGCTGACCAGGTATCTCCCGCCCGGGCGAAGCGCTTCGCGCACGCAGCGGTTGACCGTCCGCCGTATCTCGGCTGTGGGCAGATTCGAGTAAAGCGTGGTGAGCGCCACGTCGAAAGCGCCGCGCCGCAAGCGCAGTCGGCCGACCTCGGCCCTGAGAAATCCCGTCGAAGCGGTTCCCGCGAAATTCTCCGCATTGATGCGCAGCGAGGCTCGCGAAAAATCCACCGCGAGGATGCGCGCGCAGATGCCGGCGCAGGAGCGGGTGTAAAGTCCCGTGCCGCAGCCCAGCTCGAGCATCGTGGTCCCACTTAAGTCCCCCAAGCGACGAAGCGTGGCCGGAACCTCCAGCTGGGTTCGCCAAGCTGGATGCCAGGGGGGCAGACCCTTGGGGTGGAGAGAGCTTTCGGAATCCCGATCCCGAGCCTTCAACTCGAAGGCGCTGCGCTCATCGGCGATCGACTCGTCACCCAACAGATCGAGGATGCCGCCGCGGACGGAATAGGCCGCGTCGCACCGCCTGCAACGCAGAGTGGCTTCAATCAAAGAGCCGCCGCTTTCATCGGCCTCACGGACATCCAGCTCTCCACCATCCCGGGTGCACAGGACCAGTCCCAACAGGTCCCGCGGAAATCCGATGATCACAACTTTTCCTCACCGAGCGCGCTGGCCCACGGAGTACGTCACCTGGTTGCCTTGCTGCCTCACAAGAGTCGGGCAGTCAAGTGCTAGCGGATCTCTGGCTACATTCTCCTTGGGTGCAAGCAACGCATTTGTCACATTTTAGTAAGCCATCCAAGTTCGTTCACGACCGGCACCAGCTTGCTGCTTCGCTTGCGGGCACCGCCTCAAGATTGTGACCGGCTCCAGCGGTATGTTATGAGAGGCTCGTCGTGACACCGCCACCCACGTCCTGGAGCGGCCGCCGCCTCTGCAAAGTCGGCGTCTGGCCCATATTCTGGGCGCTCGCTGCGCTCGGCGCGTGCCGCTACTCGGGGCCCGTTTCAGTCTTCGTCAGCCCCGGCGCCGCAACCGCAGTGCCCGGCGGCGTGAGGCAGTTCCACGCTGCGGCTTCCGGAACTCTGGATCCGCAAGCGCCGCGATTCACGTGGGCGTGCGCGGCTGCGAGCGGACAAGCCCCACCGGTCTGCTCTCGAAGACGATCGAAGCCAGTGGGAAGCTGCGGCGCTACCTGCTCTGGGTTCCGCCACCTTCCGCACCGGGTCCGCTCGCAGTCGTCTTCTTCTTCCATGGCCTTGGCGGGGATGGTGCGGATGGCAGAAAGATGGCCAAGCTCGAGGACCACTCAGCGGGCAGCGCGGTCGTCGTGTATCCCGACGGCATTCGCGGAGAATGGGACTTGACGGATGGCGGTGCCGACATGCTCCTGTTCGATCGCATTCTCGCCAGCCTGATGGATGACTACTGCGTGGACATGTCCCGAATCTTCGCTGCCGGCTTCAGCTACGGCGGAGTGATGAGCAACATGCTGGGCTGCTACCGGGGTCAGACGGTGCGAGCGATCGCTTCCGCCCCCGGCGGCGTCATCCCCGCCGTGCCCCGGTGTCGCGGGCATGTCGCCGCCTGGATCGCCTTTGGGGTGAAGGACCTCGACTACAAAAACTACGCCGAGCAGAATCGTGATTTCTGGTTGGCGGAGAACAACTGCAGCACCTCGGCGGCACCCGTTTCGCCGGCTCCCTGCGAGGCGTATTCATGCGCGCTCGAAGGATTTGACGTCGTCTGGTGTCCCCACGACCGAGGCCACGAGTGGCCGGCGTTCGCGTCCCCAGCCGTGTGGAGCTTCTTCGAGGGTATTCACTAGTCCGGTCCTCAACTACTCGGCGGAGGATGGCGAGGCAACGACGAGGGGCGTGCCGCCGAGCACCTGGCGGAGCGCGGTCTCATAGGCGATGCGGCCCGGATCCAGCGGAGCGGCGTCGGTGTGCAGAACGACGCGATTCAGACCTGGGAAGACGTAGTTTTTCACCACCCCTCTCCACCGTCGAACCGTCCTGCTCGGCCCTCCTTGGGTGTACCCGAGGTTGGCCACGAACGCGCCTTGAAGCCCGGAAAGGAAAGGAAAGCGAGCGAAGACGGCTGGCCGCCGAGCCGCACGCACGCCGAGCCGAAACACCGGCGAGTAGCTCGAGGCGATGAATGAACAGCCGAGCCGCCGCTTGTGGACGAACAACCCACTGCTGAGGACCGCGCGGGTGAACCCTAGATGGATGAAGCGCGCCCCTGAGTCGGACGCGTGCTGCATCAGCGCGAGCTCGAGCGCGGCGGTACGCTACGCCAAGAGCAGTGGGGGCAGCAAGGCGCCGTCGACGAATCCATTGCGATGATAGAAGAGGGTCCGGGAGAAGGCGCCCTCAATAAGGAGCGATCCACAAACGGGTTTGTCGAGGTGGCTGACGAGCAGAATCCGACCATGGTGACGGAACAGCTCGCCCAGCGCCTGGCGGGAATCCAGGTGCGCCCGCGGCCCGAACTTGTGGCGCACGTAGGGCTCGTACATCGTCGAATAGAACAGCTCGAAGTCCGACGGGCTTTTGCTGATCCACCAGGGGTGTGAGGCTGAGCGCAGGACCTTTCGCAACCGGCGGCGGTGAGCCTTCGAGCGCACCTTCTGGATCTGTGCCTCTGTGCTGCCAACCACCGGCAGCACGCCGTCGATGAACGGCAGGTGGAGGAGCTCCCCCTTATGCGCGACCGTGGGAAAAAACATCTGGCGCACGACGAGGTCCGCGTCCAGGCCCGCAGTTTCGGCGCGCCGGCCCGGCCGGAGGTAATCCAGGAGCGTGCCGCGAAACAGGCGCTCTGGCGACGGCGGCGCCTGCGATCCGTCGCCGACCAGGTACATCTCGAACTCACGCGCGTGCGTTTCCAGCCCCACGTACAAGAGCGTGAGCGGTTGCCCCTCGGCGCCGTCCAGGTGGCCACGGTAATAGAGCGCGACGACCCGCGGCTGCGTCAGCGTTGCCGCGGCGTCGCGCAACTGCCGCCGCAAAAGGTCCAGCCACGCGGCGCGGTGCCCCAGCCAAACCCCGGCACCCGCGCGCCGCGCAAGTTGCATTCTGCCACTGAGCTTTTTGAAGCCCAGTTTTTCAGCCACCCCGGAGAGTCCGCTTCGCCTCGTGGAGAATCCACCGCGTCCACCGCACCGCTTTTTCCGCAGGCATCAGCAAAGCGCCCTTGAGTTTCTCGTCGGGACGAGCTTTGAACATCGTCGAATGGGACGTCCCGTTCCAGTGAGCGGGCGCTTCCCTGGTGTAATAGTAGGCCGCGAAAGATTTTCGGCTCACGCCCGCGGGGCATTTCACCGCGGTCACACCGTGATAGCTGATCTCGCTGGTCTCAAAGATGATGCACCGGTTGAGGATCGGCAGAAACGAATGATGGCAGACCTTCACGTCCCTGTCCCACAGCTCGACCCTGCCGCCCCATTCTTCGCGCCAGTCTTTGTTGAAATAGATCAGGATGTTGAGCCTGCGATGCAACGCCCGTTCCTCGATGTAATTGAAATCGACGTGAACATCGAGGCGACCCTCCGGACCGGTCTCATGCATTCCCCCGCCTACCAGCTCGCTGTCCGCAAGCAGGTTGGGTATGTCGAAGACGTACGACAACAAATCCAGAAAATCCGGGGAGGCAAGCACCTGGTTGAGTTGGACGACAGGGGGCGGGAACTTCTTGGACTCCACCACCTGAACCTTGCGTTTTTCGTTCACCGCGGAAAAAACCCGCCCCATTCCCTGCGCATCCTCGAAAGAGGGGAACGCCTGACAAACCTGTTCCGCAAACTGCTGCGACAAGAAGTTGTCCAAACAGAGATTCGGGAATGGTTTGGCGTTTCGAACCTGGTCGCGAAGCGCGCGGCGGTCAATCGGGCTGATGAGGTTCATTGAATCCCCCGAGTATGATTACGAACGTCCATCAGAAAACTATCCGCTTCGCGGCGGCCTGCTCGACCGCTGACGGGACGGTGGGGCACACCGGAAGCACCGTCGAGGGTAACAGACTGCATTCCGAATGCAAGGCGGGTAACACCGGACACTCAAGCGCTTCTATTTCTGCGCCGCGAAGCCACCGAAACCTCGACTGCGCTCCTCAGGGCACTCTCGAACAGATCACTCGACCGGGCCCAGGTGTGTTGCCTAGCCGTGGCATCCGCTCGGTCTGAGACTGCCCGCCAGGCCGGATCGGGCAGGGTGCAAAGTTCTTCAATCGCGCGGGCCATGCCGCTGGGATCGTCGTGAGGAACCAGTCTGCCGCCGCCCTCCGCGACCAACTCAGGCGCGGCGCCGGCGGGAGTCGCAATCACCGGTGTGCGGCAGGCCATCGCTTCGAGAAGAGGCAGGCCAAAACCCTCGCGGCGGCTGGCCCATAACCAAGCGTCACATCGAGAATAGATCTCCGGAATCTCTTCTTGTGAAGGAAAACAGGTGAACTCGGTTCCCTTCGGGACCGGAAGGGATCGCGGCAGGGGAAATCGGCCGAAAGCGACCAGTCGCAGCGCCGGGAGGACGCGAGCTGCCTTGTCCACTGCCGCCAAACTGATGTCGCAACCCCTGAACTTCTCCTCTGTATAGATCATCCCGACGGTCGGGACGGGCTGCTTGCCCCTGGGCGGAGCATGGAACTGACCCATGTCCACCGCGTTGGGAACCCATGAGGCCGTGGGATCGCCGTAGCGGTCCTTGGCCAGCTCCATCAGCCACTTCGAGCAGACGATCTTGTGCATCGGCAGCCGCCAAGTTGCTGCGACTCGCTCGGTTGGCAGCCCAGGGATGAGGGTTTCGTCGCCCTGGATGAAGTAGGCCTTCGCTCCCTTTGCCGGAGACAGAGCAGCCACCCACTCAGCAGTCAGCCACCACGTGGCAATCACCACGTCGGCGTCGGGGACGTCGATGTCAGTGATTGGACGGTTCTGATCGATCTGACGGTGATCGATGTCCCGACCGTCGAAGTGAGATGGCTGCCGGCGCTGGGCGCGTTGCCATCCCTTTCCCTTGAGCAGCGACCCGAGCTGACGCTTGAGCGTCCTCCGAGGCCCTGGCACAGAAAGAACTACGACCTCGTGGCCGCGCCGCTTCAATTCTTGGGCATACATCGCAATCGTTCGCGTGCCACCGCCCAGGTTCGGGGAAGGCAGAAGAAAGACGATTCGAAGCGATCCGGTCATCTCCACACACGCCAGTGGAATCTACGTCGGGCTCAGCGCGCGCGGTCCGCGCGGTTTCGGCCACTTGATGTTCCCAGGTCTCATGCGATTGAGCGCGGCATGTCTAGCAGCGAAACCTCAATCCGTCCATCGCTCGGCCCGGCGCGCTTGAGTCATCTGTGACCGCCCCTTTATCCGGTCATTGACGCGGGCTTGCCCCGCAACTCTACCTCGCGATAGCTTTCACCAGAGTTGACAAACTCGGCCGGCGGCCAAGCCTCCCACCGCCCGACACGCTCAAGAACCGGCATCTGAAATGCAATCCATCATTTTCTCGATAAGCGCAGCGATCACCTTTGCGCTTGTGCCGTTCTTTTCCTACCTGGTCGTCATCGTTGTGGCGGCGGCAGCCTTCCGCTTTCGGGCTCAACCGCACCCCGGCGCCGGGTGGGGAGGCAAATTCTTCTTCGTCATTCCCGCTCATGACGAAGCGGAGTCGATCGAGCGAACGGTGACCTCGCTTCGCACCATCTTGTCGCAAGACCCAGCCAGATCTTCGATCTGGGTGATCGCCGACAATTGCACCGACCGCACCGCCGAGATCGCCGCAGCGGCGGGGGCACGGGTGCTCGAGCGCAAAGATCCCGCGGCGCGCGGAAAAGGTTACGCCCTTGCCTTCTTCTTCTCCCACCTGCTCTCCGAATCGCAGGTCAGCGATCAGGATGCAGTCGTGGTGATCGATGCCGACACCCGAATCGATCGTGGGTTGCCCGCCGCGTTCGCGCACCATCTGGCAGCCGGCGAGGACTGGCTCCAGGGGTTTAATGCGATTGGGAACCCGCAAGACTCTTGGCGAAACGGCCTGTTGTCATACGCGTTCACGCTGGTCAATGGGACCTGGCTGATGGGGCTGGACGGGCTCCGACGAAGCGTCCCCCTGCGCGGTTTGGCGATGTGTTTCACGGTGCGGGGGCTTCGGCGCCAGCCGTGGAGCGCTTTCGGACTCGCCGAGGACTTCGAGTTCGGCTGGATCCTTCGGCTCGCTGGGGAGCGGGTGCGTTTTGTGCCGGATGCAGCGGCATTCTCGGAAATAGTGACCGAGAACCCAGATGCGATCCGAAAGCAAAGGCAGCGTTGGGAAAGCGGGCGCAAAGGGGTGAGGAGCCACTTCACCCGGCGGGTACTTCGGAGTGCATCGCTGACGTGGGGAGAGAAGATTTTCTCGCTGCTGGAATTGCGGATGCCGACGCTCTCCCAGCTCGCGTTCTGGCTTGCCATTGCCATTGGCGTGAATCTTCTTGCCCCCGGCGTAGGGGCTGCGGACGTTTTTGTTCTTGCTCGCGCGCAGGTGGCGATGATAGCCACACTCACCGTGTATTTTACGAGCCCTCTATGGTTGCTCATTCTGCCACTTCGATCCGCATCGTATCTGTTCTTCGCCCCTTTCTACATGCTTTGGAAGGTCAGCCTCCTCTTTCGCAAGGCGCCCACGACGTGGATCCGGACAGCTCGAGGAGGTTCCGACGACTCGGTGAGCCGCGGTCCTCCAAATCCATCGAATGAGCACCGGACGGAAGCAACCCCGTCGCGAAGGAGCAGGCGATACGTGCTGATCACGCCGTGCAGAAACGAGGCCGCATTCGCGAGGAAGACCCTCGAATCGGTCGCTGCTCAAACCGTTCTACCTGCCTTGTGGGTGATCGTGGATGACGGCTCGACCGATGGGACTGCCTCCATCCTCGAGGAGTATGTGGCGCGTCTGCCGTATCTCCGGATCGTGCGCAACGAACGTCACGGACCTCGACAGGTTGGACCAGGAGTCGTCGACGCATTTAACGTCGGCTATCGCACGATCGACCTCGGGCAATTCGACTATCTGTGCAAGCTTGATTGCGACCTGGACCTTCCAAAACGGTACTTTGAAATGCTGATCGAGCGAATGGAGGCCACTCCTCGACTGGGTACCTGCAGTGGCAAACCCTATTTCGTCTCGCGGAACGGTCGGTTGATGACCGAAGGGTGTGGAGACGAAGTGTCTGTCGGCGCCTCAAAGCTCTACCGCGCGGAATGTTTTCGCGAGATCGGCGGATTCCTGAGTGCATTGATGTGGGACGGGATCGACTGTCACCGCTGTCGCATGCTCGGCTGGACGGCACGAAGTTGGGATGATCCGGAGTTGCGCTTCGTTCATCTACGACCGATGGGTTCCAGCCAGGGCGGTCTACTGGCGGGGCGGGCGCGCCATGGTGCCGGGCAGTATTTCATGGGCACCGGACTTGCTTATATGACTGCCAGCGCGCTTTACCGGATGACTCTGCCGCCGCGGTTGATCGGTGGCCTGGCGATGTTGTGGGGATACGTGTCGAGCATGATCCGGCGAGAGCCACGTTACGCCGATCCGGCATTTCGCAAATACCTCCGCCGGTACCAGTGGGAGTGCCTGACCCGAGGCAAGGCGAGAGCGACGCGGCGATACGAAAAATCCAGCCTGCCGAGCTGAACGGGTTTGGAGCGCCCTTTGGTTGCCTCTGGCCGCTAAGCGGCGAACAGTATTCGGCGCTTGCAGACGGTCAGCTCGCCGCAGGTCGTGATCGCGAAACCTAGTCCGTCGATGGCTCGGTGCAGCGCGTCGCTGCAGTCTGCGCCATGCAACTCGATCACGATGTTCTCGACGGCGCTGAGCCAAGGCTTCTCGGGCGCATCGAAGACGACCCTCTCGGATCCTTCGATATCCATCTTGAGGATGGAGATGACCGGCGAGCCAGCGTTGCGCCAGACGCTCGTCAGGTCCGTTGCCATCACGTGAGGCGCCTCCGCCGCATTGGCCTCGCGCACGGTGAACGCCCATTCCTTGCCAGAGCTTGTGTCGTGCTCCTCGACGACGAGCCCGGCGGGGTGCGACCAGACTCCCGCGTGGAGGCAAGTGACGCGATCGCCAAACGCAGCCATGTTGCGCCGCAGCGCCTCGAAGTTGGTGCGCTCCGGCTCGATTGCAACGAGACGGGCCTTCGGGAAGCGGCTGAGGAGGTACACCGAGGAGTAGCCGACGTTCGCGCCGCAATCGATGATGAAGTCCGCTTCGGTCACGTCGTCGAGACCGCGGTACTCCCGCTCCACGAAGATCTGGTCGAAGACCATCAGGTCGCTGGAGGCAGGGCGCACCCAGACCGGTGCTTCGGCCCGGCGCGCGCGGAGCGCGTAGGGCGCGCGACGAGGAAAGATGCGTCCCCAGAGCCGCGCGAGCTTATAGTGGATCGCCCCAGCCGCTCCCAGCTCACGAAATTGGGTTCGGGCGTAGCCGAGCTTCTCACTCAACGACATGCCACCTCCCGAACGCATACGAACTTCAGTGTCGCCTCAGAGTATCTGCGTCCCTTGATCCACAGTCAATCTGAAGACCTGGCACAATGCGGGGCCTCAGTCGTGTGATTGCGAGCGAGCGCAAGATGTTGCTTGATGAGGTCGCTGCGCGAGCGAAAGACGGCTGTGTCGCTGAAGCGGCGTCCCGATATCGCCGCCGCTCGGATGAGCGCACCGAGCCGCTCCCGCGATTGCCACAGAGAGGAGATCGCGTCGCCGAGTGCGTCGGCATCTCCGATGGGTACGAACAGGCCTCCCCCGGAACGTTCCACCAACTCCTCGGGGAAGGCGCTGCTGTAGCCGACGATGGGTGTCGCCGAGATGAGCGCTTCCAGCAGGCACCGAGGCGATTCGGGCGTCAGGTGGGTGAAAAGCAGGAGATGCGAGGAACGCAGGATAGCCAACACCCGGGAGCGCTCCGCGACGAATCCAGGGAAGGAGACACGCTCCGAGAGGCCAAGTTGCTGGGCTAGATCTCGCATCTCCTCCAACATCGGTCCTTCGCCAATCCACGTCGCCCGGAAGCGAACATCGCGGTCGCGGGCTCGAGCCAGGGCGCGAATCCAGTCGATCGGTCCCTTCATTGCGTCGGCACGGCCCGCGTAACAAATGGAGAGCTCGGGCGCAGACACGGCCGTGGCTGCCTTCCGCTCAGCTTCTGCGGCGTCGAGGATGTCCTCGGGTTTGGTGTGTACATCATGAATGATGTAGCTATGCTCACAAAGCCGAGCGTAGGCGTCGTAGCAGTCCTTGCCGTGCCAAAGGCCGAGGCTACACCGACGGATGATATGGCGATGGTAGAGCCTCATCGCTGCCGCCTCGACCCGTTTACGCAGACCTCGGAAAACGCCCAGATTGCCTAGCGTGCGGCGCACCACCTCGTCTTCCACGCGGTCGGCGTGAATGGCGAATCGCCGCCCCTGCCGAGCGGCTTCGAGGGCCGCCACGCAGCCCCAGTCGCCGAAGAGCCCGCCAATGGCGAATTGGAGGTACTCGGCGCGCGGAATCAAGCCAGCGAGAACGCGCCGGGTCGGCCGCCACGCCTTGACAAAATGGTCCGGCCGGTACGCCCAGGGAAGTCTCACGAAGTCGATGCGCGCGCGCGAGGGCAACGACTCAGCCGCGACCCAACGCGTGCTGCGTCCGCCCAGCGCCGACTCGGGGAGGACAGGCGCAGCGACGATCATCCGGTCGAAGTTCTCCGCCCAGCGCTCGAGGCCATTCCATGCTTGTTGCTCCACGAGCAGGGTGCCCTCAGGCGGCGCGCGAAAGGGAACCGGCAACACCAGCAGCATGGATCCCGGCTCCATCACGGGAACCGGCCTCTGATGGGGTCGTCGCTCAGGTCCCTCGTAAAAGGCCAGCCTTCCGAGCTGAACGGGTTTGAAGCCTCTGCTACGGAGCCAGGGAGCACAAAAGGCCCGAGCTACCCCGACCGCAAACGTCCGCGTGGCCGTCTCGGTTCGCGTCCGCGAACCGGATCGTCGTGCCGTAACGGTCCGCCTGCCATCCGGCGGCGTCGGTGTAATCGCGGCGCATCCAAAGCGTGGCGCGGTCGAATCCGGCGGCGTTCGAAATGGCGCAGACGATTCCGTTTGGCCCGCGCCCGCAAACGTCGGCCAAACCGTCGCCGTTGATGTCCGCCAATCGAATCGAACCGTAGTAGCCGGAAGCCGTTCCCCATCCGTCGGTATCCGAAAAGTCCGTTCTGAAGGACCACTGATGAACTCTCGCAAAGCCGGTGCCAGTCGCGTTCGCGAGCGCGCACCGGATTCCAGCGCCAGCCCGACCGCAGACATCGGCGCGCCCATCGCCGTCGATATCCGCGAATTGGATCGTGTTTCCGAAACTGCTCGCCGTCCAGCCCAGCGCGTCGGTGAACTCAGTCCCGAGCCAGAGCGTTGATGCGGAGAATCTACCGCTCCTGTCGTTGAGCGCGCAGCGAATCCCGGTGGAACTTCGGGCACACACGTCCGCGTAGCCGTCGCCATTCACATCCGCGAGGTGCACGGTACGATAGTAGCTGGGCGCTGATCCGAAACCCTGCGCGTCTGAGAAGTCGGACGTCCATTGAATCGCGTTGACAAAGGCGGTTCCGGTGGCGTTCGCGACGGCGCAATAGATTCCTGAAGAATTGCGTCCGCAAACGTCCGCCTTGCCGTCGCCGTTGATGTCCGCAAATTGCAGGGTACTGCCGTATTGATCGTTCAGCCAGCCGAGCGCATCAGAGAAATCGCCCGTGAAACGGGTATAGGCGGAAAAGCCGCCCCCTCTATTGTTGAGCGCGCAGTAGACGTGTTGTAGTAGGTCGACGCCGAGCCAACGTCCGCGTCGGAGAACTGGGTGCCGGAAGACCAGAGAGCGCTTCCACCAAACTGGGGAACCCATTGCTGGGTCGCCGGAACCATGTACCGCAGCTGCGACTGATCCACGCCGCAGGCCGAGACCTGGAGCTGCGTTCCGGTGGTTGGAATGGTCAAGCATGAACCCTCGAAACACCGAATTTGCCCGTTGCTTGTCACGGTCCATTTTTGCGCCGCTGACGAGAGGCAGTCCCAGATCTGGGCCGAAACGCCGTCGCTTCCAATCTGCAGGCATTTGCCGGCGATGCCCTGGATGAGACCGCTGTTGGTCACCGTCCACCGCTGCGGCGATCCGTCCACGCAGGTTGCGACTTGGACTGGAGTCCCGTTGGCCGAGCCTCCGCCAACGACTTCGATGCATCTTCCGCCCGGCTCGGCCATTGGGCCTGTGCTGCCGGCGAGTTTCGAGTTGACATACCGGCGCCACTCCCAATGGTCATACGCATCACCCGGCGTCCAGCCTGCCCCGTATGCGGCCATGATATTCACTTTGTCGTCGTGTTCCTCCTGGGACAGGTTGACCTGGTCCGCCGCGGGTGGCCCCGAATCTGAGTATGGCCACATGCTGTAGCCACGATAGATGCGCAGCTCGTGGGCTGCCGCATAGCGATGGTCGGCTTCAAGGGCAAACAGGGCAGAAGTGACGTGATCGTTGTGGTCACCGCCATAGGCGCCGGTACTGTCGAGCGTTCCGATGCGAGCTGGAGTCCCCTGGCTGATGATTGCCGCGAGCACATTGATCACGTCGGCCCGGGTGTAAACGCTCGTCCCGTCTACCGTGGTCAGAGTTGGCACCGAGTTAGACCAGAGGCTCAGCAGCGCCCCGTCCGGCAGTCGCATGAATGCGAGGCTCACCCGCGGCAGGCTCGCGAGCCTACAGAGGATGACGCGCTTGTTGGTGAGATAGGTTTGAGTGGCGCAATTCCAGGTGTTGGCTGCGTTCGCCATCATCGCGTAGGCGCTGCGCACGCCATCCTCGCGCATCATCCAGTAGGAGGCAGGCTGCCCCGCATCCCCCGCGGTCACG
>WNFA01002080.1_pt1 | contig 16374 bp, 11 predicted proteins | sample 5400481 | NCBI WGS metagenome assembly WNFA01 (sample SAMN13153340, study PRJNA577476) | soil metagenome | isolation source: 120 cm saprolite under Douglas fir tree site 2 hole 1 replicate 2 | place: USA:California | collected 2015-04-18
GCGGGTGGCAATGAATTTGGTGCCCATGTAGGCGAGATCGCAGCCGAGCGCCTGCGCCGCGCGCAACGCGTGGCCATCGCCAATCCCTCCGGCCAGCACGACCGGGCCATCGAAGAACGCCCGTACCGCGCGGACGAACGCGAACGGATTGAGCCATCCGGTCTGCCCGCCGGCGCCGGCGGTCAGCAGGACCAGTCCATCCGCGCCTGCTTCCACCGCGCGCTCGGCGTGGCGGATGCTGGCGACATCGGCGAATACCAGCGCCCCCGCGTCATGCAGGGTGGCGAGCACGGGCGCCGGCGATCCGACGCTGGTGATGACGATCTCAGGCCGGTGCCGCAGCAGCACCTGCAGATCCTGCGGAAGCCGCGCGTTGGAACGGTGCACGATCAGGTTCGGGCAGATCGGGGCCGCAGGTTTTCCGCTCGCATCGAAATAGCGCCGCAGCTGGCCTTCGATGTCGCTGAGCCAACCATCGAGCTGTTCGGGGCTGCGGCAGTTCACCGTCGGAAACGACCCGATCACGCCGTTGCGGCAGGCGGCCACCACGAGGTCGACGCCGGAGACAAGGAACATCGGCGCCGCGATCAGCGGCAGGCTCAGGCGATCGTGAAATCGCGCGAGTGGATCGGCGGTGCTCAAATTCAATATCCTGTTCGGCGCTGCGTTTGTCGTTCGGCGCCGCGGCTTTATCGTGCTAGCGTTCGGCGACATTGGCACGATCGAAGGCCCAAGACAAAGTAAGCGGCAAAGCAAGCGACAAAACTGCCTGGAGGAAAAAAAATATGTCCGATCCGCTTTATGCCTTTCCGACCGTCTGCGGGCAGACGCTGCGGGCGCTGGCGCGCTATCCATCGCGGGTGGCGTTCAGCTGGCCGGGCGGATCGATCACCTACCGAGGCGCCACCGAACTGATCGGCCGCATCCAGAAGGTGTTCATGCAACTCGGCCTGGCGCCGGGGGCGCGCGTGGCGTTTCTCACTGCCAACCGTGCCGATACCTGGTGCGCCGGGGTCGCGGCGCAACTGTCGCGGCTTTCGATCACCTGGCTGCATCCCTTGGGATCGCTCGACGATCAGCTGTTTCAAATCGAGGATTCCGAAGCGCGGATGCTGGTCGTCGATGCCGACACGTTCCGCGATCGCGGCGGCGACCTCGCAAGTAGGGCATCCAACCTGAAGGCCATCTTCACGCTCGATCCCGCCAACTACGGCATCGATCTGCTTGCCGCGGTCGATGCCGCGGGCACCGCGACGCCGCATTGTTTTGCCGGTCCCGACGATGTCGCGACGCTGAATTACACCGGCGGCACCACCGGAAAGTCCAAAGGCGCGCTGCGTTATCATCGAGAGTATGGCGGCTTCGCCAACGCGATCCTGTCCGACTTCGAAATTCCAGATCACCCGCGCTATCTCACGGTGGCGCCGATCAGCCATGTCGCCGGCACCAAGGTGCTGCCGTCGCTGATCCGCGGCGGCACCGTGCACATGCTCAAAGGCTTCGATCCGGACGCGGTGTTCAAGACCATCGAGCGCGAGCGCATCAACTTCACGCTGTTCGTGCCGACCATGATCTACGTGCTGCTGGATCATCCGGCGCTCGACAGAACCGACCTCTCCTCGCTCGAGCTTCTGCTCTATGGCGCCTCGGCGATGTCGCCGAGCCGGCTGGTCGAGGGTATCGAGCGGATCGGTCCGGTGTTCTCGCAGCTTTACGGGCAGACCGAGTGCTATCCGGTCTCGGTGCTGCGCAAGGCGGATCACGATCCCAAAACGCCGGAACTGTTTCTGTCCTGCGGTTTTCCGATCGCCGCCTGCGACGTCAAAATTCTCGACGATGGCGATCAGGAGGTCGAAACCGGTGAAGCCGGCGAGATTTGCGTGCGCGCGCCGCATGTGATGGCCGAATACTGGAAGCGGCCCGAACAAACAGCGGAAACCCTCAAGAACGGCTGGCTCCATACCGGCGATATCGCGCGCGCCGACGAGCGCGGCTACATGTTCATCCTCGACCGCAAGAAGGACATGATCGTCTCCGGCGGGTTCAACATCTTTCCGCGTGAGGTCGAGGACGTGCTGTCCCAGCACGCCGACGTCGCGATGGTCGCCGTCGTCGGTGTGCCCGACGACAAATGGGGCGAGGCGGTCACCGCGGTGATCGTTGTGCGCGAAGGTGCCCGGCCCGACGCGCAGGAACTGATTGATCTGGTCAAGGCGCGCAAGGGTTCGGCGCATGCGCCCAAGCACATCAAATTCGTTAGCGAATTGCCGATGACCGGCGTCGGCAAGGTCGACAAGAAACTGCTAAAGGCGGGCTTCTGGGCGGGCCGCGAGCGGATGGTCGGATAGCGGTTCGCGCTCATCTCCACCCAGCAATTGATCGAGCCGGTCGCGCAACTGGTCCTGGTGATACGGCTTTGCGAGCCGCGGCAGGTCGAGCTGGGCCCCCTCGGGCAGCTCGGCATAACCGGTCGCGAGCAGGATCGGCAGCGACGGCCGCACCAGGCGCGACGCCGCCGCCAATTCGATGCCGGTCATGCCGGGCATCACATGGTCCGTCATCATCAGGTCGATCGGCTGCTCGCTCCTGATGATGTCGAGCGCGTGCAAGCCGGAACTGGCACCGATCACGTGGTGGCCGAGATCTTCCAGCATTTCGGTGGTCGACATCGCGATCAGCGGGTCGTCGTCGACAAACAGGATCACCGCCGAGCGGTTGACCTTCTGCACCGAATGCACCGGGCTTTCCATTTTCGGCAAGTTGATCGCCACCGGCAATATCAGCGTCGCGGTGGTGCCGTTTCCCACCGTGCTCGAGAGCTGCAACGTGCCGCCGAGTTGCACGGCAAGCCCGTGCACCATCGACAGCCCAAGGCCGGTGCCTTTGCCGAGCGGCTTCGACGAGAAGAACGGCTCGACCGCCCGCTTCAATATCTCGGCCGTCATACCCACGCCGGTATCGATCACCGACAGCTTCAGATAGCCGCCGGACTTCAGCGCCGGATCGTTGCTGGCCTGATACTGCACGACCTTGATGTCGATCGAGCCGCCGTCCGGCATCGCGTCGCGCGCGTTGATCGCAAGGTTGAGAATTGCGAGCTCGAGCTGGTTGGCGTCGACGCGCGCCGCGGGCAGACCTTGCGGAATATCCAGCCGCAGCACGACGCGCGGCCCCAGCGACCGTTGCAGCAGGTCGCTCATGCCCTGGATCAGGGTGCGCAGATCGACCGGCACCGCCCGCAGATCCTGCTGCCGCGCGAACGCCAGCAGCCGCTGCGTCAGCGACGCACCGCGCTCAGCGCCCTGCACCGCGCCGTCGATCAGCCGGTGCAGACGCGGATCGTCGGGAATGCGCTTGCGCAACAGATCGAGGTTGCCCATCACCACCATCAGCAGATTGTTGAAATCATGCGCGACGCCGCCGGTGAGCTGGCCGATCGTCTCCATCTTCTGTGCCTGGCGCAACTGCTCCTGGGCCTTTTCGCGCGCGGCGACTTCCTTCATCAGATCGGCGGTGCGCTGTTCGACGCGTTGTTCGAGCGTCGCCGTCAGTTCCGCCAGCGCCGTGCGCTCGGCCGCCAGCTGCGCCAGCAGATTTTCGCGCTCGATTTCGGCGACCTTGCGCGCCGTGATATCGGAGGAAACCCCGACCAGCGATTTGATGCTGCCGTCCGGCCTGCGAACCGCCCGCGCGCGGACGTCGACCCAATGCTGCGATCCGTCGGGCCAGATATTGCGGTACTCGATGCTGTAATCCCTGCCGGTCTTGATGGTCCGATCCAGCACATCGAGACGTCGCGCGCGGTCGTCGGGATGAACCGCAGCCAGCAAATCCTGGTACGAAAACGGCTCGCCCGGCCTGCGGCCGAAGAACGTTTTGCAGGTATCGGAGGCTTCCAACTCAAGCTCCGGAAGATGCAGCTCGAGCGCACCGAGACGGCCGGCGCTCAGCGCGGTCTGCAGCAGGCCTTCGCTTTCGGTGAGATCCTGAAGAATGGCGCGGGTCTGGTACTGGCGACGCCGGCCTCTGACGGCGGAGCCGACCACGCTTACCAGCGTTGTGGGGTGGAACGGACGTTCGATGAAAGTGACGTTGCCGAGCACTTGTCCAAGCCGCACGGCGTCCGGATTGCGTTCGGGGCCGCCGCCCTGATGCGTCAACAGCACGATCGGAAAATCCGACCATGACGGCTGATCGTTCAACCAGCGCATCAGGCCGCGCAGATCGGCCGTCTTGATCGCCTCATCGGCGATCACCGCAAGGCCCGCGCCGCCTTCGATCTCGCGCAACATTGCTGCGAGATCGCCGCAGACATTGGCGTAGTAACCCGCCTCCCTGATCAGCGCCGCGGCGACGGAGGCGTCGCGCCCCGTCGGCGCGAGAACCACGGCACGCTCCGAAGAGGCGCCCGGCCTCACTGGACTTGCTCTTCCAGCAAGGGCTGGCCTTCGCCGACGTAAGTTGGAACCCCGCGCAACACGCCCTGAAAGCCATCGAGCGGGTCACCGATGGTAAGGCCGCGGCCGTCGATGCGATATTCGCGAATCGTGGATTCGTGCGCGCCGGTGCGCTTCTTGATGATCGACATCGCGCGCCGCACCGTGCCGAGCGCCTCGAAATAGCGCAACAGCATCACCGTGTCCGCCAGGTAGGTTACATCCACCGGCGCTTTCATGTCGCCGACCAGCCCATGCTGCGCCACCGTCATGAATGTCGCAGCACCCCGGCGGTTCAGATATTGCAGCAATTCGTGCATGTGCAGGATCAGCGAGTTTTCCTCGGGCATCGCAGCCTGATAACCATTGAGGCTGTCGATCACCACGGTCTTGATGTCGTCCTCATCGACCCGCTTGCGGACGCGGTGCGCGAATTCGCCGGGCGACAGCTCCGCGGCGTCGACCTGCTCGACAAAGAGGTTGCCGCTGCGCTGCATCTCTTCGAGGTCGACGCCGAGCCCCTTCATGCGCGCAAACAACAGGCCGAGCTCCTCGTCGAACACGAACAGCGCCGCCTTTTCGCCACGCGCGATCGCGGCGGCGATGAAGACGATCGCCAAAAGCGATTTCCCGGTGCCCGCGGGCCCGAGAATCAGCGTGCTCGATCCCGCTTCGATGCCGCCGCCGAGAAGCCGGTCCAATTCGGCGATGCCGCTGGACATCCTGGCTCGTACAAAGCTGCTGCGATATTCCGAGGCCACCAGCCGCGGAAAGATATTCAGCCCGCCGGTGGTGATGGTTGCATCGTGATAGCCGCCGCGAAACTTCACGCCGCGATATTTGATGATGCGGGCGCGCCGCCGCTCCGCGCCATAGGCCGGCGCCAATTCTTCGAGCCGCAGCACACCATGCGCCACGCTGTGCACGGTTTTGTCGGCAAGCTCGGTGGTCAAATCGTCGAGCAGCATCACCGTGGTGCCGAACTTTGCGAAATAGTGCTTGATCGCGAGTATCTGCCGCCGGTACCGAAGCGAACTTTGCGCCAGCAGCCTGATCTCGGAAAGGCTGTCCAGCACCACCCGGCTCGGCCGTGCGCGTTCCACGGCTTCGAAAATCTGTTTGGTCGTTTCGCCGAGTTCGAGATCGGAAGAATAAAGCAGGCTCTGCTGCTGCTCGGAATCGAGCAGACTCTCCGGCGGCAACAATTCGAAAACTTCAATCCCGTCCTCCAATGACCAGCCATGGGAGGCCGCACCTTCGCGCAACTCGCGCTCGGTTTCGGACAGGGTGATGTAGAGGCACTTCTCGCCGGCCTGCGCGCCTTCCATCAGGAACTGTAGCGCAATGGTGGTTTTTCCGGTCCCGGGCGCGCCCTCCACCAGAAACACGTGCCCGCGCGAAAATCCGCCCGACAGGATGTCGTCCAGCCCCCAAATCCCGGTTTTCGCCTTGCTGGTGATGGGTTCAACCAAGTTCATAATCCCCCCTAACCGGGGCTAAACTTGGCTGGCATCCAACGGTTCCGGGAAGACGGAACTATTTTTGCGGCAGGAATTCAGGCCACATCGCCCGCCATCTCTGGGCCAACGGCCGGAAGTCGTCGGGGCCGGTCTCATGACATTCGGCATTGGCCGCGGGTGCGACCCACGACTGTGCGCTTCGCGTGAACATATGCGCGACCGGGACCAGCCATGCCGTGTCGTCAAGCGTGCCGGCACGGAGGTTGACGATGGCCTCACGCCCGGCTCGGTCGCCATAGAGGCGGCCGCCGCAATCGCCGCAGAACCAGGATATCACCGCGACCCCGATCGGCGACGTGTGGCGCCATCCCTTCGGCTCGCCCTGCAGAATATGAAAATCCCTGGCAGCCACCGGCATGTTCAGTGCGAACGCGCTGCCGGAAGCCCTCTGACAATCGGTACAATTGCAGGTGTAAAGCAGCAGTGGAAACGAGGTGATCTGGTAGCGGATGGCACGGCACGGGCAGCCGCCGGTCATGGGAAGCGCAGGTCGCTTCGGGCTCATGATCGACCTCCGATCGAAGCTACGATCGAAGGATTATCATGGAATTTATCGCGTTGCGACGCCGATATCCGGGCAACAGAGCGAAGCGCCGCCGGTGCGCCCGATCGCTAGCCGGCAGCCGCGATTCTTTCGAATCCGTTGGGCAGTTCGATATCGACCTCGAGCGTCGACACCGTTTCGCGCCTGTCCATCTTGACGATCACCCGGTCCGGATCGAGCGTGACATGCCGCGACACCACGGCAAGAATTTCGTCCCGCAACAGCACCAGCAAGTCAGGCTCCCCGCGCAAGCTGCGTTCATGCGCCAGGAGAATCTGCAACCGTTCCCGGGCAACAGGTGCGGAAGGGGACGCGGACGCAGCGCGGCGACCGAAGAACCGCAGCAGACTGGCGCTCATGCGGCCCTCCGTCCCAGCAATCGGTCCATCAGGCCTTTGCGCTCGACCGGCACCAGCATGGTGACGGTCTCGCCCATCAGGCGCCGGGCTGCGTCGGTGTAGGCGCGCGCCGGCGCACTCGCGGCGTTGCTCAGAGTGACCGGAGATCCGACGTTCGACGCACGCAGAACGTCCTGACTCTCGGGGATGATGCCGAGAAGCGGGGTGGCAAGGATTTCAAGAATGTCCTCGATGGTGAGCATTTCGCCCCGCGCCGCGCGCGCCGTATCATACCGGGTGATCAGCACGTGCTTCTTCACCTGCTCGCCCTTTTCGGCCTTCACGGTTTTTGAATCGAGCATCCCGATGATGCGGTCGGAGTCCCGCACGGACGAGACTTCGGGGTTGGTGATGATGACAGCCTCGTCGGCATAGCGCATCGCCAGCGTCGCACCCCGTTCAATACCCGCCGGGCTGTCGCAAAGAATCCAATCGAACTTGGTTCGCAGTTCCGCGATGATGCTCCCGACACCCTCGTCGGTGAGGGCATCCTTGTCCCTGGTCTGGGACGCCGGCAGCAGCCACAAATTCTCCAGCCGCTTGTCGCGGATGAGCGCCTGCGAAAGCTTTGCAACCCCCTGCACCACATTGATGAGGTCGAACACCACCCGTCGTTCGGCCCCCATCACAAGGTCGAGGTTCCGCAGGCCGACGTCGAAGTCGACGACCACGACCTTTTCTCCGCTTTGCGCGAGCGCCGCACCGAGCGCCGCCGTGGAAGTCGTCTTTCCAACGCCGCCCTTACCCGACGTCACGACCAGGACTTTGGCCATTCTATAGCTCCTTACTCGGTTCACTCGGTTAATTCAGGTTAATTCAACGGTGTAATTTTCATAACGTCGCCTTCGAGCCACGCTTGGGCTGGCCCATTGCGCACGGAGGCGTCTATCTGTTCCGCAGTCTGGTAGTAGCCATCGATGGCCAGAAGCTCAGCTTCGATTTTCTGGCAATAGATCCGCGCGGCGGGATTGCCGTTGACGCCCGCCATCGCACGGCCGCGAAGCGTCCCGTAGATGTGGATTGACCCGCCGGCGACGATCTCCGCGCCGGAACTGACCGAACCCAGCACTGTCACATCGCCTTCGGCAAAAATAATCGATTGACCGGACCGCACCGGGCTTTCGAGCAGCAGAGACGTTGGCTTCGGCTTGGCTGCGGGTTTTTCCGGGTTGTTCGGCTGAATTACACAGTGGCGTCCGCCGGTAAGCAAAGGCGGCATGCTCATCGTAACGTGAGCCGCATCCACGCCCTCGATCCCGAGGACGCGAATGTTCCGGCTTTCGAGGCTTGTGACGAGGTGCGCGATCGCCGACTGGCTGAGGTCCACGGCGGACAGGTCAAGGACCACAGGTTTGCCGACAAAAAACCCGGGCGAGCGGGCGAGCGTCGCGTCGATTTCTTCTAGCCAGCCCACAATCGGTACGAAGGGGCAAAACACGAACGCAACGTAAGATCGGCCCCGAAGGCGCATCTGTTGACGTACCGGTTCCGCCCTTGCCCCCATGATGGTCGACTTGCCTTTCTTATCGAATGGTTAACGATGGGCGATCTTAGTTAACGATTGATTAATGAAGCCTTTCGTGACCTCACACCCGCCCTCGAAACCGCGAATCAGCATTACAATCCATCTAATCACGGCGATAATTGTGGCGCATTTGTCGCTGACGCCGGATTCCGGCGACCAATCAGCTGCTGCCTGGGTCGGCAGCCGTAAAAACGACCGCCGAAGAAATTTACATTCCCTTAAAAATTGCGGCGCCGCAAAATGTTACCTCAGTTTCGTCCAGTTTCGGACCTAATAATGTCCAGTCACCATTCCATCAAATACCGGTGACATCTTCGGGCTAAAAGCCGAAGATCGTTCCGCTACCGTTCAGGGCGGGCAATTGCCGAGGGGATAAGGCAATGGAAGGGGCATTGGCGACGCGGTCTGGGGATATGTCTCGCCAACTGACACAGGCTACACCGAACAGTGCGGATCTTGCATCGAACTTTGCGTCTGGTTCGGACCGATCGCGGGTTTTTCAGCGCGACGGACGTCATTGCTTGGAACATTTGTCCATTAACCAAAACAACGACAGACCCGTTACGGCGGCGCCGAACGGGTGACGGCGGTAGAATAAACAAGTAACCAAGAGTGATGAGGAGAGTAGCGTCATGAGTAGCCTAAGTGAGCAGGACCCGCTCAACCCGAACGATCAATTGTACTATGCACCACGCTGGTTGCGTGAACGATCTGAACCAGTGCCCCCTTTGCCTTCCGCTGTTCCTTCGCCTTCCGCTGAAAAAAAATCCGAGAGCCTCGCGCGCCCTATCCCCAATTCGCCTCCCCATTCTTTCGACGCTTTGCTCGAGGAAGCGGTTGCCGAGTCGCTGCGCCATCCGCTCGACCCCCAGGTGATGAACGAGCCGCCGGGATTCGTGCGGGAACTGGATCGGCGAATGGCGATCCTCAGCGTCGCCGGCCGCTTCGCCGCAGCCATCGGCGTTTCGGCCATCGTGGCGCTGTTCTTCGTCATCATGGTCCCTGCTTCGCGGGACTATTCGCGACAGCCGGAAACCGATAATTCGTCGGTCTCCGGGTTTCTGCAGTCTTTGAAGACCGCCCTATCCCAGCCGCGTCAAAAAGATGACGACGCAAAACCCGCGCTTGCAGAGTTTCAGGCGATCCTCGCGTCACCCCCCGCCGCGCCGCCGCCTGTTTCTCGCGAAGAGTCGGAAACGCTGCTTCAGCAGTTCGTGCAATGGCAGCAAAAACCTCCGCAGCCCACCGCGCCCTGATCACGCAATCGGCTAGCCCGGTCGCTGAGAGGACGACGATGTCTGATGTCTATTGAAAGCTTGATGTTGCGGAGCGTGCGATGACCTTGCGTTGGATGACGGTTGTGTTCGGTGCTTTGCTCGCTGGCGCCGGGGGCGCCGCGGCTGGTGACAAGACCGACGTGGTGCGCGATCTTGCGGGCCGCGTCGGTCCGATCGTTGGTTCGGCGTTGGCCTGCCGGGACATCTCACGGCCCCGTATTCAGGTCATCGTCGATAAGTTCACCGCTGTGATCACGGAAGCCTCGTCCAGCGAGGCGGAGCGCTCCGACCTGACGCAGTTGCTCGATCGCAGTGTCGCGGATGGCCGCAGCGCCGTGACGTCGGGCCGGATTGATTGCAGGGTGGCGGACCGCCAACTTGGTGATCTCGAACGGTCGATCGCCGGGCCCGGACCAAGTTTGGCCGCCGCGATCGCGCCGTCTTTCGCCGCCGCCGCCGCCACAGCACCGACCGCACCGGTCGCCGCCGTCGCCGGCCCCCCGGTCCGCGGCGTGACCGATCGAGAAATCCGGTTCGGAATTGCGGGACCGTTTTCCGGCTCTTCAAAAGAGCTTGGGCGCCAGATGAAGCTCGGGATCGATGCTGCTTTCAACCAGGCCAACGACGCCGGCGGCGTGGAAGGCCGGATGCTCAAGCTGATCGCGGCGGACGACGGCTTTGAGCCGACCCGCACCGCCGAGGCCATGAAGCAGCTCTACGAGAAAGACCAGGTATTCGGTCTTATTGGGAATGTCGGAACGGCGACCGCGGCCGTTGCGGTGCCGTACGCGCTGGAGCGGCGGATGCTGTTCTTCGGCGGCTTCACGGGCGCGAATGTGATCCGCCATGATCCTCCCGATCGCTATGTATTCAACTATCGGGCAAGCTACGCGGAGGAAACCGACGCTGCGGTACGCTATTTTGTCAAAATGCGCCGGATCCCACCCCGGCAGATCGCCGTTTTCGCCCAGCATGATGCGGGCGGCGATGCGGGGTTCGCAGGTGTTGCAAAGTCGTTTCGTTCGCTCGGCTTCAGCGACAGCGGCATTCTGCGGCTCAACTACGAGCGAAACACCGTGGACGTCGAAGATGCTGTCAATCAGCTGAAGGCGCAGAAGGTGCCAATCAAGGCCGTGGTCATGATTTCAGCCTATCGACCCGCCGCGAGGTTCATCGAGAAGACGCGCGACCTGTTTCCTGGAATGCTCTACAGCAACATATCGTTCGTCGGCGCCACCGTCCTTGCGGATGAATTGATGCTGTTGGGACCGCGCTATGCCGCCGGCGCAATCGTGACGCAGGTCGTGCCGTCGGTTTCCGGCTATTCGAGCATTGTTCTCGAATACAAGACTGCCATTGCCAAATATTTTCCCGGCGAGGCACCGGATTACGTGTCGCTCGAGGGCTATGTTTCGGCAAACATCCTGATCCAGGCACTCAAGGGTTGCGGACCGCAACTCGATACCGAGAAGCTCATCGACGTCCTGGAGAATACCCGGCAGCTCGATCTGGGTCTTGGAACCCAACTCGGTTTCGGCCGCGCTGAACACCAGGCTTCGCACAAGATCTGGGGAACGGCGCTCGATGAAAGCGGCAAGTACCAGGCCATCGAACTTGAATGATAGCACGGCCATCGCCCGGAACGGGCGATGGCCGTGCTGACGACGTGTTACAAATAAGTTTTGCAACAAGAAATGTCATAGGGGCTAATCGCCAGCAGCGCTTAAGCACCTTGGTTTTGGGAGCTTTGCGATGAGCCTTCGTTGGATGATGGTTGTATCCGGTGCCTTGCTTGCTGGCACCGGGAGCGTTTCGGCTGGCGACAAGACCTACATTGTGCGCGATCTTGCGGGCCGCGTCGGACCGATTATCGGTTCGGCGTTGGCCTGCCGGGACATCGCGCGGCCTCGTATCCAGGTCATCGTCGATAAGTTCACAGCCGTGATCACGGAAAACTCGTCCAACGAGGCTGAGCGTTCCGACCTTACGCTGTTGCTCGATCGCAATGTCGCGGACGGCCGCAGCGCCGTGACAACGGGAAGGATTGACTGCGTATCGGCAGACCGTCAGCTCGCCGATCTCGAGCGGTCGATCGTCCCCCGGTCGGCGGTACCCGCGCCATCCACATCCTCCATCATGGCGCCATCGTCGGCGGTCGCCGCCACCGCGCCGACCGCACCGGTGTCCGTTGCGCCCCCGGTCCGCGGCATAACCGATCGGGAAATCAAGTTCGGCATAGCGGCGGCCTTTACCGGCCCGACAAAAGAGCTTGGTCGCAATATGAAGCTCGGGATCGATACCGCATTCAACCGGACCAACGGGGCCGGCGGCGTCGAAGGCCGCATGCTCAAGCTAGTCTCCTCCGACGACGGCAATGATCCGGCGCGCACCCTCGATGCCATGAAGCAGCTCTACGACAAAGAACAGATCTTCGGCATCATCGGGAATACCGGTACGCCCACGGGGGCAATCGCGGTGCCGTACGCGCTGGAGCGGCGGATGCTGTTCTTCGGCGCCTTCACGGGCGCCAATGTCGTTCGGCATGATCCTCCCGATCGTTATGTGTTCAACTACCGTCCGAGCTATGCCGAGGAAACCGACGCCGCGGTGCGTTACCTGGTGAAATTGCGCCGGATACCGGTCAGGCAAATCGCCGTGTTCGCGCAGCAGGACGGGTTCGGCGATTCGGGGTTCGCGGGTGTCGCAAAAGCGTTTCGCGCGCTCGGCGTCGACGACAGCGGTATTCTGCGGCTCAACTATCAGCGCAACACCGTGGACGTCGACGATGCGATCAATCAATTGAAGGCGCAAAGAGTGCCCACCAAGGCGGTGGTCATGGTTGCAACCTATCGGGTTGCCGCCAAGTTCATCGAGAAGACGCACGACCTGTTTCCCGGAATGATCTACACCGACGTGTCGGCCGTCGGCGGCACCGCGCTCGCCGATGAATTGATGCTGTTGGGGCCGCGCTATGCTACCGGCGCGATCGTGACCCAAGTGGTGCCGGCGGTATCCGGTTATTCGAGCATCGTTCTCGAATACAAGACTGCTTTGGCCAAATATTTTCCCGGCGAGTCGCCCGACTACGTGTCGCTCGAAGGCTTCATTTCGGCCAATATCCTGATCCAGGCGCTCAAGCGTGCGGGACCGCAGCTCGATACCGAGAAGCTCATCGACGCGCTGGAGAACATGCGCAATATCGATCTGGGCCTCGGAGTCCCACTTAATTTTGGCCGCGCCGAACACCAGGCTTCGCACAAGATCTGGGGAACGGCGCTGGATGAAAGCGGCAAGTTTCAGGCCATCGAACTAGAATGATAGAACCATAGAACAATAGAATAATATTGGTGCAATCGCCTAGAAAGGGCCAACGCCGTGCAGATCATGCTCTCTCTTAGAAATCTTCGACTCCTTAAACTCACGGAATTATACGGTGAACCTTCGTTGGACGATCCTATTAGTTAGCGTCTTGCTCGCAGGCGCCGCGGAAGCAGCGCCGGGCGACAAGACCGATATTGTACGCGATCTTGCGGGCCGGGTGGGGCCGATGGTCGGTTCGGCGTTGGCCTGCCGGGACATTGCACGGCCCCGTATCCAGGTCATCGTCGACAAGTTCACGGCAGTCATCACCCAATTCTCCTCAAGCGAGGCCGAGCGCGCGGACCTGACGCAACTGCTCGATCGCAATATCACGGACGGCCGTACCGCCGTGACGTCGGGGCGGATAGATTGCAGACTGGCGGAACGCCAACTCGCTGACCTCGAGCAGTCGATCGCCCGGCCGCCTTTGCCGGCTGCCGCCCCACCACCGTCTGCCACCGTCGCACCGTCCTTCGCAGCCGCTGCCGCCACCGCGCCAACCGCACCGGTCGCCGCCGTCGCCGGCCCCCCGGTCCGCGGCATAACCGATCAGGAAATCCGGTTCGGCATATCGGCAGCCTTTACCGGCGCGGCCAAGGAGCTCGGGCGCCAGATGAAGCTCGGGATCGATACTGCTTTCAACCGGGTCAACGAGGCCGGCGGCGTGGAAGGCCGGATGCTCAAGCTGATCGCCGCCGACGACGGCAATGAGCCGAAGCGGACCGCCGAGACCATGAAGCAGCTCTACGAGAAAGACCAGGTCTTCGGCATCATCGGAAATGTCGGCACGCCCACCGCAGCCGTCGCGGTGCCGTACGCGCTGGAGCGGCGGATGCTGTTCTACGGCGCCTTCACGGGCGCCAATGTCGTGCGCCACGATCCTCCCGATCGCTACGTATTCAACTTCCGTCCGAGCTATGCCGAGGAAACCGACGCCGCGGTGCGCTATTTGGTGAAACTGCGCCGGATACCACCCAACCAGATCGCCGTTTTCGCCCAGCAGGACCCCTACGGCGATGCGGGATTTGCAGGTGTCGCAAAGGCGTTTCGCGCGCTCGGCGTCGATGACAGCGGTATTCTGCGGCTCAATTATCAGCGCAACACCGTCGATGTGGACGACGCGGTCAATCAGTTGAAACTGCAGAAGCCGCCAATCAAAGCGGTGGTCATGGCCGCAGTCTATCGGGCCGCGGCCAAGTTCATCGAGAAGACGCACGACTTCTCTCCTGGAATGATTTACACCAACGTGTCGGGCGTCGGCGGCACCGCGCTCGCCGATGAATTGATGCTGCTGGGACCGCGCTATGCTACCGGCGCAATCGTGACCCAAGTGGTGCCGGCGGTATCCGGTTATTCGAGTGTGGTTCTCGAATACAAAAATGCTTTAGCCAAATATTTTCCCGGCGAGGCGCCCGACTACGTGTCGCTTGAAGGTTTCGTTTCGGCCAATATCCTGATCCAGGCGCTCAAGCGTGCGGGGCCGCAGATCGATACCGAGAAACTCATCGACGTCCTGGAGAACATGCGCAATCTCGATCTGGGCCTTGGAGTCCCACTTAATTTTGGCCGCGCCGAACACCAAGCTTCGCACAAGATCTGGGGAACGGCGATTGATGAAAACGGAAAGTACCAAGCCATTGAACTTGAATAATATGAACTTGAATAATATCGGGGCCGTCGCCCAGAACGGGCGATCGCCATACCGACGACGGATACGTTTTGATTAGAAAGTCACAAGAACTGATCGACACAATGGCAATTTTGCACTTTGACCTCGCGGAGGTTTTGCGATGACCGCTCGTTTGACTATCTTTTTGTTTGGTACACTGCTCGCGGGCACCGCGGGCGCAGCTGCCGGTGACAAGACCGACGTTGTACGCGACCTTGCCGGTCGCGTCGGACCGATTGTCGGTTCGGCGTCGGCCTGCCGGGATATCGCGCGGCCCCGTGTTCAGCTCATTGCCGACAAGTTCGCCGGTGTGATCGCCGAAGCCTCGTCCAACGAGGCTGAGCGCTCCGACCTTACACACCTATTCGAGCGCAGTGTCGCTGACGGTCGTAACGCCGTGACGACGGGCAGGATCGATTGCAGGCTGGCGGACCGCCAGCTCGCTGATATCGAACGCTCGATCGCCGGGTCCGCCGCGCCAAACAGTTTGGCGGCTGTTATTGCACCGTCTTCCGCCGCCGCCGCTACTTCACCTACCACACCGGCCACACCGGTCGCCGGCGGGCCCCCGGTCCGCGGCGTAACCGATCAAGAAATCCGGTTCGGAATGGCGGCGCCGTTTTCCGGCGCGGCCAAGGAGCTCGGGCGCCAGATGAAGCTCGGCATCGATACTGCTTTCAATCGGATCAACGAGGCCGGCGGCGTCGAAGGCCGGATGCTCAAGCTGATCACGGCTGATGACGGTTATGAGCCGACGCGCACCGGCGATGCCATGAAGCAGCTCTACGAGAAAGACCAGGTATTCGGCATCATCGGAAATGTCGGAACGCCCACCGCGGTGGTCGCCGTCCCCTATGCGCTGGAGCGACGGATGTTGTTCTTCGGCGCTTTCACGGGCGCCAATGTGCTCCGCCACGATCCTCCCGATCGCTATGTATTCAACTATCGTGCGAGCTACGCCGAGGAAACCGACGCCACCGTGCGCTATTTGGTGAAATTGCGCCGGATACCGATCAGGCAGATCGCCGTTTTCGCCCAGCAGGATACTTACGGCGATTCGGGCTTCGCCGGTGTCGCGAAGGCCGTACGCACGCTCGGCGTCAGTGACAGCACAATTGTGCGGCTCAACTACAAGCGAAACACCGTGGATGTGGACGACGCGGTCAATCAGTTGAAACTGCAGAAGCCGCCGATCAAAGCGGTGGTCATGGTGGCCACCTATCGGGCCGCCGCCAAATTCATCGAGAGGACGCACGACCTCTATCCTGGAATGATTTATACCAACGTGTCGTTCGTGGGCAGCACCGCGCTTGCCGATGAATTGACGCTGTTGGGGCCGCGCTATGCCACCGGCGTCATCGTGACGCAAGTGGTGCCGGCGGTTTCCGGTTATTCGAGTGCGGTTCTCGAATACAAGAATGCCCTGGCCAAATATTTTCCCGGCGAGGCGCCGGATTACGTGTCGCTTGAGGGCTACGTTGCGGCCAACGTCCTGATCCAGGGGCTTAAACGCGCCGGACCACAACTCGATACCGAGAAGCTCATCGACATCCTGGAGAATACGCGCAATTTCGACCTGGGTCTTGGAGCTGCACTCAACTTCGGCCGCGCCGAACATCAGGCGTCGCACAAGATCTGGGGAACG
>WNFA01012757.1_pt1 | contig 16370 bp, 14 predicted proteins | sample 5400481 | NCBI WGS metagenome assembly WNFA01 (sample SAMN13153340, study PRJNA577476) | soil metagenome | isolation source: 120 cm saprolite under Douglas fir tree site 2 hole 1 replicate 2 | place: USA:California | collected 2015-04-18
TGCGAAAGCGCACCCGGCGGGCCTCGCCCACACAGACTCGATTGGCCGCCTGGTAGGCCCGACTCGCCAGCTTCTGGGCCATGAGGCTGTCGAGGTGCTCCACGAGCCAGCTGGTGCGCAAGCGCTTGGCCGCCTCGTGCAAGCCGTATTCGGAAAACCCATACTGCGTGCGCAGGCGAGTGAAGACCTGCCTGCGAGCAGGCTTGTCGGAACGGGGCAGGCTGCGAGCAGCCTGCCAGGCCGGATCGGCTTTCATGCGTTTGAGGCGCTTCATCGCCTCGGCCAGCAGGGCATTGTAGAGCTGGCGGGCGCATTCAAAGTGAGCGTGTAGCCGGGCCGCCTGCTGCGCGTTCACCTGCAGGGGCAGGGCGAGAATAAACGTGGGCGTTGACTTGTGTCGCATGCTCCCTCCACCTAGAACACTCTTTCAATGCTGAAGAATAGCACCACCAGAAGCGATTGTCAAGCAGAGACGCAGGGGCACGAGCTCTGCTCAAGGAAGCGTTTCATCCCTGGGATGGAATCCGCGGGGCTTTCACGCTTCATCTTCTGTAAAGAACAAATGAAAGCAAAAGGAGATTCATATTTCCCCTGACAACCCATATATTTCAATAGATCATTGTGTCATAATTATGGGAGCATAATGCCATAGAGGAGGTTTTTATGATAGTTGTTACCACTGACCAGATCGCACACTATCGCATTGTCGAAACAAAGGGACAGGTCTTCGGCGTGGTCGTGCGCAGCCGGGGCCTGGGCGGCAACATAATGGCAGGAGTGCGTTCACTGGCAGGCGGCGAGATCACCGAGTACACGCAGATGCTCGAGGACGCGCGGCGCCATGCCATCGACCGTATGGTGCAAAACGCCACCGCGATGGGAGCTAATGCTGTCGTACGCATGCAGTTCGATTCGTCAGAAATCGGAAATGTGATGAGCGAAGTCGTGGCATACGGCACTGCGGTGGTTATCGAGCCGGAGGGGTAGACAGAGGTGCTTCGACAAAAGAAGAAAGTAGTATGAACAATTTCTGGAACGAATTAAACAAACCAATTTTTATCCTGGCACCGATGGAAGATGTGACAGATACCGTACTCAGGCAAGTGATTGCCCGATATGGGAAACCTGCTGTTTTTTTTACTGAATTTACCAACGTTGAAGGGATGTTCTCAAAAGGAGAACGGCTTGTTACCCAACGGCTTCGATATACGCAAGCAGAACGGCCTTTGGTCGCCCAAATATGGGGTACCCGTCCTGAAAACTTCTTCAAAGCGGCAAAAAAACTGATCGACATGGGGTTTGATGGCATTGACCTGAATATGGGATGCCCCGCATCTGGCGTCATGCAAAAAGGAGCCTGTTCTGGACTCATTAATAACAGGCCGCTTGCCAAAGAGATTATCGACGCAACAAAAGAAGGTGCCGCAGGGCTCATACCTGTCAGCGTCAAAACACGACTTGGTTTTCGGGCAATTGACTTTAGTTGGATCACCTTTGTCCTTGAACAAAAACCGGCTGTGCTGACCGTTCATGCGCGTACCGTTTCCGAAATGTCCAAAGTCCCGGCACATTGGGACAAGCTGAAAACTGTGGTTGACATGAGAAATGCGATGAGCAGTACGACGTTGATTATAGGGAATGGGGATGTGAAATCACTTAGCGATGCGAAACAAAAAGTGGCAGAAACCGGAGCAGACGGAGCCATGATAGGAAGAGGCATTTTTGATAACCCATTCCTCTTTTCAGGAAATATTACGTTAAGTGATAAAACACCGGAAGAGAAACTGCGCCTTTTGCTTGAGCATATGCGGCTTTGGCAGGACACCTGGGGAAATACAAAGCATTTTCCGATACTGCGTAAATTTTTTAAAGTGTACGCAAATGGCTTTCCGGGAGCACAGGAATTACGAATGCAACTGATGGAAACGCAAAATCCTGAAGAAACAGAACATATTGTCGCAGCATTTTTACAATCTATGGTGGTCCCATTTGTCTAGACAGAAAATGACCGAAAATAAGTCTGAGCTTGATTTGAGCTATACTTGCTAAAAGTCCTTATCCTGTATTCAATTCCTTTACTATCACCACCATCCACGGATAATGCTCCTTCAGATGCCCGGTCATACGGCGTAGCACCTTGGCAGCAGTCCATTCTTCACCATCATGAGTGAACACGCGCTCGCGTTCGGTAGGCGATAACCCGCGCAAGAAAAGTTCATGGTCCATGGCATTTTCAAACAATGCCATGGACAAATCGGGCGGTAAAGCATTCCTAAAAGTCGCTGTAGGGTGCTCCTCCAAACGAGAGATATACCACACTTCGGTTTCTAAGATATGATGAAGACGCTGTGAGAGCGACCAGCCATCAGGAGAAATCGAGCGGTTCCGCTGTTCTGGAGGCACACTTTCATACAATTCCAGCAGGGCAGCACGCGTTGCAGCAGCGACATTCAGAGCATCATCAATCTCTAGATCACTGGGTGGTGCCAGGTCTGCTTCGAACCTGGGTCCCACCAGGCCATTTACTGCTGCGAGCCGCTCTTTCACTATCACCCCAATTTCGCCATCATCCTTTTCGATGAGTGTAAGCTCATTTTTCTTCAACCATTTCAAGAAAGTCAAGATTGCGACGGGAGCGGTCTTCACCGTTTCCTCGTAGGTTGGCGCGGAGGATAAACATCCCGGCAACTCTCGGAAATAGGCCTTGCTTTCTCCAGGCCAGTCTTCAACCAAAGCATAAAAGCGCATATTGTCTCCCTATTTTTACTAGACCACGGCAAATGACCCATGCCCGAAGGCATGAGAAGGATACTTCGTCTTGATTTCTTTAGGCAAGGTTCCAATGAACTTGACAGTTCCTGCTCAAGAGAACGGTCCAGCCCTGTCATGCTGAGCGCAGCGAAGCATCTCGCTGCCGATCGCGACAGACCCTTCGCTGCGCTCAGGGTGACATGGTGTGACGAGTCAAACTGTCAAGGATTATGCTTCACCATTGCAGGATCAGGAAACTTTAATCATAAATTCCTAGTAACTGTTCAGGACTCCTCACTGCCTACGGCAGTTCGCAGTAGTTTATGTGCAGCGGACTTTGCCGCCCGCGGCGGCAAAGTCCGCTGCACATAAGAAGCGAGCCGCCTGCGGCGGCTCACCCAGGGAGATAGAGTGGGTGCGGGCTGTGCAGCCCGCACCCACTCTATCTCCCTGGCGAACTGCCGTAGGCAGTGAGGAGTCAAGCAGAGGGGAGACCTGAAGAGTTAGAATTCCTAATTAGTACGAGAAAGGACCACGATGGACCCCTTTTCACTCCGATACCTTGTGATTAAAATACGCCATCAAATATATTGACATTATCGTAGTAATATGCTAAAATCCCCTCATGTTTGAAGGAAGAGTGCTTGGCACATTAAATTACGGAGAACCAACGTGCACCAGACGCGCGAAGAACTTGAGAGTGAGATATTAGCGCAGTATCGAACTCTGGGGCGTGCAATGAAAGCGACCCACGGGCCGGTTTGGATGGAAACCGATCTCACCATAGCTCAGCTCAGAACGCTATTAGTCCTTGCTGAGGATGGGCCGCTGGTCATCGGGCAGATTGCTCAGAGGATGGGTATCGGCTTATCGACAGGGGGGCATCTTGTTGATCGGCTTGTGCAAGCTGGCCTGGCAGAGCGCGCGGAGGACCCTGAGGACCGCCGCCGTACACTGGCACAGTTGACTCCGAAAGGCGAAGATCTGTACGCGAGACTTCTCAATCACACACAGCAAATGCAGACCTGGATTCAGAAGATGGACAATGACGACCTGGCCGCATTATTGCAAGGTATCCGGGCAATCAACCGGGTCATAGAATAGGAGTATCGATTAGTTCTCATCAGCAGGTAGAAACATTGCCATACTTTAATATACAGGATCTGTGAATGCGCAACCTCCCCACAATAGCCTTGCAGATCGCTTGATAAAACAACCACCCTTTAAATGTCAAAAATCGACCTAGAAGAGATACGAAATCTGATGGCACAAACTCAAACCAGGTCTGCGGCGACAATCTCCGTCCCCGAGCCGCAAGCTCTAGGCGCGACTGTCAGTCGGCAAAGACTCGTTCTGATAATTATCGGCGTGCTCCTTGGTATGCTGCTCGCTTCGCTCGACCAGACGATCGTCGGCACTGCCTTGCCCCGCATCGTCGCCAACCTGGGCGGCCTCGAGCACTACGCCTGGGTCGTCACAGCCTACTTGCTCGCCTCTACTGTCTCGATTCCAATCTATGGCAAGCTGTCCGACATTTATGGCCGGCGAATAATCTTTATCGGTGGCATGGTCATCTTCCTGGCCGGCTCGGCTCTGGCGGGCACCAGCCAGGACATGACCCAGTTGATCATCTACCGGGGCATTCAGGGATTGGGAGCCGGAGCACTGATGCCCATTGCCATGGCTATCATCGGCGATGCCTTTCCGCCAGCCGAGCGCGGTAAGTGGCAAGGCCTGATCGTGGCGGTCTTCGGTCTTTCCTCGATTGTTGGGCCGACCCTGGGCGGCTGGATTACCGATAACTGGGGCTGGCGCTGGGTCTTCTATGTGAACATGCCCGTGGGTGCCATCGCCATCCTGACGGCCGGGCTCGTATTGCCGAAGACTCTCCGCCGCTTGCAGCATACGATTGACTACCTTGGCGTATTCACTTTGGTCGCAGGAACGGTTCCGTTGCTGCTGGCTTTCTCATGGGCCGGCACGCAATACGCCTGGAACTCCTGGCAGATCATCGGCCTGTTCATCTTTTCCGCGGTGATGCTGGTCACCTTCTTCTGGCTGGAGACTCGTGCAACCGAGCCGATCATCACTCCCCGGCTCTTCAAAAACAGCATCTTTCTGGTTTCGGTCATCGCGATGTTCCTGCTTAGTGCCGGCATGTTCGGAGCCATCCTGTACCTGCCCCTCTTCGTCCAGGGCGTGATTGGTGATAGCGCCACAAACTCTGGAGTTGTGCTGACTCCGATGATGCTTGGCTTTATGTTCAGCAGTCTTGTTGGAGGACAACTCCTCTCGCGCACTGGTCGCTACAAGCTATTGGCGATCGTTGGCTTCGTTGTCGCCGCAATCGGCATGTTCCTGCTCTCGCGCATGACTGCCACCTCGGGCGAAGGCGAGGTCATTCGCAACATGATTATTACCGGCCTGGGCATTGGCGTGATGATGAGCCTCTTCACGATCGTGGTCCAGAACGCCTTCCCGTACAGGCTGCTTGGTGAGGTAACGGCCAGCCTCACATTCTTCCGCTCTATCGGGTCGACTATTGGTGTGGCCGTGATGGGCACCATCATGACCAACGCGTTTCAAAGCGCGCTACAGAGCAACATGCCACAGACGCTGACACGGTTAGTGCCGGCAAGTCGCCTGGCCCAGCTTCAGAACCCCCAGCTGCTCCTGGCTCCAAATGTTGTTGCGCAGGTTCAGCATAGCTTTGCGGCTTTCGGTCCCCAGGGACTGGTGCTCTTCCACCAGCTCATAGAGGTTATGAGGGCAAGCCTGTCAACAGCCATCACCAACGTCTTCTTCCTGGGTTTCATCACCATGCTGCTAGGTTTTTTCGCAGTTCTCTTCCTGCGCGAGATTCCATTGCGTAAAAGCAACACTGTTGAAGCAGCACAGGCGACCACATCAGGTACAAATCGCAGCAGGGCCCTGCTCGGCTTGACGCTGGCACTGGTCGCTCGCGAGGCGCAGAAGCCTGAGGCCGATCCCCAGATTCTGGCGACGCTCTCCTCTGCCGTCAACGGGCGCTACCCTCATTCATGGGGTGTCGAGCAGCGTGGCAAGGCAGTGGCTCAAGATATCATTGAACCACTGGCCATTACACTCCTGGCCTCTTCCATCAGCAATGGAGAAGCACATGCCAATGGAGCATCAGGAACCCAGGCGGAAACGCCTCTTGAGTCAAGCGAGATGCTACCCACAGGCGCATTTCTCGGGTAATGCATATACAAGTATAAGTTCCTAGAAATTTGGAGATTTCAAGCATGAGTACGACGCGACTGTCTCTGGGCAAATACATTTGCGGGATGACAGCTAGCCTGATCATTTTCCTCGCTGGAGGGTGGTTGATCCTGGCTCCCTTTGCGCTCGGGTACCAACCCTATGGTGCTGACTGGACGTACCAGGCAGTGAATGACTTCGCGATAGGCATTCCCGTCGCCATAGGTGCCTTGGCCAGCTTTGTCCTCTTTTTCTACTCACTCCTCGGCTCCTTACGCGCTGCTGGAGTGCTCGTTTCCCGGCCACGGGTGCAACAACCGCAGGAGGCACCTGCACAATCCCAGCCCCAGGCTTCAGCGCCATATCAAAGTGATCTCGACCGCACACTGGCAACGCTGGCAGCGGCCCTTGCTGCTGATCTGAATTCACGCCGCCAGGAAGACAACAATCAACAAACCATCCCCCAGTTGCCGACAATAAAAAGGAGGGAAGCGTAATGCGTTTAGGAGATGTTATGAGGCGGCTTATTCCGCCAGGAAGCTATGTGTTGTTCCTGTTGTTTCTCACAGGCATCTGGTTGGCCATCTCACCATTTGTCATGACGACTCAGCCATCCGGGACACACTGGACAACCTCGACGATCAATAACGTCACTATTGGCGCGATCATGATGGTCGTCTCGCTTTTTGGGATTGTGGGCTACATAGTTTTTGCGCTGCGCGACCTCATGCGTGAGGCGCAAGCAAAGCAGACAGCATTCTAGCTTGCACCATTAACATATCCCCTGATACAATAAAAACACATTCGTTGGCTGGATATCCTTGCGGTTATCCTATCTTAACGAGACCGTATACTCATGAGACCTGATTGAAGTCATGAGAGGTTACTTGAAAAGACTGTCCGGCTTTGTAATTGGCTGGATTTTTGTACTGTGGATTTGCCTGAACGTGGGCTGGCGTTTCTATCGCTGGCGATTGCAGCTCTGGTTCAGGCAATCTTACATGGTGGAAAGTACTCATATAGGTATGAAACAAACCCTGCTTTTTATTCGGCATGGGCAAACGACTTGGAATGTTGAACATCGTCTCCCTGGACAACTGCCAGGAGTGGCACTCAATGAAACTGGACGACAGCAGGCCGCCCGCCTGGCGGATGCCTTGACAGTTCTCCCAATCAGCGCTATTATCAGCAGTCCGCTCGAACGGGCACGCGATACTGCCGAGATCATCGCGCAACCACGTAAACTTGAGATTCAATATGAACCTGAACTAATGGACCTCGAGCTAGGCCATTGGTCAGGGCAAAACTATGATGAACTCTCCAAGAATGATCCTGAGTGGAAAGCCTTCGTGCGGGATCCCACGGCTGGACCTGAAGGTGTCGAAACATTTCCCCAGTTACAGGAGAGGGTCGTGGCAGCAGTCGAACGCTGGCGCAAGCAAGATTCAACCTGCGCCTATCTGGTATTTGTGGCCCATGCAGATGTCGTTAAATTGCTGATAGCCTACTATACTGGCCTGGAAGCAAAACGAGCCGGATTATTGACGATCGATAATGCATCTGTCAGCCTGATCGAACTGGATCCCGAGCACCAACCACGAGTTCTCGCTGTCGGCTGGAATCCTCAACCCGGCTGGCTCAAGCCACCTGCACCCGAATCCGAAAAACCGGAAGTCGAAGCCCAGGTGGAGGGTGAACAAAAGGGGTAGAGGTATAGAAGGAATAGGTAGTCCCGTCATTACGTCAAAGGGAATTAAAGCATGTTTGATCCGCGTGATCCATACGAACGCTATTGGTGGCACTACGACTCGAGACGTCCACTCTCGACGGCGCAGATTATCGCGCTAGGTAGCGTTGATGCAAAGACGGCTGCTTTAGTCTGGCTGTTGCTGGAGCATGGTGCTTCACTTACCGTAGCCGGCCCAACCGATCCGCAGCCGGGGATCGGTAAAACGACCACGCTCAATGCCCTGCTCCAGTTTGTGCCGGAGGGGACAGCACTGGCCTATATGTCCGGCATGTACGAGGATTTTTCGTTTACCCAACTGCCGGATATTGATCCTGCTCGCACCTATGCATTGTGCAATGAGGTAAGCGACCACCTCCCCATCTATATGTGGGGGCGTGTGGCGCGGCGCTATTTGACCTTACCTGCACAAGGATATCATATAGCAACAAGCGTACATGCTGATACCATCGACGATGTAATAGAAATGTACCAGCACGACCTGCGGGTAAGCGCTGAAGATGTACGTCGCCTGGGGCTGGTCGTGAATATCGGGCTGATAGGGCGAGCATACCCGTTGCGCCGTCGCTGGCTGACTACGCACTTTCTGCAACCACAGGCTGACCCCAAGCGCCCTGATACTGTCATCCCGCTTCCACTCTCCCTGTGGAACGAATTTGATGACACCTTTGAACATGCAGATCAATCCATCCTTGACGAACTGGCAAACTGGGCTGGTATTACCCCTGCTGAATTTGCAATGTCTCTCCAGCGGCGTAGCGATTGCCTGGAAAATCTATCACGGGAGCAGGGCACTGACATGCAGCGGATGTACAGAGCAATCGAGGCCGTACGGAAACGCAGCAAAAAGTCCTCACCCTGAGTGAGTTCAGAATTTATACATCACCAAAGTTGTTTAAATATAGTGAAGAGTAAAAAAAGAGAGGAGACAGCTCATGCTCGAACACATCATACTTGAGAGCGAAGGACGCTGGCCGCGAATCTACAATGAACATTAATTACAACCGAAGAAGAGGAGCGTACTCATAATGAGTTATTCTATTGCTATGCTCAGCGTCCACACGTCCCCATTGGATACTCCTGGACGAACACGGGATGCTGGCGGCATGAATGTATACATCCAAGAACTGGCACGCGAACTGGGTCAATCCCAAAATACAATCGATATCTTCACCCGCCGGACAAACGAATTTTCGCCAAACATCGTTCAGCTTACCCCTCACGTGCGGGTAATCCATATTCAAGCCGGACCATCTACCCCCGTTCATAAGCATGATCTCTACCAGTACTTGCCTGCTTTTGCACAAGGTATTGACGAATTTCGGAGCAGCGAAGACACGCCATACGATATATTACATAGCCATTACTGGCTTTCGGGTGTTGCTGCAATGCAGCTTGCGCGACGCTGGGATGTCCCACATATTACCATGTTTCACACACTGGGACGTTTGAAGCAACTGGCTAACCCGAACGAAATTGAACCTTCTATACGCCTGGAGATGGAGCGCTGGCTGATTCAACAGGCTGATCGCATCATCGCCTCCACTGATGAAGAACGGATGCAGATCATACGCCATTGCGGAGCCACGCCAGGACATGTGCAAGTCATCCCCTGCGGCGTTGATCTCAAGCGATTTATGTCGCAAGATCGGCAGCAGGCGCGTGAAAAGCTCGGCCTGAAGCGCCATCAACCTGTACTCCTGTTTGTAGGGCGGCTCGATCCATTTAAGGGGCCCGATCTATTGCTACGTGCAGCAGCAATGATGGAGCAAGATGCCCAGGTAGTGATTGTGGGGGGGAAAACCACAGGTGATAAAGAAATACAGCAGCTTCGAGAGTTAGCAGCTCAGTTGAAGATCAGCAAACGAGTGCTTTTTACTGGCGCGCGGCCGCAGCAAGAACTGCCAATGATTTATAGCGCCGCCGATGTCACTGTCATTCCCTCATATCACGAGAGTTTTGGGCTTGCCGCCGTCGAATCCTTGGCCTGCAGTACACCGGTGGTTGCCACGCGAGCGGGAGGACTCACCACAGTGGTTCGTCACGGCGAGACGGGCTACCTGGTTCCACGCTGCCCTGGTTTTTTTGCGGAGAGACTCGATACACTGCTAAAAAATCCTGATTTGTGGCACAATAGAAGTGCCCCTTATAACCCGATCACCTTGAAGTCACTAACGCTAATTTGCAGTGCTGAGAGTGTCATCTTCTATTCCACTTTTCATCAGTAAGTAAAAAGAAGATAGAGCGATGAACGTAAAAATAGTATAACACATGCGTTGGGGAGATGAAAGAGATACATGGAAGAGAAATTTGCGCTAGTCAGTCACAATGTGCTCACAACAGGTTAAATATCTTAATATCCTCAGATTGCTTCCCTCCGCCAAAGAAGAGCAGATTCGAGATTTCCAACAGTGCAACAAGGGTGGACATTCACGAATTGATATGGTATAATCAATCCAATTAAACACGAAAGACCAGATGTTAACTGACGAGGTTAGTTGCTTATGGACTCGGTTTTACCAGCATCACCGGTTGCGCCGCTGACAGAGTCAGTGTCAAATCGAGGTGTTACATAAATAGAAATACTGGGGATAATATGCCCTGGTTTTTTTTATCTCTCGCACATCCATTTATACGTACATAGTTGCCGGGCTCATCGATTTTTCTTCATTCTTTGGGCCAACTCTTGACCACTCGTCACATTGGAGTGAACAGTAACTTTACGAAAGGAGGCAAGAAGAGTCTTAACAGGCTAACGGCTAATTCATAGTAGACTTACAAGTGCGCAACGATGCGTATACCACGCAACTACATGCGTATAGAGAAACGTAAAGTAGCCGCGGAGTGGTTGCTAGATTTTAAGGAGAGTACCCACGGTGAATTCAAGTATGATCAATAAGATCGCAAAAGCTAAGCGTTACGCGGAAGAACCCGAACGAATTCAGTTTACTCGCTTCGAGGCAACGTTCCGAGGTGAGAATGATATCCATACCACGAACTACGATAACGGTGAGTGGCACTGTACCTGTCGATTCTTCCATGACTGGGGAGACTGCAGCCACACAATGGCTATGCAGCGAGTACTGGGTGTGACTATTCCTGCAGCACACCGACATGGTATTCCTGCTGGTATTGGCACTGGCCCCTTGGTACACTAACCCAGGCTTCGCATCTGGCTTCGAGGTTGATCATGCCTCTACAAAAGCCACTCGTGTCAATACATAAAAGAAGCGCTGAATTCCGAAAGATCAGCGCTTCTCTCTTTTTTACCGAAGCGAAAGCCAGGGGCCTTTCGCCCTGGGGAGTTGTCACTTCTATGTCTATGATCAAAAGTGCATTAGACTGAGAGATTCATAAGAATCTTTTGGCAAGGTTCAATGGTGAAGCAGAGTCCTTGACAGTGTGAACAGTCACACTGTGTCATGCTAAGCGCAGCGAAGCATCTGTCTCGCTGTGTCATGCTGAGCGCAGCGAAGCATCTGTCTCGCTGCGCACAGAGATGCTTCGCTGCGCTCAGCATGACAGGGCGGGGCCTGTTTGTTGATGAGGAACTGTCAAGTTCATTTGAACCTTGCCTTTAGCTCTTATCCACCAATCGCGGGCACAAAATGTAACCCAATAATTATCCCGAATAGAATAATTGCCAGGATCGCGATAAATATCAGGTCTTTACGCACATAACCGTAATGCTCTGCTGTGATTAGCGTCGCGGACGAACGCTGCGCCTTCTGCCCAGCCTGGCGACGAGCAGCGAGTCGCTCGACAGCACTCGCATTGTGTGTGGCAGCAGCTTTCGTACTCTCATTCTCTCTCACGCTCACCGGCGTTGGAGCTGCGACTGCCGGTGTGGCCGCTCCATTGTTTACCGGTTCTGGGCTATTATTAACCTCAACCTCCTTCTCTGTTACCGTCTCAGTAGAGGTAGAAGTAGAGGTTGAGGTCGGACGCACAAGTTCAATGCTCTTCTGCGCTTTTGGTTTGTTGCGCTGTGCTGTGCTGCGCGTATGTGCTGTCTTTTTAGGCATTATTACATACTCCTCGCTCGGTTGATTTCTAAAAGTATTTCAGGCTTGTTTTTGATTTGCGATTTTCCAGCTACACCTGCCTATAGAGCTTCTGACGTACCTACGATTTCAATTGTTTCGCCGCAGTTTTTGCTATACAAGTGACTGGATGCATTCTGTCGATCTATTTAGAGTCACTATAGTTCCGAGTGGCTTCTATGATATCATAAGCCGTTGTTTCTGGCAATCGACAGTTAAGGCACGGCACCACCCTACATTTGACAACGCAAGCTCTCTGTGCTACCCTTTACATGGCATAAAAGGGCATTACCAACCAGTACACACAAAAATGTAGGTAGGCACAACATGCGAAGGCTAGCCCCACGGCTAGTCATTTTTTCTGTACAAATCTATTAGTCATATCATCATATACATTTCAGGAGCAGAAACCATGACCAGAATAGTCGTCGCAATGAGCGGCGGCGTTGACAGTTCGGTAGCCGCCGCGCTACTCAAGGAAGAGGGCCACGAGGTAATCGGCATGATGTTGCGCTTGTGGTCGGAACCCGGGGTGATCGAAGATGATGGCGTCGAGCGCGTGGTGCAAAATAAATGCTGCTCCCTCGAGTCGGTCGATGATGCGAGGCGTGTCGCGCGTAAGCTCGACATACCCTTTTATCTCATCAATGCTGAGCAAGAGTTTAAGGATAACGTGGTAGATTTCTTTTATCAAGAGTACGTTGCCGGTCGTACGCCAAACCCATGCTTGATTTGTAACCGCCACATCCGGTTTACCTTGCTGCTTAATCGCGCGCTGGCGCTCGACGCCGAGTATCTGGCAACAGGTCATTACGTTCGTGTTGATGATCATCCGATCACAGGCAAGCGCAGGCTACGACGCGGGATTGATCGAGCGAAAGATCAGTCCTATGTGTTGCATGTGCTCAATCAAAAGCAGCTTGCCCATGCCTGCTTCCCCCTGGGACCGTACACGAAGCCGCAGGTGAGAGCCATGGCAGCGGAACGAGGACTGAGCGTGGCGACCAAGGCCGAGAGCCAGGAGATTTGCTTCGTCGCGCAAAACGATTATCGGGGCTTCATCGACCGCTACGTTGCGACAATGACAGAGAAAGAGCCTGTTGGTGCTGGCGCTGTCACGGCATCAGGGACAAATGGCTTGATCCAGCTTCCAAAGCCCGGACCAATATATGACCTGAGCGGCAAGTCCCTCGGTCGTCACCGAGGACTGGCTTATTATACTATCGGGCAGCGCAAGGGACTGGGTATAACTTCCCCAGAACCTCTGCATGTACTCAAGATCGACCCGGAACAGAACGCCTTGATCGTAGGTCCTGCACAGGGCTTGGAGGAGACCAGTTGTATCGTCGGTAAGATGCATCACCTCAGTGGCAAAACACCTGCAGAACCCTTTAAGGCTTTGGCACGCATACGCTACAAGGCACCAGAACAAGAAGCAGTGGTCACCCCCTTGCAGGGGAATCGTGTGCACGTGGCATTTTCAAAGCCACAGCGTGCCATAACTCCTGGACAGGCAGCCGTCTTCTACGGCGGCGAGGATGGAGATGAAGTGCTGTGCGGAGGAATCATTGAATGACGGACCAGGCACATATTAGAAATTTTTGTATTATTGCCCACATAGATCACGGCAAATCGACGCTCGCCGATCGACTGCTGGAATATACCGGAACCGTATCCAGCCGCGAGTTGACGGAGCAGACACTGGATCAGATGGAGTTGGAGCGCGAAAAGGGCATTACCATTAAAGCCCAGGCAGTGCGCATGCTCTATACCGCGCTCAATGGCGAGCAGTACGAACTGAACCTGATCGACACCCCCGGACACGTTGATTTCACTTACGAGGTTTCGCGTAGCCTTACCGCGTGTGAAGGGGCATTGCTGGTGATCGATGCTACCCAGGGTATCGAAGCGCAAACGCTCGCCAACCTCTACCTGGCGCTAGAAGCCGATCTGAATATCATTCCTGTAATCAACAAGATCGACCTGCCGAGCGCTGATCCTGAGCGGGTCGAGCAGGAGATCGAGGAAGTGATAGGCTTGCCCAAAGAAGAGTCTATCCTGGCATCGGCAAAAGAGGGCATTGGCACGCAGGAGATACTGGAAGCCATTATTCATCGCATTCCACCCCCGAGGGGCAATCTGCACCAGCCGTTACGCGCACTCGTCTTTGACTCCCATTACGACTCCTACAAGGGCGTCATTGCCTATGTGCGTATGGTTGATGGAGAACTGCACGAAGGCGAGCGGATTGCAATGATGGCTACAGGCAGCACCACAGAAATACTGGAGATCGGCTACTTCCAGCCCCGTTTGATTTCCTCCGACTCGTTATCTGCCGGTGAGGTAGGATATCTCGCCACGGGCTTTAAGAACGTGAAAGATTGCCGCGTGGGCGATACAGTGACGACCCCGCATGCTCTTGGCCAGGTCGAGGCATTGCCGGGCTATAAACCAGCCAAGCCAATGGTTTTTGCCGGTATCTATCCGGTGGAGGGGAACGAATATCATCTGCTGCGTGATGCGCTAGATCGCTTGCAACTGAATGACGCCTCGCTTTCCTACGAACCAGAAACATCAACAGCCCTGGGCTTTGGTTTCCGCTGCGGCTTCCTGGGCCTCTTACATATGGAAATCATCCAGGAACGCATTGAGCGCGAGTATAACCTCGACATACTCGCGACCGCACCGAGTGTGGAATACTATGTCACCAAAACAGATGGCGACGTGCTGAAAGTGGACAACCCGTCCAAAGTTCCCGATGCGGGTGAAATTGAGAAGATTGAAGAACCATGGATGGACATCTCTATCTTCACGCCCAGCCGCTACATCGGCACAGTTATGGACCTGGTGACAACGAGGCGTGGCACGTTCAAAGAGATGAAATATATCGAGGCAGAGCGGGTATTACTCACGTACAACATACCTCTTGCCGAACTCATCACCGACTTCTACGACCAGCTCAAGTCACGTACACAGGGCTACGCCTCGCTCGATTATAGCTTCGGTAGCTATCAAGAAGCAGACCTGGTAAAGCTGGATATCCTCGTCAATGGCGTTCCCGTGGATGCATTGTCGCTGATTATGCATCGCGATAAAGCTAATGCGCAGGGACGCCTGCTGGTCGAGAAACTGCGCAGACTCATACCCCGCCAGCTTTTCGAGGTGCCCATTCAGGCCGCTATCGGCTCGCGCGTCATTGCTCGCGAGACCGTCAAAGCGGTACGCAAGGATGTACTCGCCAAATGTTATGGAGGCGACGTTACACGCAAGCGCAAGTTACTTGAGAAACAGAAAGAGGGTAAAAAGCGCCTCAAGATGGTGGGCAATGTGGAGATTCCGCAGGAAGCGTTTATGGCGATACTATCGCTTGGGGAATGAGTTTATGAGGAACGCTGAAAACTGACTTTCCGGAGAAAGCAGCAGGGCCTGGACACTTGCTAGTCCAGGCCCTCTGTGTTTTTTTTTCTGCACAACTCCCGTGGCACGTTCAACCGAGTTATATCACATTCAGAGGAGCATCCATTATAATTATAGATATGCCCCTAGTAATTCCTCTGCGTACTCATGCCACCCTGCGACGTAAGCCGTCGTAAAGGCCGGTTATGCTGCTCAATCAAGAGATAAACGCGGTAAATCAGGAAATGGCCAGTGAGTTCAGAGGCTCGGTTTGCCCGCCTTCACGGGCCCTACTTGTCAATCTGAAATACCATCCCCATAAGGCGTATTGGTTTCTTCATTGGCATAACTTTTCTCCTTTCGGATTACCAATGCGAGTCCTCTCGCCGGAATGCCAGGGTCTCTTTAATTCCCTGGAGGTTCCCCTTTTGGGAACACTTATATCATACCACGGTGTTTCACGGAAGTCAAGACAAACGTAAGTTCAACAAGGGGCTGTCTGCTGCCTCGGGATGTCATGCTGAGCGCAGCGAAGCATCTGGCGTGATGGGCACCCAGATGCTTCGCTGCGCTCAGCATGACAGCTCCGACAGCGGTCCAGGCAGCCCAAGTCCACTCACAAGGGCAGTCTTATCTCCAAATGTCTATAAGTTCAAGGGTGATCATCGCTCATAGTGTAAAGCCCCTACAATTCTCACTCGAGTAGCTTCCCAGGCCGGCCTATCCTTATCTTTTCAGGCACTCTTTCCTCCCACATCTCTTTCTGGAGGCATCACAGAATTGTGATTCTTCGCACGATCTTCATTAGGCGCAAGATTTCGTACTGCTCAAGAACAAATAGCGCAGTATTTTCTCACTGCGCTATTTGTTCTTATCCTTCCAGCTATCGTTGCCTCTATTACTCAGCGTCTGGCTTGCTCTGAAGAATATAGGGCAATCACCCGACGAAATATCGGGTGATTGCCTTATTCCTAAGCACTTGCAAATGCTCCTATAGTATGGATTAGTATTAAATATAGGTCAGGTTAGCAATTTTGCAGCATGAACGTTCTATCACATAGGGTATACATTCGTCGCGTGGTGATGCGACGAATGTATGCTGCAAGACCAACGATGACCAATACCAAGCACTGATATTTTGATTTGAGAGGAAGTAATTCGATGAGTAGCAAGCGACTTAAGATCCTGGCAATGATACTGGTTGCGTTGGC
>WNFA01005445.1_pt1 | contig 16366 bp, 11 predicted proteins | sample 5400481 | NCBI WGS metagenome assembly WNFA01 (sample SAMN13153340, study PRJNA577476) | soil metagenome | isolation source: 120 cm saprolite under Douglas fir tree site 2 hole 1 replicate 2 | place: USA:California | collected 2015-04-18
CATTCGAGTCCACCAGTCTCGGTCCGGCGTCGCCGATCGGTTACGTCTTTGCCAGTCCGCTGGCGCCGGTGCAGCAGCCTGTCACCCTGTATGCGACCGTGAGCTTTCCGCCCGGAAAACCGCGCCTGCAAGGAGCGGACGCGACCCACGCATGGGTCTCACTATGGTGCGGCGAGGAGATCGGCTGGATCGGCTTTGATCCGACCAACGACATTTTGGTCGAGAACGATCACATCGTGCTGGCCGTGGGACGGGATTTTTCCGACGTTTCGCCGGTCGACGGCATCATTGTGGGATCGCGCAGGCAAAAGCTCACGGTGGCAGTGGATGTGCTGCTGGTGGAATGACGGGGGATAACAATCCGCACCCGAACCGTTACGACGTCATCATGCTCGGGGCAGGGGCCGCGGGCCTGATGTGCGCTGCCGTCGCCGGCGGGCGCGGACATCAGGTGCTGCTGCTCGAGCAGGCAAGACACCCGGGCGAGAAAATCCGGATTTCCGGCGGCGGCCGCTGCAATTTTACCAATCTGCACACGGCCCCTGCGAATTTCATCTCGGCCAATCCGCGTTTTTGCCACTCCGCGCTGAGCGGCTACACCCAGCACGATTTCATGGCGCTGGTCGAGAGCTATGGCATCGCCTATCATGAGAAGACGCGCGGGCAGTTGTTTTGTGACGGCTCCTCGCAGCAAATCATCGACATGCTGCTCGAGGAGTGCCGCAAGGTCCACGCGCGGTTGCGTCTCGGCGTGCGGGTCTCAGCGATCTCCCGCAGCGAAAACGGCTTTGTCGTTGTGTCCGATCAAGGCGAGTTTTGCGCTCCGTCGCTGGTGGTGGCAACCGGCGGTCCATCAATTCCAAAGATGGGATCGAGCGGGTTCGGGTACAAAATTGCCGAGCAATTCGGTCTGAAGATCGTGCCGCCGCGGCCGGCGCTGGTGCCTTTGACGTTCGATGCGGCATTGCTGGCGCAGTTCAAGGATCTGTCGGGCGTCTCGGTTGATGCGGCCGTGAGTTGCGGCAAGATCCGCTTCGATGAAGCGTTGCTGTTTACGCACCGCGGGCTAAGCGGTCCGGCCATCCTGCAGGTTTCCTCCTATTGGCGTGAAGCCGATGACATCGTCATCGATATGGCGCCGGGAAACGACGTCCTGGCCGGGCTGAAACGACTGCGCCGTGATCACCCGAGGCAGGAACTGGCGACCGCGCTTTCTGACTTTCTGCCGAAACGGCTGACGCGAACCATCGCGGACGGCATCGGAGGTCCTGAACGGATCGCCGACTTTTCCGATCTGCATCTTGCCAACGTCGCCACTGGTGTGAAGCAGTGGCGCGTCAGGCCGAACGGGACCGAGGGCTACCGCACCGCGGAGGTGACGTTGGGCGGTGTCGATACGTCGGAACTCTCGTCGAAAACCTTCGAATCCAGGTCCGTCCCCGGGCTTTATTTCATCGGCGAGGTCGTCGACGTCACCGGTCACCTCGGCGGCTTCAATTTTCAATGGGCCTGGTCCTCGGGATACGCGGCAGGCCGTCACGTCTAGCGGCCAAAGCCTGACGCCTGATACCCACTCGAACGTGCGAGTTGGATGAGACATGAACGTCGGCGTAAGCCCAAGGCGCTTCGGATCGAGACCATAGGTGAGCAGTCCGGGTTGCCCCCAACTTCGGACATGTGCCGGATCGCACTTACTGAAGCTAAAGTGCCGTGAGCAGACATGCCGTTTCATTCGATCACCTCATCGGCGCGGGCGAGGACCGAATCGGGAATCACGAGACCTAGCGCCTTGGCGGTCTTGAGGTTGACCGCCAACTCGTACTTGGTCGGTGCCTGCACCGGAAGCTCGGCAGGCTTCTCGCCCTTGAGGATGCGATCTACGTAGCCCGCCACGCGCCGATACTGGTCGATCGCATCGGGCCCGTAGCAAATCAGGCCGCCATCCGTGACGTAGTAGCGGGCGGGGTAGACCGCAGGAAGTTGGTGCTGGGCCGCAAGCGTAATAATCAATTTGCGATGCAAGATCGCCAACGCGTTTGTCGGTACAATCAGGCCGCCGTTCGGCTCGCGCGCGAATGCCGCGACGGCGCGCTCAATCTCACCGGCGTCGCGCACGTCGATTGGTCTCACCTCCACCCCGAGCAACGGCGCTAGGGACAGCATTGCACCGAACTGGCCGACCCCACCGGTCACGGTGGCATCCCGAAGGACCGCGACTCGCGTCACACGCGGCGCGATCTCTTTGAGCAGTTCCAGCCATTTCCCGCTAATGCCGTATTCGAACTGCAAAAAGCCGGTGACGTTACCACCCGGCCGCGCAAGGCTATCGACGACCTTGGCGCCAACCGGATCGGGGACTAATACGAACACTATCGGTATGTCGCGGGTCGCACGTAGCAATTGCGCCACTGTCCCGCTGCCAGTGGCCAGCAGGACGTCCGGCGCGAGCGCGACCAATTCGTTCGCGTAATCGCGATTGTGGTCGGCATTGCCTGCTGCCCAGCGGGTGTCGACCCGCAGGTTGCGGCCGTCGATCCAGCCCAATTGCTGCAGCGCTTGCAAGAAGGCCGCGATGCGGGCCTGCCCTTCCGGATCGTTCTCAGCCAAGCTCATGAGTACGCCAATGCGCCGCATCCGCTCGGGCTTCTGCGCCCGCGCCGCGAGCGGCAGAGCGATTGTCGCTGCCGTACCGCCGAGAAGTATGATGAATTCGCGCCGACGCATGTGCCCCTCTGAGAGCACGTCTTATCGAATGCCTAAAGCTTAGCATTTTGCGACCGGGCAACGAATGAAAAATAGTACACAAACGGTGTCAAAGCTGATCGGGCCCGAGGTCCGAAATGGTCAATCGCGTCGGTTTGCCGATGTCTGTGTGTTATGGCTGGGGGTGGACTGGATTGTAAATCGGGCGCAGTCTGTCTATTCGTTTCGGGCGCCCTACAGGAACCCACGACGATGATTATTACTAGGCGCACATGGCTAAGCCTGTTGGCTTCGTCCGCCGCCGTGATGGTTGCGAGCACGCCAGCAGTTACACAGCAGCCGAAGAAGCCCAACATTGTCTTCATGCTCATGGATAATCTGGGCTATGGCGAGTTGGGCGTCTATGGCGGCGGTATCCTTCGCGGCGCAGCTACCCCGCGCATCGACGCGCTCGCCGCCGAAGGCATGCGCCTGCTCAACTTCAACGTCGAAGCGCAATGCACGCCATCCCGGTCGGCGCTCATGACCGGCCGCTTCTCCATTCGCTCCGGCACCTATGAAGTTCCCATCGGTGGCGTCCCGGACGGGTTGACGCAGTGGGAGGTCACCATCGCGGAGTTGTTGTCAGCGCAGGGTTACGCCACCGGTATGTGGGGCAAATGGCATCTTGGTAGCGCCGAAGCCCGGATGCCCACAAATCAGGGGTTCGATGAATGGTATGGCATCCCGCGCACCTACGACGAGGCGATGTGGCCATCATTGAACGAAACCAAAAGCATGTGGCCTTCAGTCGGCGACAAGCAGGGTTGGGACGAGAAGGTCGTCCACCCCGAATACATTTACGAAGCGCGCAAGGGTGAGAAACCCCGGCAGATAGCGGTACTGGATGTAGATCGCCGCCGCACCATGGAAGCGGAAATCACGAGCCGCGCCTTGGAGTTCATTAAGCGAAACGCGAGCGCGGGCAAACCGTTCTATGCCTACATTCCGTTCTCGCTGGTTCACATGCCGACGCTGCCAAATCTGGAGTTTGCTGGCAAAACCGGTAACGGCGATTGGGCCGATTGCCTTGCCGAGATGGATTACCGTACCGGGCAAATCCTCGATGCTATCAAGCAAGCCGGTATCGAAGACAACACACTCGTCATCTTCACCAGTGACAATGGCCCGGAAGCAACTCACCCTTGGGAGGGCGACAGCGGACCTTGGCGCGGTACTTACTTCACGGCGATGGAAGCCTCACTACGCGCGCCGTTCATCATCCGCTGGCCGGGCAAAGTGCCCGCAGGCCGCGTCAACAACGAGATTGTTCACATTGTGGACCTGTACACGACCCTCGCGCGCGTCGGCGGAGCGGAGGTCCCCAAGGATCGTCCAATTGACGGCGTGGACCAGCTGGATTTCTTTCTCGGCAAACAAGACGGTTCCAACCGCGAAGGCTTCCCAGCATACGTCGCGGATCGGCTGTCAGCCGTCAAATGGCGGAACTGGAAAGTGCATTTCATCTGGCAGGAGAACATGTACGCCCCACCCCAGACACTCCCGTTGCCGAAGGTCATCAACCTGCTCACCGACCGGAAGGAGGAGCGCGATGGTGGCGCATACAACAGTTGGGTTGCCGATCCAGTAACGAAAATCGTCGGCGAGTTCGAAGCCAGCTTGAAGAAGTATCCGCCCATCAAACTTGGCACGCCCGACCCTTACACGCCGCCAGTGCCCCAGTAAGAAGCCAGCACGTTCTCCGTTCTATCGGCCAAAATGACCGCTTCGGGTGTGCGCGTCTCCGCGATCACTAGCTTGCGAAAACGGTTTTGTCGTTGTGTGCGATCAAGGCGAGTTTCGCGCGCGATCGCTGGTGGTGGCAACCGGCGGTCCTTCCATTCCAAAGATGGGATCGAGTGGGTTCGGGTACAAAATTGCCGAGCAATTCGGTCTGAAGATCGTGCCGCCGCGGCCGGCGCTGGTGCCTTTGACGTTCGATGCGGCATTGCTGGCGCAGTTCAAGGATCTGTCGGGCGTCTCGGTCGATGCGGTCGTGAGTTGCGGCAAGACCCGCTTCGATGAAGCGTTGCTGTTTACGCACCGCGGGCTGAGCGGTCCGGCCATCCTGCAGGTTTCTTCCTATTGGCGTGAAGCCGATGACATCGTCATCGACATGGCGCCGGGAAACGATGTTTTCGGCGGGCTGAAACGACTGCGCCGCGATCACCCCAGGCAGGAACTGGCGACCGCGCTTTCTGACTTTCTGCCGAAACGGCTGGCGCGGACCATTGCGGACGGCATCGGAGGCCCTGAACGGATCGCCGACTTTTCCGATCTGCATCTTGCCAACGTTGCCGCTGGTGTGAAGCAGTGGCGTGTCATGCCCAACGGGACCGAGGGCTATCGCACCGCGGAAGTGACATCAGGCGGCGTCGATACGTCGGAACTCTCGTCAAAAACCTTCGAATCCAGGTCCGTGCCCGGGCTTTATTTCATCGGCGAGGTCGTCGACGTTACCGGTCACCTCGGCGGCTTCAATTTCCAATGGGCCTGGTCCTCGGGATACGCGGCAGGCCGTTACGTCTAGCGGCCAAAGCCTGACGCCTGATACCCACTCGAACGTGCGAGTTGGATGAGACATGAACGTCGGCGTAAGCCCAAGGCGCTTCGGATCGAGACCATAGGTGAGGAGTCCGGGCTACCCCCAACTTCGGACATGTGCCGGATCGCACTTACTGAAGCTAAGTGCCAAAGGCCACATTGGACGCTTGGCGGAAATGAAAGAGGCCGCCAACTGAGGCGGCCTCCGCAGGCCTCAATCAGGCCATTAGGTCGGTGATCCGCATAATTCCGACCACGTTCCCGTCATTGTACGCCTGCTCTTTTGTGTCCTTGTTGCAGGTCCAGACAAAGTTCTTCTTGGCCGTTAAAGTCTTTCCCTCCTGCTCGATCCGAAGCTCCCCTTCGGTAATATGGCAGACCATGGCATTCATCATCGGGGGACCCATGGTCTTTGATCCCGGCTGCATGATGACGTCACGCAGCTGGACTTTCTTAAAACCAGGGATGATGGCTGGTGTCTCGCTATAAACGCGCACCACAACGCCCGGCCACGGCGTCGCGTCCTTGCCGACGATGTCCGTAGTTTGCGATGCCGCTGGCTTCACCATTGCCGCCGAAGCGGCTGCCAACCCTAGTGCCACTGCTGACCTTCGATTTACTTTCTGCATTGACCTTCTCCTCTCGTTAAGGCCACGAGGCCGCGAAGTTGCTCCTTTCGTGCAATAGAGTCCATACGGTGCGATGGCCAACTGACCTACGCATTTCATCCTCCGGCGGCCCGATACCGGGCCCGCGACCGGGCGCCCATCTGCGGTGTGTTGATCGAGGGTGTTGATGGCGGGCACATCGCAGTGCTCTCAGCGGGCCGCTCAGGTTGTTTCCATTGCTCTCTCGCCGATGTCCGCTTTGGAGCGCATTACGGACCCAAGTCAGACATCGCGCTGAGTCCGAAAACCTGCACATGAGGAGACATTGCTTGATAACCTCTCAAGGGCGAGTGGTGCCGAGAATACGGTTGGAGATCAATCAGCCCGCTCGTAAAACGCATCGTCGTCGGGTAATGCCGGGGGCTTGCCGGTCAGACCCTTGGTGACCCCTTTGAATACCTCGGTAAGCAACAGCGATTTCGCCATTTCGCCTGCTAAGCCATCAATTCGCTTCTGCAATTCCATTACCTTTTCCGGATTTTGACCGGCAACGTTGGTCTTTTCATATGGGTCTTGTGCCAAATTAAAAAGCTCAATTTTTGACGGCAGTGTCGTTCGCCATACCAGTTTCCAATCTCCCCTGCGAACCGCACCGCGGAACATCTCGACGTTGTACACCACCTCGTCGCGCGGCGATGACTTGCCGTCGCTGATGGTCGGCCACATGTCGAGGCCATCAAGGGGCTTGCTCTTGCTAAGGCTCGCGCCAGCCAACCTGGCCAGTGTCGGGTAGTAATCCACGACGTGCATCATCTGGTCCACGACGGTCCCCGGTTTGATCCTGCCCGGCCAGTTAATGAGAGATGGCACCCGCGTGCCTCCCTCATACAAGTCTCCCTTGCCACCACGGTATGGCCCGTTGCTGGCAGGCAGCGGTCCCTTCACCTCAGTCTCGCCCGCCAGATGGGCTGACTGATTGCCGCCGTTGTCGCTGTGGAAAATGATTATTGTATTTTGCCGCAAGCCCCTCTTCTCCAGCGCCTGCACGACCCTGCCGATCTGGTCGTCCATTGCTGCAATCATCGCTGCATAGGTGCGGCGGTTGGGATCACTGATCTGCTTGTACTTGTCGATATACTCCTGCGGCGCCTGAAAGGGCGTGTGAGGTGCGGTGAACGCGAGGTACATGAAGAAAGGCTTCCTGGAATTCTGTGCGTCGATGAAACGAACAGCGTCATCGCCCAGTAAGGTCGTCACATAGCCTTTTTCATTGACAGGTTTGTTATTCCGATACCAATCCGTTTTCCCGCCGACGGAGTGTGTGAAGTAGTCAATCTCGCCAAGTTGCGCGCCATATTGGTAGTCAAATCCGCGTTGCTTTGGCCAGAACTCGCGTTTCGCGTGACCGAGATGCCATTTGCCCAAAATCGCAGTTGTGTAACCCGCTTCCTTGAGCGCTTGAGGGAGCAGCCACTCGTCGGTGGGCAGGCCATAGGACAATGATGCGGGGATAACCAAGGTTTGCAGCCCATAGCGCAATGGATAGCGACCAGTCATCAAGGCCGCTCGCGTTGGGGTACACATCGGCTGTACGTAGAACTGTTCGAGCGTTGCTCCGGTCTTTGCGAGTTGATCAATATTTGGCGTCGTGATGTCGGAACCATGAAATCCAACATCAGCCCAACCCAGATCGTCAGCTACGATATGGATGATATTGGGCTGCGGAGCGCTCCGCTGTGCAGCGACGGGCATTACAGCCACGAAGCAACTTCCCAGACCTGCGAGCACAGAAGCCACCGCGAACTGTGTTGCCCTCATATCGCAATCCCTTCAACCGTTGAAAGCATCTGCCGACGAGCGTCCGAACCCCCGGAAAAATGGGTTTAACTGAAACTTGCAGCAGGTGGAACTAGGGCTAGGAGAGTTAATAGTACAAAGTGGGCGCTGATGTCCGGTCCGGCAAACTGAGAAGAACTCGGTGTGAGCAACGTCTTCCGGGTTACCCGCTGAAAGCGGACATTGCTCAATACAGTCGGCATGTCTCAAAGGTGCCACTTGCGAACATCTGAAGTTTTGAGCGCACGATCGGAAGCCCAGCGGCATCGCTCGAAAACGTCGAGACCGTCACCATTCCTTGAATGTCGGCTCGATGCACCCCCCGCAGACCCAAGGAAAGGTCCAATCAGCCGTACGCTTGGCACTGTCGGGGATGTACCTGCTCCAGGCATCGGCTCGGACCGGATTAATTGACTGCCAAATGACATCAAAGGTCCCGGACGAATTTATTTTGCCTATCATGACCGGCTTGGAAAGATGATGATTGGTGTTCATCACGACCTCGAAGCCGCTCGGCGCCTTGATTCTTTGGCCGTACATGGCCTGCCGGACTGCATCTACGTCGGTGGTGCCTGCTTGGACAACGGCTTGCGCCCACATCCGGAAGCCAATGAAGGTGGCTTCCATCGGATCATTTGTCGTTTTGTCTCGTTGCTCGTTGAAGTCCGCCCACATTTTGATGAACGCTTCGTTTTCTGGTGACTTGATAGATTGGAAGTAATTCCAGGCCGCCATGTCCCCGACGAGGGGGGTGGTGTCCACGCCGAACAATTCGCGCTCGCCAATGGAGAAAGCCATGACTGGAATGACGCTGGGGTCCACGTTTTGGGCCGCGAGCGCTTTGTAGAAATACGTGTTTGCATCTCCGTTGACGGTAGATATCACGGCGGTCTTTTTTCCCTCCGAACCGAAGGACTTGATCCACTTAATGACCTCTTGCCAGTCGGAATAGCCGAACGGCGTATAGATTGTCATGATATCCTCTGACGTTACCCCTTCTGCGCTGAGATACGCACTCAAGATCCGGTTGGTCGTTCGCGGATAGACGTAGTCAGTACCGAGCAGAACCCATCTGAGAACTTCGCCTCCTTCCTTGCTCATCAGATATCGAACGGCCGGAATTGCCTGCTGATTGGGCGCGGCCCCCGTGTAGAAAATGTTGCGCGAGCTTTCTTCACCCTCGTATTGCACTGGGTAGAAGAGCAGGCCGTTCAGCTGCTCGAAAATCGGCAGAACGGATTTGCGGGAGGCGGAAGTCCAGCAGCCGAACACGACCGCGACCTTTTCCTTCGTGAGTAATTCCCGGGCTTTTTCGGCAAAGAGGTCCCAATCGGATGCCGGATCAACGATGATTGGTTCCAGTTTCCGTCCGAGCAGCCCACCTTTCTTGTTTTGGTCTGCTATCAGCATGAGGACTGTGTCCTTGAGTACCGATTCGCTGATTGCCATGGTGCCGGACAGAGAATGCAGAATACCGATTTTGATGGTATCTTCGCCTGCGCGAGCCACTGGAACGACGAGCACGAGCTGCAAAACGAGCAATCCCAGCACGATACCTCGTAGGACCGAAGCTGACTTCATGTCGATGCCCTGACGAGCTCGAAAATGCGGGTTTCTCTTGTCATGCCCTTGGCAATGACCGACTCGAAGGCTCTGAACTGGAAGCAATGCTGAACCCGCAAATAGACGCCTTCACTCACAAGGATCGCGGTCCCAAACTGCTTGTTCAGACCTTCGAGGCGCGCTGCCAGATTCACCGTATTGCCGAGAGCCGTGTAGTTCATGCGCTCGGTCGAGCCGAGGTTGCCGACGACGGCTTCCCCGACGTGAATGCCAAACCGCGTGAAGAATGGCTTTAGACCCTCAGTTTCAAACTGGGTGTTGAGCTTCTCACACGCCATTCTGCCCGCAAGAGCTGCCCGGCAGGCCCGCTCGACGTGGTCAGGCTGTGGATTGGGTGCGTTCCAGAACACCATCACTGCGTCGCCAATGAACTTGTCGACTGTTCCGCCTTCGGCGAGGAAAGCCTCTGTAAGCACGGAGAAATACCGCGAGGTTTGGTGCATGAGCATGTCGGGGTCGGCGGACTCGGCGATAGTCGTAAAATCCCTAACGTCGGTGAAAACGACGGTAATCTCCTCTCGGACTCCGCCAAGCTCCGTGGAGATGGAATTATCAATAATCCGCTGGACGATCTCCTTAGGGATAAAGCGCGCGAACGACCATATGGCGCGCTGCGCGAGCTCCATTGCACTGCCAAGTTCGTGAATTTCCTTAATGCGTGATGTGACTGGCGAGAGGTCGGGCGCAGCCAGCTTCTGGAGTTTGACTGCCTGAGCCGTTATGCTTTTCAAGGATCGAGACATTCCGCTACCAAATATCCAAATGACCGGAATAAAAGCAGCGCCAGCGATAATTGCGAGGATTAGTCCGGTGAACTGGAGCCTTCGAACATCCTGGGCAAAGTCTTCTTGGGCCGCCAGCAACAATATGTTGGCGTTGTACTGCTCTCCCAGCGTGAATTTCGCCACCCTGAACAGATAGTCCCGCCCCTGGTCATCACGGATACTTCCGTCGTAGTGGTCGCGACCATGCGACCTTCGCAAGACCGCCCCCACGACCCCGGAGTTGATTTCCGTGATGTTTGGCAATTGCGGTCGGGATGGATGTGTCATCGCATCGACAACGAACCGTGCAAAATCGGGGTGGGCTATAAGCGAGCCAGTCGAGTCGAAAATCAAGACGATCCCGTGCTCTCCAGGCCGTTGCGCTTGGACGAAATCGCTGAAGGTGTCGAGCTTGAGATCGGCGGCAAGGACGCCGGGCACTTTGCCTCGCAAGGGTGCGCTAACGGTGATCACCGGTGCGCCGATGCTAAACGAAAGATAAGGCGATGATACCTGCGATCGGTTTCGTCGCATGGGCAGTTCGCCACTGGGGGTGGGGCGGACCAAATTAATCGCGATGTCGGCACCAGGCGTCGCACGTAACCTCCCGCGCTGTTCATCGTTGAGTTCGCTAATGCGCCGTACCTGCAACCAAGCGCCATTTTCGAAACCGGCATAGATGCTGTCCATTTGGGGCAGTTCCTGCAGTACGGCTTTGAATAGCGGGATCGCGCGGCCGGTCTCGGTTCGCTCATTTGAATCGGCCACGCTGGAACTGGTCGCCAGTACATGTACCAACGAAGCTACACCGGTTATCTCCGCCTGAAGGCGCCCGAAGGCCTTCGTACTGGTCGCATCCATATAGGCAGACGCGGCTTCCCGCGTGGCCCAATCAAGAGCCCGGATCTGGATAGCGATCAGCAGCGCGGCGAGAGCGACGATAAACGCCATCACCGCGAAGGTGATTGAGGTTCGAAATGTAAACATCCCGCGTGCGCTCCCCAATCGTAAAGGATGCAGCCGGTAAGTCTCGTCGCCGCGCAACTTGTATCACATTACGGCATAGCTTGTGGAGGTTAGAACACCGATCAAGTTACGCAACTGTTGTCCGTATTTTCTGGCCGGATGTGCGTTCCCGGGTCGATCGCGTCACTTTGACTGCGCGCCGATCGCACTCGCGCAGGCCAAGCCCAATTTTCAGCCGGCCGTACCGGTCCGCCGCACGTCATCGCTCTGGCGGTCAAGCGGGTCGGCGCGCAGATTGGAAAAGAACTTGTCGACCTCGCGCGAAAGCGTTTCCGCGGTGGAAGTCAGCGCGCTGGAGGCTGCGAGGACCGATGTCGCGGTCTTGTTGGTCTCGCCGATGGCGTCGCTGAGCGAGCCAATGTTGGCGACCAATGTCTCGTTGCCCTGGGCGGCCAATTGCGCGTTTTCGGAAATCTCGCGGGTCGCGGCATCCTGTTGCCCGACGGCGCCGGCGATATTCGAGGTGACTTCATTGATGTCGCGCACCGCGTTGCCGATTTCGCGTACCGCATCGACCGCGTTGCGCGTCGACGTCTGGATCATGCCGACGTTCTGGCCTATCTCGGAGGTCGCCTTGGCGGTCTGCTCGGCCAAGGCCTTGACCTCGTGAGCGACCACCGCGAAGCCGCGACCGGCCTCGCCAGCGCGAGCGGCTTCGATCGTCGCATTCAGCGCCAGAAGATTGGTTTGCTCGGCGATGGTCTGGATCAGAGCCAGTACGCCGTCGATGCGCTGGGTTGCCGCGGCGAGACTTTCGATCTCGGTGATCGATTTTTCGGTCCGCAGACCGGCCTGTTCGACCATGCCCGAGGATTGACGGACCTGTCGGCCGATTTCCTCCACGGAAGCCGACAGCTCTTCGGCGGCGCTGGCGACGGCGTTCACATTGCTGGAAGCCTGCGCGGTCGCGCTGGAGGCGGCGACGGCGCGTCCACTTGCATCCGACGCCACCTTGGTGATCGACTGCGCCGTATCCCGCATGGCCGACGCATTATCGGTGACCGCGCGCAGTACGCTTCCGATCGCGCCCCGGAAGGTTTCTACCGAGGTTTCAATGTGTTTGGCCCGTTCTTCACGCGCCCTGGAGTCTTGCAAGGCTTGCGAATTGAGGTTGCGGTTGCCGTCCATCGCCTCCTGGAAGACACGGATCGCCCGCGCCAGCGCGCCGATCTCGTCTGCTCGATCGGTATGCGGAACCTCGACGTTTTCGGCGCCCTCGGCGACGCGCTTGATGGTGGCGGTGATGACCGCCAGCGGCCGCGCGACCGAACGGGAGATGATCAGGACGCCGATGCCGACCACGAGCAGCGCGAGGCCGCCGAGACAGGTCAGAAGAAAGGACAGTTGGCGGTTGGTCTCGCCTTGCCGGGCGATCTGCTTGCCGCGTTCGGCGTAGACCTTGGAAAGCGCCTCGAGGTCCTTGTTGAGAGCGGAACGAACCGCGCGATTGGCGTCGTTGTCGCCCCATTCGCGGCCTGCGGCGGAACCGATCTCGACGCCGCGGCGAACCAGTTCCTTGCGGAAGTCGACGAACTGCTCGATGCGTTTTTTGAAGCCGGCGAATTGCTGCGCGTCATCGGCCTGGACGATGGATTCCCAGTCCTTGACCACGGCAAGGATCTCGCCGTTGAACTTCAGGAGTCCATCGCCAAACTTCTTCACGGCGGCGGCTTCCGTCGACATGTAGACGCCGCGGGATTCCATCACCACCGCGTAGACCAGCGAATTGACGCGCTCGACGTTGAGCGCGGCGCGGCTGGCGGTCTCGACGGCTTCCTGCCTTGTATTATAATCGGACAGCGCGGTGATTGCCGCGATCAGAACGCCAAACAGAGCAAAGATGGAATAGAGCTTGGCTGCGAGCGAAAGCCGGGAGGCGATGGCGGAGCCAAAAGAGGCGCTTTGAGACTTCACTATTTCAGCCATCGCGTGGCCTCTCCCCCAGAGGGCCGCACTTATCGGCCGCTTAACGACCATGCGAAGTTTCAGTGTATAAAATCCTAATCCGGGAACCAATTCAGGATGTCGCGCGAAAATTGTATGATTGTACCGTCTCTATCGGGTAACACTGCACCAACGATGGGCTTGCCGCGCAGAAACCGCCAGCCGATAGTCTTCGCGGTGGCCACCCGCGCATTGAAGCGCTGATGGCCCGGAGCCGCCATGGTCTATCGCCACGCCATCGATGCCACCACCTATGTCTTCAATGATCTGCGCGACCTCTTGGCCAAGGCTACGCCGCCGCGCTCCGGCGACCGGCTGGCCGGGATCGCCGCCGATAGCGCCGAGCAGATGATCGCGGCGCGAATTGCATTGGCCGACGTGCCACTGAAACAATTCCTGCATGAAACGATCGTCGCTTACGAAGACGATGAAATCACCCGTCTGATCATCGAGACGCATGACACGTCGGCCTTTGCGGCGATATCGTCGCTGACGGTCGGGGCGTTCCGCGATTGGCTGCTGTCGGATGCGGCCACCTCAGACGTTCTCAAACGACTCTCGCGCGGCGTAACGCCGGAAATGGCCGCGGCGGTTTCAAAGCTGATGCGCAATCAGGATCTCATCCTGGTGGCGAAGAAATGCCAGGTGACATCGGCCTTCCGCAACACGATTGGGCTGCGCGGGCGGATGAGCGTGCGGTTGCAGCCCAACCATCCCTTCGATGACGCCAAGGGCATCACCGCCTCGATCCTCGACGGCATTCTGCTGGGATCCGGCGACGCCTGCATCGGCATCAATCCGGCGAGCGACGATCCGGCCTTGATCGGCGGGCTCTGGCGGCTGCTCGATGACATCATTGTACGGCTGCGGATTCCGACGCAGAGCTGCATCCTCTCACACGTGACGACGACGCTCGGATTGATCGAGCAGGGCGTGCCGGTCGATCTGGTGTTTCAGTCGATCGCAGGCACCCAAGCCGCCAACCGGAGTTTCGGGATCGATCTTGCTCTTCTGCGGGAAGCCCACCAGGCCGGGCTGTCGTTGCGGCGCGGTACCGTCGGCAACAATGTGATGTATTTTGAGACCGGGCAGGGCTCGGCGCTTTCGGCCAACGCCCATCACGGTGTCGACCAGCAGACCTGCGAAGCGCGCGCCTACGCGGTGGCGCGCGCGTTCGATCCGCTATTGGTCAACAGCGTGGTCGGCTTCATCGGCCCGGAATATCTCTACGATGGAAAGGAGATCATTCGCGCCGGGCTCGAGGACCATTTTTGCGGCAAGTTGCTCGGCCTGCCGCTTGGCGTCGACGTCTGCTACACCAACCACGCCGAAGCCGACCAGGACGACATGGACAATCTGTTGACGCTGCTCGCCGCCGCCGGCGTCACCTTCATCATGGGGGTGCCCGGGGCCGACGACGTCATGTTGAACTACCAGTCCACTTCGTTCCACGACGCACTTTATATCCGCGATCTGTTCGGCCTGAAGCGGGCGCCGGAATTCGACGATTGGCTGTTTCGCGCTGGGTTAGCCGACGCCGAGTTTCGGCTCGCCGGCAACACCGGGGTGCTGCCCGATTTTGCGTCCCGATTGATCGCCTGAGGGAACCGAAAAGGCCGCCGCCCCGGGAAACACGGCAAGGAGGCGCGAATGTCGGATTTCGGACGCTGGCGCGCAACCATCCGGTTACCCCAGCGTTGGAGCGGCTATCACAATGTTGAGGAATTTGTAGCTCAGCCTTGGCTCGGCCTTGGGGGTCGTGCTTAATTTGTGCAATATTACCCTTGCCCGAGGACTTAGAGGAAATTTGATGAGAGCTGAGGGTATTGAAACGGCACGGCGCATCCTGTGCGTTTTTCCGCGCTATACATCTTCTTTTGGAACGTTCGAGTACGCCTATCCCCTGACCGACGGCGTCCAGGCCTTCATGCCGCCGCAGGGTCTGCTGCTGATCGCGGCTTATTTGCCGGCGAACTGGTCGGTCCGCTTCATCGACGAAAACATCCGCGCCACGACGGCGGAGGATTTCGAATGGGCGGAAGCGGTGTTCGTCAGCGGCATGCATATCCAGCGTCAGCAGATGAACGATATCTGCCGCCGCGCGCATTCATTCGATCTGGTGGTCGCCATCGGCGGACCCTCGGTCAGCGCCTGCCCGGATTACTATCCCTCGTTCGACTATCTCCATGTCGGCGAGCTCGGCGACGCGACCGACGACCTGATCGCGCGGCTGGCGCGCGACCGGTCCCGTCCCGCCCAACAGGTGGTCCTGAAGACCACCGACCGCCTCGATATGACCGAGTTTCCGATCCCGGCCTATGAGCTCGCCGACGTCAAACGCTATTTTCTCGGCAGCATCCAGTATTCGAGCGGCTGCCCCTATCAGTGCGAATTCTGCGATATCCCAGGGCTGTACGGCCGTAATCCACGTCTCAAGACGCCGCGGCAGATCACCGCGGAACTCGACCGGCTGCTGGAATGCGGGGTGACGGGTTCGGTATATTTCGTCGACGACAATTTCATCGGCAACCGAAAGGCGGCGCTCGATCTGCTGCCGCATCTGATCGAGTGGCAGAAGAAAACCGGTTACGTCATGCGGCTGGCCTGCGAGGCGACACTCAACATCGCCAAGCGGCCGGAAATTCTCGAGAAAATGCGTGAGGCCTACTTCGTCACGATTTTCTGCGGCATCGAGACCCCGGACCCGGATGCGCTGAAGGCGATGCAAAAAGACCACAACATGATGGTCCCCATTCTGGAGGGGATCGCGACCATCAACCGTCACGGGATGGAAGTGGTCTCCGGCATCATCATGGGGCTCGATACGGACAAGCCGGACACCGGCAACGCGCTGCTTGCTTTTGTCGATGAATCCAGGATTCCGTTGCTGACCATCAATCTCCTGCAGGCGCTGCCGAAAACGCCGCTGTGGGATCGCCTCGAGCGGGAAAACCGCCTGATCGACGACGAGACCCGCGATTCGAATGTCGATTTCCGGCTGCCCTATGATCAGGTCATCAGTTCGTGGCGCAACTGCATGGAGGTCGCCCACCAGCCGGAGAAACTGTTCGCGCGTTACCAGCACCATGTGGATTACACCTAAGCCAACCGGATGCCGCTGCCTGTGACCGCGGAGCAGAGGACCTGGGCCAATATCAAGCGTGGCCTGACCATGCTCGGCAAGATTTTCTGGAAGGTCGGTGTGCTCGGCGACTACCGAAAAGTGTTCTGGAAATTTGCGCTGTCGCGCCTCCGAAACGGCGATATCGAGAGTTTGAT
>WNFA01002220.1_pt1 | contig 16365 bp, 17 predicted proteins | sample 5400481 | NCBI WGS metagenome assembly WNFA01 (sample SAMN13153340, study PRJNA577476) | soil metagenome | isolation source: 120 cm saprolite under Douglas fir tree site 2 hole 1 replicate 2 | place: USA:California | collected 2015-04-18
CTCCCCAATACCGCGGGTTGTTACACAGCCGATGAGGCTGTGCGCACGGCACGCCTCGGGCGGGAGGTCGGCCTCTCCGACTGGGTCAAGATTGAGGTCATTGGCGATCAGCAAACGCTCTATCCAGACGTTCAAGCCACCATCGAAGCCACCCGGATACTGGTTAAGGAAGGCTTCACCGTACTCCCCTACACATCCGATGACATCGTGGTTGCGAAGCGATTACTGGATGCCGGCGCCAGCGCGATCATGCCTCTGGGGGCGCCCATCGGCAGCGGCATGGGCATTCAAAACCATGCCAACATTCAGATCATGCGCGAGATGATTACCGGCGTTCCCTTGATTGTGGATGCAGGCGTGGGCACAGCCAGCGACGCGGCCGTTGCGATGGAGCTTGGCGCGGACGCGGTCCTTATGAACTCAGGGATTGCCAACGCGGAAAACCCGGTACTGATGGCGGAGGCGATGAAACACGGCGTGATTGCCGGACGACAGGCTTACCTGGCGGGAAGAATGCCGCGCAAGCTTTACGCAACTGCTAGTTCCCCGCTTCAGGGTGTAGTGCGCTAGATCAGTGCGCTAACGAGTCCGCTATCAGCGGGGCTTTGTATCCAGAGCGACGCCGCGTGCGGTGGGCTGCCCTGTGAGCGTCAATGTAGTCGCGCTTCCGGCGATACGCCGCGTTGAAAGTTGCCACCTCGCCCGACGCGGAATCAGCCACAACCATTTCACCCCCCGTTGAGACTGTGTTTAGGATGATCTGTGCGGGATTGGCCAAAGTGGTGGCCGGGCCGGTGATAGTCGCTATGGGAGCAACGTTCAGTGGACTCGTGCCCGTTGCCACTGAAGCTGCGCTGTACACCGTTATGCTGCCGCTGCCTCCGCTATTGGAAACCACCAGATTTTTTGTTGGATCCAGCGCCACTCCAAAAGGCACTGAAAGCTTGGTTAATGCCCCTCCCACGGTGCGGCTCGCACCAACCACACCGTTCTGCGCACTTATGTTGTCAAAGATATGGACGGCGTTGGCTGCAGCATCAGTGGCATAGAGCCGGTCATTGGTTACATCCAGACAAAACGCTGTGAGATTGAACGGGACCGTAATGTCACGGTTGGGCGCTATATCTCCATTCACCGTTGAGGTGGAGATGGAGTTGTAAACCAAAATGTCGGTGACATCGAGCACATAGAGCGCGTCGTGCGTGGCGTCATAGGCCACGTCAGAGGGTGAAATCAGGCCGGATACAGTGCCGCCAATGGTTCGGGTTGGCGCAACGTTACCAGTGGCCGTACTTGCGGAATCAAAAATCAGAATTGTTCCCAGGACCGTGACCGTCCCAACATTGGCCACAAACAGGCGATCGTGTACGGGATCAAACGCCAGATACTGTGGCCCATCCAGGGTGGTGGCGGCGCCAACGATTGTTGCCGACGGCGCTATATTGCCATTAGCTGCCAGTCCGTCATTAAAACGGAGGATCGAATTCGTACTCTGGTTGCTGACGTACAGCCGGTTGGTTGGCGTTACGGGTGTTGGTGTCGGGGTTGGGGTCGGGGTGGCCGTACCAGTAGGCGTTGGCGTGGGAGTTGCACTGCCGCCCAGCGTTCGCCGCGGCGAAATTACACAACCCGTCATCATGAACAACGCAAACAACAATACTACCGCCAGCGAAATTTCATTCCGTCGCACTCGTCCACCTCTACCTGATTTTTTGCTTTTGGGCTTTGATCGACATCATAACCCAGTTCTGCTCATATCCGGCTGCATGAACCTGGGTACAAAAGTCACTGAGTCTTGGTCGCATTTTGCCTTAGCTGTGCCCGGTGGCTTGCATCGCACAGCGGCAATAAAAAAGGCGACCCGAAGGCCGCCTTTTCTGATCGACAAAACTAAAATTACATACCGGGTTTTTTGTCGCCCTTGTCGCCCGCGCCGGCCTTGTCTTCCTTCGCCATGGTCAGCTTATCGATGTGAATGCTGTCACCGGTGACTTTGCCGCTGACCTTTACGTGATGACCTTCGTGGCCTTTAACGGCGTCCTGATTGTCGATAGCCAGGACCTGCTTGTCCTTGTCGGTGACGAAAACGGCTTTCTCGCCGCCTTCAATGCATTTCTTGGAGCAGGCTGCATGGTCGGCCATAGTTCCTTTGGCACTAGCGCATTTTGCGTCAGAGACCCAACCGCTCATTTTTTCGCTTTTCGCTTTGGGCGCTTTGTCGTCCTTCGCCAGTGACATGGAAGCGAGGAACGCGACGGCGAGCAGAGTCAATGCAATCTTCTTCATTATTCAATTTCTCCTGTCTAGGTTCTTCCGCTTGGGCGCCGCAGAAGCTGAACGAAACCAGCCGGCCGGCAAATAGGGGGCCCTTTCCCAGCAGAATCAAGCCACGGCAGTTGTATATGAACCGCCCAGCAACTTGCAAGTTGGAAACCGGTCAGAGACTTAGGAGTGTAAATGCTTCTTGCTTATTTCTTGTCGGATGGTGATTGCGTACTGGTCTTGGGGACCATGTAAATCACCTCTCCCGAACGAGCGTAACGCAAATGCTCACGGGCTTCTTTTTCAATTGTTTTGGGGTCAGACTTTAAAGCTTTGATTCGCTGTTCCAAAGCGGCATTCTCATCCCGCAATGATTGAGTCTGGGCGGCCAGTTCCCGTGACACCTGCCGTTTCTTGCTGTACATCAACAAACCGTTGGCCCCGAAAATTGCGTGGTATCCGAGCACGACCATCAGGACCACAACGGCCGCCGTGGCGATCTTATGGCGTGATTCGTGAATGCGATTTTCAAAGCCTGCAAACAACTTCAACATACAGCTCTTGCCCCATCCATCCTTAATTGAAGACCGGCCTATTAAAGCTCGTTTACTTGAAGATCCATTCCTCAGCCGACTTCGCCAGTTTCTTCAGGCCGGCTTCCGTTGATGCTTCCGAGTACACTCGAACCACCGGTTCCGTTCCCGACAAGCGATAGCAAATCCATGAACCATCATCGAAAATCAACTTCATTCCGTCTGTCCGGACCACTTGTTTAACTTTGTGTCCGGAGATGTCTGTGGGGTCGCTGGTTAACTTCTTAGTAAACTTCGCCTTCACCTCATCCGTCAAGCGGAAGTTATCTCTTTGCGGATAAAAGGAACCAACTTTGCCAAATAGGTCCTGGATCTGCTGCTGCAGTGATTTGTTGCGACGCGCCACGGCCTCGAAGCAAAGCAGGCCGGCCAGCACTCCGTCCTTCTCGGGTACGTGATGACGAATCGTCAAGCCGGCGCTTTCCTCCCCGCCGATGACCAGCTTGTCCTGCTTGATCAGCTCGCCAATATATTTGAACCCGACGGGCGTTTCATGGAGTTCGATTTTGTAATGTTCTGCCAGAGCATTGACCATGTTGGTGGTGGCCACTGATTTGGCTACGCCGTTTTTCCAGCCTCGCGTTTCCACCAGGTAGTCAAACAAGAGCGCGAGTACGTAATTGGGCTGAATGAATGTGCCGTCTTCGTCCACAATGCCAAAGCGGTCAGCATCGCCGTCGGTGGCGATCCCAATGCGCGCCCCGACTTTTTTCATGGCTGCGCGCGCCTCATCCAGCAGTTCACCATCAGGTTCAGGAGCGTGGCCGCCGAAGAGCACGTCGCGCGTGTTATGGACTGTGGTCACGGGAATCCCCGCACCGCGAAGAAGATCGTCTGAATAGTTGCGCGCCGCTCCCCAGAACGGATCGAAAACCACGCGGATCCCGGATTTTTGAATGAGTGGAAGGTCGATAATCTCTTGCAATCGGGCAAGATAAGCAGGTTTGGGGTCCACAGTCTCTGCCGTGGGTGTCTGCCGGCCTGAGCTGGGCGAAGCTGCGCCGTTCTCCGGCACCATTGACTCGATTGCCTTTGTGACTTCGGGCAAGGCGGGTGCTCCGTCCGGCGTGGAGAACTTGATGCCATTGTATTCCGGAGGATTGTGCGATGCGGTAAAGTTGATGGCTCCGTCGGCCTTCAGGCGCACCAGTTCATAGGAGATTGCGGGCGTAGGCGCCGGTTCGGCGATGATGAGGGGTTTGACTCCAAATCCAGTCAGCACCTCGGCAGCGATTTCGACGAACCGCTCCCCCATGTAACGCGGATCGCGACCCACGACCACCCGGGCGCCCTGAGCACGCGTGGAAACAATGTAACGAGCGATTCCAGTGACGGCACGCCGTATGTTCGCGACGGTAAATTCTTCGGCCACCACTGCGCGCCATCCGGACGTTCCAAACTTAATTTGTGTGCTCGTGCTTTGCATACCCAACGCTTTGAACTCTAGTTAGTTGCAGGTGAGGAAGCTTTGGTTTCAAAGCCAGTCGTTTTAATGCCAGTCGTTTTAATGCCAATCGTTTTAACGTCAGTGAATGTTTCAGATACAATCCTCGCCCGCTTTGTTCTTGGCTTCCAGAATACGCTCACTGGGAGTTCAAGTTGGTACACTTTTTTTGCGGGAGGTTCAGATGCCGGAGGCTAACGTTACGAACGCGCGTGTTGTGCTCACAACCGCTGGCTCGCAGGAAGAAGCGCGCAGAATAGCTCTCGAATTAATGGAGCGACGTCTGGCCGCATGCGTCAATGTCCTTCCTCAGATGGAATCGATCTATCGCTGGCAAGGGAAAATAGAAAGCGCAACGGAGTGGCTGCTGATCATCAAAACGGATGTCGCGGTTTTTGCCCGCCTGTGCGAAGCGATCCAGGAGCTTCATTCCTACGAAGTTCCTGAGTGCATCATGCTGGAGATTACCGACGGCAGCGGCCCTTATCTTCAGTGGATAAAGGAGAATGTACTTGGTTGACAATCGCCAAGACACATCTGACTCAAGTCACGCGAAGGACGGCACAATGCAATTGCTAAATCGCAGCCAACGCCTGGTCAAGATCGCCCATGATGTCCTCTACGTCCTCAACGCCAACCGAAATACGCACCATGCCGTCCGTGAGTCCAATCTTTTTCCGTCCGGCTTCGCCCAGGGCCGCGTGGGTCATGCTGGCCGGATGAGAGATGAGTGTTTCCACTCCGCCCAAAGATTCACCCAGCGTACAAACGCGCACCTTGGCCAGCATCTTTTTTGCGTTGCGGAGTGAACCGGTTTCAAAGGTGATCATGGAACCAAAGCCGGTCATCTGTCGCTTGGCCAGAGGATATTGCGGATGATCAGAGAACCCGGGATAGAGGACCTTCTTCACCTTCTTGTGGCCGCGCAGATAGTCGGCCACCAGGCGGCCGCTTTCATCGTGCTTTTCCATGCGCACAGCCAGAGTCTTCACGCCGCGCAGCACCAGCCAGCACTCAAATGGTGACATGATGGCTCCAGCGGCTTTCTGTATGAATGCCAGCTTTTCAGCATGCACGGGCTTGGTGCCAACAATCACTCCGCCCAGTCCGTCACTATGTCCATTGAGAAATTTGGTGGTGGAGTGCATCACCATGTCTGCGCCAAGTGCGATGGGCTGCTGAAAATATGGTGACATGAATGTGTTGTCCACAATCAACTCGGCGCCGCCAGAGTGAGTGATGCGCGCGATCTCGCGTATGTCAGAAAGCACCATCAGTGGATTGGTTGGCGTCTCAATCCAGACCAGACGCGTGTTCTTGCGCATCGCCTTCTTGACCAGTTCGGGCTCTGAAGTGTCAACGTAACTGAATTCAACGCCATAATTGGCAATGACCTGGTCGAAAAGTCGCGGCACTCCGCCGTAAACATTTTGCCCGCAAATGAGGTGGTCGCCCTGCTTCAGAAAACATTGCGTAACCGCCACGGTAGCCGCCATGCCGCTGGCAAACACATGTGAAGAGCTTCCCCCTTCCAGCGCGGCCAGGTTCTGCTCCAGCCGCGTGCGTGTTGGATTGGAAACGCGGGCATACTCATAACCTTTATGCTTGCCCAGTTCTTCCTGGATATACGTTGATGTGGCAAAGATCGGCGGTGCCACCGCTCCGGTCGAAGGGTCGGGCTCCTGTCCAACGTGAATTGCTTTGGTCGCGAATCCGGTACCGTTCTTCTTTTTCTTTAAGTTCATGTCTTTCGACTTCATGCGAGATTCCATTTCATTTTCGTTGAGACAATTGGTTGGACTCTGAATACCGCGACTGCGATTTAAATTCCGCCTTCGAAAATATTCTTCGACATGTATCGCTCAGCCGAGTCAGGAATGATGGTAACTACGCGCTTCCCTTTTCCCAGCTTGCGCGCGACCTCGATGGCGGCAAACACATTGGCTCCGGCGCTCGATGCTCCCAGAACGCCCTCCTTACGCGCCATCATTGCCACGGTGGCGAAGGCGTCTTTGTCAGTGACCATGATGATCTCATCGCAAACCGAGCGGTCAAAGGTCTTGGGGACAAAGCTGCTGCCGATTCCTTCAACTTTGTGCGGTCCTGGCTTCCCGCCTTGCAACACCGAGCCTTCGGTTTCCACGGCTACACAGTGAATGGCCGGGTTCTTTTCCTTCATAAAACGGGCCACACCGGAGAACGTTCCCCCGGTTCCAATGCCAACGACAATGGCGTCCACTCGGCCTTCCATCTGTTCATAGATCTCAGCGGCGGTTGTCTGGTGATGGAAGTCAGGATTGGAGGGGTTTTCAAATTGAAGAGCAGTGAATGATCCAGGGATGGTGGCGGAGAGTTCCTTTACTTTTTTGATGGCGCCCTGCATGCCGTCAGCATCTGGAGTTCGCAGGACTTCTGCGCCCAGGGCCTTCATCACTTTAACCTTCTCTTCGGCAAACTTTTCCGGCACGCAGACAATCACGCGATAACCCTTGTTTACTCCGATCAGGGCAAGTCCAATGCCTGTGTTGCCGGCTGTCGCTTCCAGAATGGTGGCGCCTGGTTTGAGGCGGCCTTCCTGCTCCGCGCGCTGAATCATCCCAATCGCCGCGCGGTCCTTTACGCTACCGCCGGGATTCAGATATTCCAGCTTGGCAAAAATATCCGCGGCGCCATCTGGCGCAATCCGGCGCAGGTGGAGCATGGGCGTCTGGCCCACCAGTTCAGTAATATTCTCGGCGACCCTAGACTTATTCATACACGGAGTTATTCATACCAGGATTTAGGCACACCAGGTTTTAGGGATAGCAAACTTTCAAGACTACGGGAGTAGAGACGCGCGGTCAAACCGGCATGCTGTGGCCTGACCGAGTTAAGGGTGCTGTTTCTGGCAGATTTTCTTTATAGGTTGTAAGTTAAAACCGCCGACAGAGCACGAAACTCACCATGCAGAGAGCGTAATCGGTCAAGAAAGAAAGCCATCCGTGATCCAATTTTGCAAATGGCCCGTCAGTATCACTTAACACGGTCACATGCACTTAACAACGTGTCCATCAGGGCAGTGTAGAGCGTTAGTCTTTAAACTTGATGAAACCTTTTCCATATCAAAGTAATCTAGATAACCAGCAGGCTCATCCGTCGACTGCTAAAAGGGGGGTGTGCGGATCCCCGGAAGACTGCCGCCTCCTTTTTTAACAGCTTCCTTTTTAGGATCTTCGGCTGTAAAAGCACTTCAATCTCTGGATCTTCAATCTTAAAATCTTCAATCTTAAGATCTTCCAAGTCGCCGCCTCATCTCAAAGCCGTCACTTGCCGCAAAATTAGGCCTTGTTCAATCACCCGATTACCAGATCACACAATTACCCGATCTGGTTCACTTCCTTTCCATAATCCGGCGAAGCATCACGATCTGTCCCACGTGATAGGAGTTGTGATCGGAGAGAAGAAGTGCCTCGCGAAAGTAGGTTTGTCCTTTGCCGTGTGGAATTGCCTTCATCAAATCGATCTTAGGATCGGCGACCATTGCCACCATCTCGTCCAGATCTTCCAGAATGCTGGTCACACTCTTGTCCCACGCGCGATCGTCTGGAGGCGTATCGGTTTTGGGCCAGTATCCGTCAGGAAACTTGGGTGAGCGATGTTTGGGGTTGAGAGTGAATCGCACAATGTCATATTGGGCAATGCGTAAATGCTCCAGCAACTGCCACGGTGTGTGCGGAGCGCCATGGGGCTTGCTTGCGCGCAGTTCTCTGGGGAAGTCTCTGAGCGCGCTGCCGATATCAACATGGGCCTCTGCCTTGGTAAGCAGATGAACCAATTGCTGCCGAAGCGGGTCTTTAGATTCCATGTTCCTATTGTAGACTGCGTGACTCTCTGAGTGGCTCATAGCGTTGACAGCACAACGCGGTGAGCGGGTAAGATAGCAACCGACGTTCAAGTAGTGCGCGTTCTACATTTTCTGCGGACATGGAGCAATCGATATCGTGAAGACTAATTCCTCTCGCATCAAAATCGGCCGTATCGCTTCCCTGATCTGCTTCTTGATCGGCACGATGACCGTTGCATTCTCAGTATTGGCGCAGACAGAAGAGGGTCCGGCAAAAAACTGGGCTCCCGGTAGCCCCGAACTGGTCCAGCCGGAAGAGCTGATCAAGGCCATCAAAAGCTCGCAAAAGCCGACCATCCTGTATGTGGGTCCGAAGGCCTTCTATCAACAGGCACATGTGCCCGGAGCCGAGTACATTGGCGCCACGGCGAAGCCTGAGGGACTTGAAAAGCTGCGTGGCCGCGCGGCGTCTCTGAAGCATAATGCTCCAGTAGTGATTTATTGCGGGTGCTGCCCCTGGGACCACTGTCCCAACATCCGTCCCGCCTATGACGAGTTGCACAAAATGGGATTCACCAACCTGAAAGTCCTCTACCTTGCCGGTACGTTCGGCACAAGCTGGGCGGACAAAGGCCTGCCGGTTGAGAAAGGCCAGTAGACTCACCAATGAGAAGGCTGGCGTTGATTTCCCTGGTGATGCTCTCCATGGTGGTCCTCGCGCTTGCTGGTGCGTACATGGGAATCCATCGCGGCAGACATCCAGCACATAGTCCTGAATCCACCGGCGTGGCGCGGCCTCAGGATGTAATGCTCACTGATCTGGACGGGAAACATTTTCGGACCAGTGACTATCAAGGCAAAGTTGTGCTCGTAAATTTCTGGGCCGCTTGGTGTGCCCCTTGCGCGGAGGAGATTCCCCGATTCGTGGCCATGCAAAACAAATATCGCGCCCGGGGATTGCAGGTGATCGGCATATCGGTTGAGGACGTGGAGAGTGAACTGCGCTCCTTTTGTATCAAAGACCATGTCAACTATCCGGTTGTTCCAGGCGACCAGACAGTGGCCGATTCCTTTGGCGGCGTTCTGGGTCTGCCGACGACAATCCTGATCGGCAAAGATGGAACGATCTACAGAAAGTACTCAGGCGCAACGGATTTCGCGGTACTTGAGCACGACATCACTCCGTTACTGGCGGCCGCCCGATGATAAGAAAATCTTTACTTGGCACACTGCCTGGAAATTTGTAAAATCACTCCGCAATGTCTTACCGCTTCTTCCACGGCTTTACTTGACGGTAACCCACAACTCCGGGTCGGAAGTTTCAATAACCGTTGACACACAAAGCCGAAAGGAAGAATTACCATGCTGCGAAATCTATTCGCGGTTCCCCTGTTTTTGGTCGTCACTCTTCTCTGCATTCCCCAGACACCCAAGTCTCGTCATTTCATTTTCAACTATTCATTCACTGTAAAGGTCAGCGACCCGGGAAAGCCGCTGGACGTATGGTTCCCGATGGCGCACTCTGACCAGTTTCAGCAAATCAAGGTGATCTCGCAAACCGGTGATCTGCCACTGAAGGAAACCAGTGAGCCGGAATATGGCAACAAAATGTTTTACTCGCACGTGGACAAAGCGGATAAGCCCGAATACCACTTCAGCGTGAAATACGATGTTATCCGCACGGAGCATCTGGCCGCCGCATCCGACAGAGAAGGCGCTACGCAGCGGGAACTCAACCGTTTCCTCCAGCCGGACAAGCTGGTTCCGATCACGGGAAAGCCAGCCGAGCTGGCAGTCCAGCAGATCAAGCCAGGCATGTCAGATATGGAGAAGGCGAAAGCTTTCTACGATTACACCTTCAATACTCTTCGTTATGACAAGACTGGTACTGGATGGGGCCGCGGTGACACTCTTTGGGCCTGTGACGCCAAGCACGGCAACTGCACGGACTTCCATTCGGTTTTCATCTCCATGGCCCGCTCGCAGCATATTCCGGCCAAGTTTGAGATAGGCTTCTCTGTCCCTCCAGACAAGAATGAGTCCGATATTGCCGGCTATCACTGCTGGGCGGAGTTCTACACGAGCCAGGGCGGCTGGTTCCCGGTGGACATCTCGGAAGCCTGGAAGCATCAGGACAAGAAAGGCTACTTCTTCGGCGCGCATGACGTAGACCGGTTGCAATTCTCCGTCGGACGCGATCTTGAGCTGAACCCTAAGCAACATGGTGATCGCCTGAATTACTTTGTCTACCCGTATGCGGAGCTGGACCGCCAGACGTATCCCAACGTGGTGATAAATTTCTCTTTCAATGACGTGAAAGACGGCGAGAAGTCTTCCCTGGCTTCGCGTTAGGGCCTTGCTGGAAAGAAATGTTTGGATGAACCTGCAGAGACTGATTACAGTGCTTTAAACGGCGCTGTGGTCAGCCTCTACTCACTTATTGAATCTAGCGGAGATGCCGCTCATGAGCTGCTCAAGCTCACAAAACAGGTCGTCCTCAATCTCCAGACCAGCCTCACGCATTGCGGCGATGGGATCGCGCACGAAGAGCTGTGCATTCCTGCCTGAAGCGGCTATCCATGTCTGCAGGCGTCCTTCAACTTTGCCCAGCTCAGCTACAAGACGATCAGGTCTGCGGGTAACAACGTTGCGTCGGGAAATCACAAACATTCAGGCACTATGAGGCCTGGTTCCTCAATTTGCGAGGCTGTTTTTCATTGAGTGTCGAGATGGTAACGCGCAGAGAAAAGATCGGACTCGCGCAATGAGCGCTGCCGGCCTTCAGTGAGCGAATGTTATTGCTTGCTGCCCGTAGGAGCGCTGGCAGTTGTTTTGATCGGCTCATTGGCAAAGTAGCCACTACGGGTACGTACCTGCAGGTCTTTATAGCCAGGTGCATGCGCAACCACTTTTACCGTCCGATAGCCGCCATTGCTGCGCGGGTTGGTGGGCTTGTAGGTAATGCTGTATTGGTTGCGGATGTCGCGGGCAACGTCTCTGCTGATTTCGTCCACTTCCTGCAGGTTCCTGGGGAAGAATGCAACGCCGCCGGTCTGAACAGAAAGTGACTCCAGGGCGCGCTTTGCGCGACGCTGCTTCCCTTCCTCACTCAAAATTCCTATGGTGTAGATGGTGGGACCGTTGTCATTCTGGACCGCGCGAATTGCCTGTTCCAGAGAATCGCGGCTTTCGTTGTCCTCACCGTCAGTCACCACCAGAAGAACCTTCTTTTGCAGCTTGGCGCCCTTCAGGTGGTCAGCGGAGGCCACCACAGCGTCATAGAGAGCGGTGCCACCGCGGGAATCCACGTGATCAATGGCTTCTTTCAGCAGGTCAATTTTGTTGGTGTAATCCTGATCCAGATAAGGCTCATCATTGAAGTTGACCACGAACACTTCGTCGCGCACGTTGCTCGCCTGCACCAGGTTGACCACGGCTTTGGAAACGGCATTGCGTTTGGTTCGCATGGAACCGGAATTGTCCACAAGGATGCCGATGGAAACCGGGATATCCTCTCGTTTAAACGACGTAATCTGTTGCGGCTGACCATCTTCATACACCACGAAGTCACCCGGTGAGAGGTCCGTCACCAGATGGCGGCGCTGATCAAGGACAGTGGCTGTCAGCGTCACTTCATTCACCTGGCTTCTTAAGAAGAATCCGCCTTTTTTGTCCGTGGTGACCTGATTGGTGGTGTCAACGTTCGGTGACAAATCTGGAATGGTCGTTGCCGGCTTGTTACCCGAAGGTATGTTCGCAGCGCTGGTAGAGCCGCTCGCGGCGGTATTCGCCGCCGTGGCGGGGGTTGCCCGGCGGGCCCAGACAGGGACGGCGGGGTCATTGGAATCGAAGTCCGAGGGCAGCTGCGTCAAAGGCGCTTGTGCCGTTGCGGTTTGGGATTGGGCCGGCGAAGTGGAACCTGCCGGTTGATTTTGCGCCCACAAGCAGGCGGTCCCTAACAAAAGCGAAGCAAGTAGGAGCCCAACAGCCGATTTATTGCGAAGGTGCATAGTATCCCGTTTTGGAGTAGACATTCAGGTGTGGCAGCCCCTTGGGCGGAATGAGCTTAACTTTGATTTTGCGCCAGCGCCCATCTTTTGCCCTGTTGCTTGGACGGTATCCGAGTACATATTGGTTGCGCAGCTCTATTCCAATCTTTGTAGCTACATCCGAAAGCTCGTTGGGATTGCTGATGGTAAACAGCCTGCCGCCAGTCACATTGGTGACGTCCCCGAGCAAAGCGGGGCCGGCGATTTCCTCGGGTTGGGCCGGACTAAGGCTAAAGATGCCAATGGCATATATCTGCACATCGGCTTCCTTGACCATGGATTTTATCTCGCCCTCTGTGTAGCGGCTGTGATTGTCACCGCCGTCGGAAATGATGAGCAGGGCTTTCTTGGTGTTGTGGGCGTCTTTCATCTTATTTACGCCCATGTAGATCGCGTCCAGCAGCGCCGTACTGCCCTGGGGTACCGTGTAAACCAGTTTGCCCTGGACGTCTTCAATTGACTTCGTAAAGTCCGCCCGCAATTGAGGCCGATCATTGAAGGTGATCATGAAAAACTCATCAGCCGGATTGGCGGTCTTGAAAAACTCAATAACGGCGGCGCGGGCCTTCTCAATCTTGTCAGACATGCTGCCGCTCATATCAAAGATCACGCCCAGAGAAATGGGAGCATCTTCATTCGAGAACACTTTTAATTCCTGGCTTTCACTGCCTTCGGCCACGGCGAAATTCTGCTTGTCCAGCCCCGTGACAATGCGGTTCCAGTCATCGGTTACGGTTACGTTCACCAGAACCAGATTTACATCCACCATGGTCGGCTTGCCATGGTTTACGCGCAATCCGGGATCGTTGCTCACGCCGGGGGCGTTAGCGTTGAGATCATTCGTCTCTGGCTGTTTGGGTGCAGGCGGCTTGGCGGCATCAGCCGGACGAGGCTCGATGTGGACGTTTTCATCCTGGGCCGAGACATATCCAGTGAAGGCGATCAGCATCGCCAGTGAAAAAAACCAGCGGACTATCGTCATTTTCGTCAATGCTGATTTTCTAGCCAACTCGGGGGAATGGGCTGAACCATCCCCGCAAAATCTGAAGCGGGGCATCTGGAACCTCGATTTTCGCGATGTTATCACAGCATTGCCAGAGGGAAAACCAGGAACTTAGGATCCCCCCCTGCATGTACCTTTGCCCCTGATAAACCTAATGGTTAGATGTGAGGGCCGCACGCGCAGGTTTTCCGGCGCGCTTGGTAGAATGCAATGAGTTCCGGAAACAGAATGGCTGAAATCCTTCCATTTAAAGCATTTCGATATGACACGAACCAGGTGAAGCTGGGTGACGTCCTGACTCAGCCGTATGACAAAATCACGCCTGAGATGCAGGCCAAGTATTACGAGCTGAGCCCACTGAACATCGTAAGGATCGTTTTGGGAAAGGCAGGAGAAACGGACACTGACGGCTTCAACATCTATACGCGGGCGGAAGAATATTTTCATGACTGGCGGTCCAGCGGGGTGTTGCGGCAGGATGAAGAGCCGTCCGTTTACCTGTATTCTCAGACGTTTACCGTTCCGGGACTGCGGGACGTGGCCGAGCGGCGCTGCCTCATCGTTCGCGGGCGGCTTTATGATTATGGGGAAAATGTAGTTGTTCCTTCAGAACACACTTTATCCAGGCCTAAGATCGACCGTTTGAACCTGCTTCGCGCCACCAAAGCCAACTTTGGCCAGATTCTGATGCTTTACAGTGATCCGAGTGGATCCATCCAGTCACTGCTCAAGAAGAAGTCTGAAGGCGAGCCGGACGAATCTGTATTGGACGAATATGAAGTGCTGCACCGGCTATGGAAGATTAGCGATCCCGCTTTCATCGCCTCCATACAAGAACAGACACGCGGCCAGAAACTGATGATTGCTGACGGCCATCATCGCTATGACACTTCTCTGGCCTACCGTAATGAAGCCAGGGCGAAGAGCGGGAGCAACGATCCCAATGCGCCTCATGAGTTCGCCATGATGACACTTGCCTCCATGGAGGACCGCGGCCTGGTGATTTTGCCCACGCATCGCATTGTGCATGGCCTGAACAGCTTTGACCGTGAACGCATGCTGGAAGAAGCCAAAGCATATTTCGATATCGATCGCATTGACCTGCGCGCGGAAAGCCGCAGTGCTACAACTCTGCTGGGCGAAGCAGGAGAAAATGGCACGGCCTTTGTAGCCGTCACCCGGCAGGGGCCTTACCTGTTGCGGGCGAAGAAACGCGTCATTCAGGAAGCATTGGCAAACCTTCCCGAGCGGCAGCGGGCACTGGATGTGGTGCAACTGCACAAAATCCTGTTTGAGCGGGTCCTCGGAATCTCAGAAACCGCGGTGCGTGACGAGGAGAATGTCCGCTTTGAAAGGGACGCCTTTGAGGCCATTTCCTGGGTTCGTCAAGGCGCCAATGTGGCCTTTCTGATGAATCCAGCGCGTATTGAGCAGGTGCGTGACGTTGCGTTCTCTGGCGGCCTGTTGCCGCAGAAATCCACTGACTTTTACCCCAAACTCCTGAGCGGACTCACCATCTATGCGCTGGAGTAATCCGCTTATGCGCTGGAGTAATCCGCTGATCAGCGTTCTTGCAGCTGCGGCAGTGTTCTGCCTGGCCGTGCCGGATGCCGGAGCTGCCAATCACGGCCAGTCGCCTGGATCCGCGCCCTCCGTCAGTCCAACGCCTTCGGCAAAGGCTACGGCTTCTCCGACCACCCCGAGTGCGCAGACACAAGTGTCTCCTCAGCAAACTCCGGCTGCTAAGAAGCCGGCGCCCGAATTTCTGGTGATCATTGACCCAAGCCACGGCGGCGACGATAAAGGCGTCACTTACGCCAACAAACTCCTGGAGAAGGAAATTACTCTCGCCTTTGCACGCGAACTGCGTAAGGAACTCGATGATCGTGGCATTGCCGCTCGTCTGCTTCGTGAAACAGACATCAGCCTGCCGATGGAAAAGCGAGCGGAAATTGCCAACGGACACCACAACGCAATCTATGTTGCCATTCATGCGGGACGCGCAGGTCAGGGCGTACGCATCTACTCGGCGACGCTCCCGGCCCTATCACCCAGCTCTGGGCCGTTTGTTGCCTGGTCTATCGCGCAATCTGGTGCCTTACCTCGTAGCCGCATTTTGGCCAAAGCGGTTGTCGGCGAGTTGCAAAAGAAAAAATTGCAGGTATTGGGCCTGAACGCTCCGCTGCGCCCACTCAACAACATCGTCAGTCCTGCGATTGCCGTGGAGCTGGCTCCGAACGGGGGAGACTTGCGGTCGCCGGAAAGCCTGAAGACACAAAACGCGGTTGCCGCGGCGGTGGCCGCGGGGATTGCCACATCACGTGGGCAGATGGGAGTGCATCCATGATCCCGCGGCATTTTCAAATCATGATTTCCCTGTTGTTGCTGGCAATTCTGTTGGTCGGCGTTTACATCATCCAGTTGCGGCGTGGAGAGCAACAACTTTCGCAGCAGGAGACGGCGGCGGCTCCTGCCGTCCCACTGGGCGGAGGCAGCTTTGAATCCATCCATATTCTGGTGGCCTATGACGATGATCAGGCGCTGCGCTGGAGAGACGCAGAAACCTTTATGCCGGTAGACCGCAGCTTGCGCGCCAAGGCAGCCATGCGGGCCGTGCTGGAACAGTATCTGCAAAAGCCATCACCTCATCCCGGGGGCAAGGGCGCCGCAATCAAAGACGTTTATTTTGTTGGCAATGATACGTTGCTGGTGGACACCACGGCGGCGTTTGCCGATGATCATCCTTCCGGCATCCTGCTGGAAGAAATGACGCTCGCCTCACTGATAGAGACGCTGTCCGCGAACGTGCCCGGGATCAATCAGGTGAAGTTTCTGGTGGAAGGCAAAGAGCGGGAGACGCTGGCTGGACATGCCGACCTGATGTCGTTCTATCAGGTAAGCGCGGTACACCAATTAGCCAAGGAGCTTGAGTGAGCAGTGCACCCAACATAGGCGTATTTGACTCCGGTTTTGGCGGCCTTACGGTGTTGCGCGAACTGCGCAAGGCCTTGCCCGCGGCAAACTACCTTTATTTCGGCGACACCGCGCATCTTCCCTACGGCGCAAAATCAGTTCGGACCGTAGCGAAATATGCCATCGCAAGTGCCCATTGCCTGGAAGAGCATGGCATTGACCTGCTGGTGATCGCCTGCAATACCGCAACCGCCCTGGCGATTGATGACATACGTGCA
>WNFA01002082.1_pt2 | contig 16362 bp, 13 predicted proteins | sample 5400481 | NCBI WGS metagenome assembly WNFA01 (sample SAMN13153340, study PRJNA577476) | soil metagenome | isolation source: 120 cm saprolite under Douglas fir tree site 2 hole 1 replicate 2 | place: USA:California | collected 2015-04-18
TCTGGTCTTTGATTCTAAGTGACTTACGGGTAGAGTCTTTGAGAAATAAGGACTTAGCAGCGGATCCTGCCCTTTCCCGAGATTTCGGAGCCGGCTGATGCCCGGTTATCGCCTCAACTTACGGTTGTCAAACCCGCATGCCCTATTGACACCTTAGGCCATGAAAATGATCGGTTCCGCTCGGACCACTCTGTTGTTATCAAAGATCGTCCCCGCCTAAGCGGACCCTCCTGAGAGGTATTTTCGAAGCAAAGAGCGCTGAAAATGGTTCCGGGGCAGCTCGTGGGCCGCCCTGCTTGACGGACACACCTCTACCCTCGCACTACAGGTCGATCCCATTGTCGCCGACGAGCGCTTAGGTGTCTGTGATGGCCGTACACACTTGTTTGTGACGAAAAAAGGCGGCTCGGAGAAGCGGCGAACTTCAGCGACGGGAGGTTTCCTGTTGGCCTTCACTTAAGGAAACGTCCCGTTTGTCCCGGTTTATTGGGTTGTGCAGAAACCGCATTGAAGATGGTATATATACCATCTTCAATGGATATCCACATCCCATGCTAACTCCTTTATATTCAATAGCAATGGCTAACCTCAGGCCAATACCGTATCACAGTAGGTATATATACCTTCTGTGATCCGGCTTTCGCTTGCAATGGTGGCTGTTCGGGTATATATACCGGAACAGCCACCATATGCCCCGAAAACCGCCTCGAATTCTCGTGGCCGCACCTGTTATCGCCAGCTTTTTCGACGAATCGACCAAACGTGTATATACCGAGGGTGAGCTGGGTGCGATCCTCGGTCGGAATCGGGCAACTTGGAAGCTGCCCGACTACATCAATACGGGCCGGTTTATCGGCTTCCTCGTTGACACGGGGAAGCTTTCGGTGGCAAATGTTGTGTCCGAGCATTATCGCTCCGCGACTCGCTATATCTGGGGGAAGGCCTCCCCTTTTTCTGTTGCTCTCTCATTGCGCTCTTACTCTTACTTGTCGCATGGAACGGCTGTTTTCCTGCACGGCCTGACTGACCAAATTCCAAGGACGCTCTACATCAACAAGGAGCAAAGCACAAAACCGCGCCCGACTTCGCCGTTAACACCAGAATCCCTCGCTCGCGCGTTCTCCGGGCAGCAACGTCGATCGATCTACACATTTTCCTACGAGGGGTCGACCATAGTGCTCTTGAGTGGAAAGAACACCGGACGGCTTGAAGTTGGGCCAATTGCGGCAGAAACGGGCGAAGCAATCGATGTCACGCGGCTAGAGAGAACGCTGATTGACATCACCGTCAGACCCGCGTATGCGGGTGGGATCTACCAAGTGCTCGAAGCGTATAAAGCGGCAAAAGAACGGATTTCGGTCAACACGTTAATAGCTACTCTCAAAAAGCTGGACTATGTTTACCCTTACCACCAAGCGATGGGCTTCTACATGGAAAGAGCCGGCTACGAAAAAAGCAGGACCGAGAGGCTCTTGCATCTGGGAATTTCGGTCGACTTCTATTTGGCTCATGGAATCAAGGATCGTGAATACGATTCCAAGTGGAGGCTATTCTATCCAAAGGGATTCTAGCTGCTCGACGACACTCAGGACATAGTCGAAATAGAAATCGAACGGTTTTAGTTTCTGGTCCACCGTCGCCTCAACTGATGGCCAGTCCTGCCGATGAAATTCTCGACATTTTTCTATCAATCCCAAGAGTTCCAAAGGCACTTCTTTAGCAGCGAATATCTGCCTGACTAGTTCCAGGTTCTCGCGGGCAGTTAAGTCAATTTTGGATTCTTCGATGATCACGTGTATGTCATAAAAGTCTCTCGCTCTGGCGGTTTTTGCTGCCCGTATCGGATATTCGGGCATTTGCTGACAAATCGCCCGGATTTTTTCAATCGCGAGCATCGCCGGAGTGTAGACGTAGATCGTGAATTCTTGTAGTTGGGTTTCCGCTTTTCCTTCGCAAAACTCCCATCTGCTTATGTCAATTGTGAATACTCTCTGCTGAAAGGGGCCGATTACTGTGGCGTTACGGCGGATTGACTCGGGATCACCATTAAACCTTCGGTGTGAGTCCCTCTCGATTATTTTGAACTGGATTCGGTAACCACCCCACTTGGGATTGTCTACAGACGGTACGAGAGGTCTCGGTCCAAAAGTGCAGTCAAAAACAATAAACCCAGCGGCATCAAAGCGGTCGGTCAACGCTCTCTCAATTCTTTTTGCGATCTCTTCGGTGTCTTCAAACTCCCCTTCAATCGAGAAGTCCACATCTAGCGAGCCTCTCGCTCCGTACTTGTAAACTAGGCTTATTGCATTTCCGCCCTTCAGGACGAGCTTTCCGAAGAGCACGTCATCCGAGAACATCGCGATGATGACTAAACGTCGAATGTCTGCTAGGTCCACGAGCAGCACTATACGCTTCCACTGAATCTACGCGATACCATCGTCGCGGCGCGAAGATTGGAGATAATGAGCCTTTACACGCGGCTTCCTCGCGCTGAATAATATCGAGCGATGAACCTGCCTCTTATCGTTAGTACCCCTTGGATCATCGTCACCTTTGTGGTTGAGATTGCCTTTCTCCATCTCGTCCTGGTCGTCCTTCCCTGGTTTCGGTTGACCGCAAGGCAATGGAAGAAAGTGCAATACATAACGCTGGCACTTGGATCGTTGGCGGTCCTCGGTGCTGTTTCAAGTGCCAGGCAGCTGGCTGCCAAAAACATGTACGACTTTACGGCGCCGCGTGTGGAAAACGACTACCGCCTGGTGAGGCAGTTTGCGGACGATTACGCCACGATGGGCATGGTTTGCAGAACCTTTGTTCGAGGCCCTTACTCGCCTCCAGCGGAGGCATTTAACAGAGCTCAGCACGAATTCGACCAGGCATGTGAGTGGTTCAAGCAGCTCGCTGCCGCGTTGCCCAAAGAACCGCCGACCGACGATGGCGAGATCAGCTGGAGTACCCTGCCTGCCCCACCAAACTTTGCGGAAGACATCCTAGTCGAGAACGTTCGTCAGTTTAGGAATACGTTAGCAACCTATGACGACAGTGCCAAACGACATCGAGAGCTTGCTGTCGCTGCTCAGCAGTCTGATTTAGAGAAAATGCTTGTACTCTTTGGCCCGCTCTTCCTTTCATTCGCGCTGGCGTTACAAATCACTAAAGTCACTGGTGAGTTGAGAGCGATGTAGATTGGGGCGCGGCAGGGTTCGAACAAGGAGAGGCTCACACCGTCCCCCTCACCAAACTTCGCGACCGGACGAGCCGGCCTTTTTTCATCACAAACAAGTGTGACGCCCATCGCAGACACGCAATCGCGAATCGCGCAATAATTCACCGACAGTGCAGCATCGAGAACTGCGCCCGTCTCCAGAGACGGACTCATCATCCGCCGCAAAACCATTTTCGGCGGCTCTTTGACAAGCAGACGACAAGCAGACGATAAGTACACGACAAGCAGTAAAAGCGGCGACTACGCACCCCTTGAAGTGCACGCCAAACCGCAGAAACCCCAGCTAAGTCCTTATTCATGTAGATGATGGAACTAAGTACTTTAATTTGACCAGCTTAGCGGGAATCGGGGGGGGGGGGTAAAAACCCAAATTGCCTCCGGAACCCGTGTCCAGCGCGGGTTTCAAGCCAAAAAGAGTCACGCCAAAAGAGTCAACCAAAAAATAAGACTCGCATCAGCGATCTTCTTTTCGCCACCGCCCCGACCTCGTTAGACCGCTCTAATTGCTTCCCTCCACGGAGAAGGCGAGTCCTGGCGTGGCGCGAAAAACGTACCACGCGTTGTGCACACCGGGAAAGACTGCGATCTTCCGTGGATGCACCTGATCGGTGTCGTCGACATTCCATGCATCCACGGTGTCGAGTTGGTTGGCGTTGGTCCTCACAACGACCCAATACTGCTGTCCTGCACTAACCGGGATGCCGGACGTGTCGGACGCTTCCACCAGCGCGCAGCAGGTGCCGAAGACAGGCAGAGCGGAGAGAGTCCATCCCTTCAGCGTTTTGCCGGGCGCTCCGTTGTTGTCGGCCCTGAGGCTGAGGACAGCGCCATTCGTTGTTCCTTGCGAATAGCCCACCGCGACCGAGATTTTCGTTACGGTGTGATTGGCGTGAGGGGTGAAGGCAGCAGCCATCCATTGCTCGCCGACGCCGGAAGACGGGCCCATGATGTTGTAGCCCGTGCAGCACCAGAACTCTCCGTTGGGATATACACTGGCCAGATTGCTGAAGATCTTGACCAGTCCGGAGTCGGGGGTGTTCGTTTTAGTGCCGCTGCCATTTGTTCTGGCGATAGTACTTGTGATTGCTCGCGGCGGCTCGGTCACCACCGTCATGGCCGCGTGCTTGCCCCAGACAGTGGTTCCGTTTCCCTTCATGACGGAGGCATTCTGGGCGCCTGCAGTGCTCCACGCGCTGGCCAACATGATCGCGGATGAAATCAGGAATTTCTTTGAGACGATTTTCGCTGAGAACATTTTCGTTGCGGGCATTTTCGTTGCGAGCATGGCTCGTCGTTCCTCCTGGGAATTGAATCGCGCGGGTTCGGTTGCTCAGATTCGTGGGCCGCGATTCCGGGCATGTTACATGACGCGCGGGTTGCGGGCAATCGGCATTGTCTTGAAGGATGGGAAACCCCTCAAAAACGAGACGCCTTCCCACGCTTGCCTTGGGCCACGCGAAACTGAGCTGTGGACGCCAGTTCTACGCGGTTCCTGCCTTCGTTCTTGGCGCGATAGAGAGCATGGTCGGCGGACTGGATTACTTGTTCAGGTTGGCGGATGCGAGTGCTGGGCTCGGCTACTCCGATGCTGACCGTGACCGATAGGCGATCGGATACGTGGTCGGATAGATGATCGGATTTGTGATCGAGCGACTGGCTAGCAGGCTGCGGGAAAAGCTCCCGCTGCTTGCTCAATGACCGCGCGGCGGCGGTTTTCCTTTTTGCGGACTTTCTGCGATCCGAGTGGCTTGTTCCTGCCCGGCGATTGCTGCTCTTTTCGGCGCTTTTCTCGGCAGCTTTCTCGGCTCTTCTATCCGCGCCGCGCACCTGAAACGTGGATTTCTCAATAACCTTGCGCAGCGCGTCCAGATGCTCGAACGCTTCTTTGGCGGACGTGTTGCGAAAGACGATGGCGAACTCTTCGCCTCCGCAGCGGAAGGCTTGGCCATCGCCGCCAACATCGGACAACCGCTTGGCCACCATGCACAAGACCTGATCGCCTACGTCGTGTCCGTAAGTGTCGTTGAATTTTTTGAAATGGTCGATGTCGACGATGGCAATGGCATATTGCTGGTCGAGCGAAAGCAAGGACTCGTTGAAGGCGCGCCGTCCGCGAATGCCCGTGAGTTCGTCGTGATAGGCGAGCACGTAGGAAGTCTCGATCATCGACGCAGCCAGGATCAGAGCGGCAGTGGCAACATAGGCGTCCGACATCTTGCCGACCGGAGCGAATTGCAGCCACAGGAAAACGGCAGCTGTGGACCAGGCAAATCCAGGCTCGATCGGTTTGCGAGTTTGAACAAAACGGTAGACGAATACTGCGATGGCAGCGACAAAGCTCAACAGAATCCAGAGCGGGATCGGGAACGCACCCGGATGAAGCAGGTTGACAGGGCTATTTTCCGGCCGGCACAACACTGCGAACACGACCGCTTCAAGGAACAGCAATCCGAACCGAGGCGCAATTCCGGCAACACTCAGTCCACGTTCGCGCATCTGGGCGAACGCGATGAAGTTCAGCGGGATCAGCAGCGCAGCGAGCGCTACGGCAGTGCGTCCAGGTCCGGCGAGAACGTTTCCAGTTTGAAGCGGTCCATTGAAGAAGAAAGCGACGGCGCGATGCGCCAGCAGCAGAACCAGCAGTGAAAACAGAAGCCGGCTGGAATTGAAACGCCAGGCAAGAAGCAATCCGGCCGCGAACACGGCAACGTAGTAGAAGCCTATCGAGGCCGCGACCTGGACGAACAGAGAGCTGTTGACAAGCGCCGCCGCCAGCGCCAATAACAAGCCGCCAGGGACAAGCCATGCCTTCCAGGTTCTCCCATGCATTGATTCAGAATACGGCAGCCAGCGGCGCGAGGCGGTTATGTTTCGGGCACGGCTTGGCGCTACTGCTCAAGGCGCGAGCGGTGATAGTCTTCCATGTTTATGCCGCGCGCATCGCATTCCGAACTTCGTTCGGCACACCGGCCAGAAGCAACATCAGAGTCAAAGGCCGCGGACAAGAGTGTCCGCGCCACACGGTCGATCGCTATCGACACTGGCGGCACGTTTACCGATTGCGTCTGGGTCGAGAACGGCGCGCTCAAGACTCTGAAGGTGTTCTCGACTCCCGATGATCCGTCGCGCGCGATTGCCGAGGCGCTGAGAAAGATTGGCGGAGCTGCGAGAAAGCCTGATGCCATGCTCACTTTGCTGCACGGCACGACGGTCGGGACCAACGCTCTGCTGCAGCGAAAAGGCGCTCGCGTTGTGCTGATTACGACGGCGGGATTTGAAGATGTCATCGAGATTGGACGGCAGGCGCGTCCTCGTTTGTACGACTTCTTCTTTGATCGGATTGCGCCGCTCGTCCCGCGAGAGCTGCGATTCGGCGTTAAAGAGAGGACGGACGCCGACGGACGGATTCTAGAACGGCCATCGGACTTGGAGTTGACGCGGCTGCGAGAGGCGGTGCGGCTTGCCGAGCCAGATGCCATCGCTATTTCTTTGCTCTTCTCGTTCGCTAATCCCGAAAACGAAGCGGCCGTTGCTGCAGCCGTGGCGGAACTTGGCAAGCCGCTTTCTGTGTCTCATCGGATTCTGCCGGAGTTCCGGGAATACGAGCGCACAAGCACGATCGTGGTGAACGCCTATCTGCAGCCACTTATGCAGAGCTATATGGAAAGACTGGCGGAGCGTGCGACGAACGCGGGAGATGCGCGCTTCCTTGTCCCGCGAGTCTTTATCATGCAATCGAGCGGCGGGATCACGGCGGTGGAATCGGCGGCGCGGGAACCGGTGCGCACGGTGTTGTCAGGCCCGGCTGGCGGACTGGTGGGCGCTGCGGCTATGGCAGGCCGCAGCGGGTTCCGGAAGATTCTCTCCTTCGACATGGGAGGCACTTCGACCGATGTAGCGGCGGTGCAAGGTGAGGTTCGAGCCAGCGGCCAGTCGGAAGTGGCGGGTCTGCCGGTGGGAGTTCCCATGCTGGAGATTCACACCGTGGGCGCGGGGGGCGGGTCGCTGGCTCGCTTCGATGCCGGTGGTTCGTTGCGCGTGGGGCCGGAATCGGCGGGCGCCGATCCGGGACCGATCTGTTACGGCCGCGGAAGCGATCCCACGGTGACTGACGCCAACTTGTTGATGGGGCGGATTCGCCCCGACCGTTTTCTGGGCGGCGAGTTCACGCTCGATGTTGAAAGAGCGCGGCGGATTACGTTGGAATGGCTGAAGAAACAGCGCTCGCATTTGAGCGTGGGACAATTTTCCGCCGGCGTCGTACGCGTGGTGAATGCGAACATGGAGCGGGCTTTGCGCGTGGTTTCCATCGAGCGGGGGTACGATCCGCGTGAATTTGCGCTGGTGGCGTTTGGCGGTGCGGGAGGTCTCCATGCCTGCGAACTGGCGGAGGCGATGGCGATTCCGACAGTGGTGATTCCGGCACGGCCGGGCGCACTTTCGGCATTTGGAATCCTGGTTAGCGATGTGGTCAAGGATTACTCGCGTACTTTATTGTGGCGATTCGCCGGGCGTCTTCGACAGGAAGTAGGGCAAGCATTACCGCAGGCGAAACTGGAGAAAGAATTTCGCAATCTGGAGGCGGCGGCGCAGAAAGAATTCCGCGCGGAAGGGTGGCATGGCGCACTTCAGTATGAAAGAAGTCTTGACCTGCGGTATCGCGGTCAAGGCTACGAACTCAATGTGCCCGCCACAGAGAACGTCGCAGCTCGGTTCCATGACGAACATCAGCGTCGTTACGGGTATCATCACGCGGGCCGGGACATTGAACTGGTGACGCTGCGTCTGCGGGTTCGATTACGGACGCCGCCGTTGAAAGTTGCGCGGCGGCGAGCGGCGCGAAAGGCGTCGGTTCGGGTGATGCCGATCGAACGTGCGCCCGTGTTCTTTCATAACAAAGCCGTGATCGCGCCCGTGTTTGAGCGTGGGGACCTTGTCGCCAGCCGATCGATGAAGGGGCCGGCGGTGATTACGGAATACAGTGCGACGACGGTGATTCCGGCGGGAAAGAAGTTTTGGGTGGATTCGTCGGGAAACCTCATTATTAAAATCGGGTGATTACGGCACGGGTTGCGGCAAAAAAAAGCTTGAACCACAGGGGGCAGAGAGGACCACAGGGAAAGGACCACAGGGGAAACCTTTAACGCGACGCGCTGATTTTACCAGCCGCAGCTCACTCTTCTTCTGGTGCTTTCTTTTCCTCGATCGCCATGTCTTTCAATTCACTGGACTCGAAAACGTCTCCACATTCCTGACATTCCACATATTCGGATTCTTCGTCGCGGGAGACGATCTGCACCCGAGGGTGCTTGCATAGTTCGGGGCTGACTTTCTGTTGGGGGGACTGCGACGGATGGCTAGGCGGCATAAACTAGTCGACTGTTCAAACTCTTGGGGGAGTGAGTGTTTTTCCTATAGTTGGCGATATTTTGCGGCGGCGAGCTAAAGGATGTCAAGTACCCCAAGTACCCAGCTTTTGGTCTCAGGCGTTTCCTTCGTGTGCCTACTTCTGTAGATAGCGTGGGGGCGCTATATCCTGCGGAAAGCTTTTCAGGGCAACCTCGCGCGAGTGGGAAGAAGATTTCTTCGCGTCGTCGGTTGTGTTCTCGACGAGAGTTCCCTTCAACACGTAATACGCTTCGTCGCCCCGACTCTTACCCTCGCCTCTCTCGACCGTGCCCCGAAATTCGAACGATGCGCCATGCACGGTCTCGGTGGTAAATGCGAGTTGATTGCCATCGAGTTTGCCCGACTTAAAAAAGTGATCCAGAAAAACGCCTCGATCGCTTTCCGAGTCGCCGAAGCGCGAAACAAAGCCGGTCACGCGTCCCTGGTCCTCCACGGTGAGCTGCACGAACTCGCCGTCGCGCAAAAAGCTGTACATGCCCGAGTAATCGGCTCCAGGACTCGATGCGCGTTTCTGCCGATTCGGGTTTGTCTGTGCGCCGGCAAGCGTCCAGACAAAAAGAACGAAACCTGCAAGTTGCAGCGCATAGGAGAGTGTTGTGCGGATCGGCATGCTGACCTCGGAACCTTCGGCTTTACAGCTTGCTGAAAAACTCTTTGGGCGCAGCGCCGTCGCCCTCAGCGGCTAAGCCAGCACTGGAAACAGGCCGCTTATCGCAACGGTGAACCGTTCCACCCCATCACGCCAAAAACCGCGCGTGCTGGGGCCCCGGCGCTGCGCCACCCAAAATCAAACTCAAGATCGAGCTTTTCAGCAAACTGTATAGGCAGTATAGGCGGTCACGCTCGGGAGGCGCGCAAAACGCGATGCCGGGCTTTCAGTCCGCAGGTCTGAGTTACTTGGATCCCGGGCAATATATTATTGGAGCGACTTCGGCTCCGACTTGTTCCGTGGCGACTTCGCATCCAGCCGGGAAACCAGCTCATGGGCGCAGGCAGGAATGCCGACCTTTCCCTCGCGGATAATTTGCCTGGCGGTCAATTTTCTTCCGTAGAGATTCTCGTTGGCACCGCCGTCGGAACGCAGAGTCGATCCTTCCAGCGAGACCCCCGCGAACAGGCCCTTATTGCGCGAGTAAGAGAGAATCTCCGCGTTCATAACGATGTCCGTGGCACCCTCGGCCGTGCGTCCCTTTGGGCCGGCGGCGGCGGAGGCATCTGCGCCCAGCTTCACCTTGCTGGAAAGCAATGATCGAGCGCCTTTGGCGTTCATCACGAGAAGCACAAAGTCGGTGGCTTGGCCGCCCAGTTGAAACCCGATGCTGATTCCTTCCAGCGCATACATGGCAGGAGCGCCCCACTTTCCTGTGTAATGCTCGCCACTGCGGCAAACCATCACGCCACGGCCGTAGCTGCCACCCACTCCAAATGCTCCCTTTATCACAGAGGGCAATACGATCACGCACTCGGCCTTGTCCAGCAAGTCCTGGGGGATGTCGTCGGGAATGTTCAGAATTTCTTTCAGCACCTCGCCCGCCTCCTTCACGCGTTCTTGTTCCTTCCGGTCGTTAGCCGCGAACGCGGACGCCGCCAACAGCACTACCGCCGTGAAACTCGCGGTGATCCTCTTCATAAAATTCATGTTCATAAAGTTCCTCCAGAAATATTAGTACTCAGGCATCCCCTCAGGCATCATCTCAGATCATAAGTATGAAATGGAGGTTGTCAAGTTAACCCACGAGCCCGGCCACGTCGTACGCGCTCATTCGCAAAAAGGAACGAATGAGTGGAGGCCGGCTGAATCGATGGTTTCTGTTTCCCGTATAATCTTGCTACAGACCAGCGGTCCGTGGCGAACCAGCGAAAATGCCTCGGATCCCGCCTTCCCGGGGGCACTTTAGGGAATTGGAGTTGGCTGGAACTTAATTTGGAGCGTGATGGAATCCCCGGGTAAAGACCTGTTGAGACTTTTGGTGGAACGCGATCCCGCAAGCCCGGAATTCCGGAGCGGAGTTCGAGCAGCACTTCATCCAGCACCCCGCCCGACGGAGTTCGAGGAAGAAGAATTCGATCTGTGGCGGGATGTGTTCGTCCAACAAAAGCTGCCCTGGGGACGCTTCCTGCAATCCGCGCTGTTACACACGGCGGCAGTTGCCCTCATCTGGACGATTTCCCTCTCCTGGATTCGACAGCAAAAAATACTGGATCACGCCGCGTTTGACCGGTCGTCGCTGGTCACTTATTCGCCGGAAGAATATCTGCCGCCTCTCGATACGGGCGCCTCCGAAGCGCCGAAGGAACAGAAGGGAGACGCCGCCTACGCGAAGCAGCCGATCCTCTCGGTTCCGCGGGAAGCGGACAACCGGTCTCAGACTATCGTCGTGCCACCCGATCTCAAGCTCGACCGCGACGTTCCCTTGCCCAACATCGTTGCCACGGGCGCCATTGTTCCGGCGGTTCCGCTGGATGCGACGCGACCCTCGTTATCGACCCGGATCGTCGCGCCCGAGACGCAGGTGGTCGCGCCCGCGCCCGATGTGCAATTTGCGCGGGATCGTGTAGTGCAAGCAGCGATGAAATCGGATGTCGTTGCGCCGCCCCCGGAGTTAACGCAGTCGACGAAAGGACCGGTTGGGCTGATGAACATTGGCCCGAGTGAAGTGGTCGCGCCGGCTCCACAGCTGACGCTGACGGAACAGCATTCGCTGACGGCGCGGGGCAAGGGGACTCTGCCGGGCGGTAGCGTACAAGCGGTGGGCCCTCCGCCGAGCATGGCTGCGGCGGGCGGCGCGAGCGCGGGCGGACGGCTGATCGCGTTGGGGATTCATCCCGTCGCACCCACCGGACCGGTCGCTGTTCCGGGAGGCAATCGCCGGGGAACTTTCTCCGCGAGTCCGCAGGGGAAACCGGGCGCTTCGGGGACGCCGGATTTGGCGGGCGGAGGTAAAGGAGACAGCGGCTCCAAGACGCGCAACAATGGCCATGGCTCTCTACCAGCTGGCCTGCATGTTGGCGCGGCGGATTCCGGCGCAACGTCGCCCGTCGAGCGGAACGGCGGCCCATCGTCGCACGGCAATTCGGGCGGCAATGGCGCGGACGGGGCACGCGAGATGGCTAGCCTTTCGTCATCCGGAGCGATGCACGGAGCGACGCCGGGGCCGCGGGCTGCGTCCGCGGTTCCCGACGATAAAGTCACCGACGTCGACCGCCAGGTATTTGGCGGCAAACGCTTCTACGAGATGGCGCTGAACATGCCGAACCTGAATTCCTCGACCGGCAGCTGGGTGATCCGGTTTGCGGAACTGGAGTCGGGACGGAAACAAGGAGAACTGCTGGCGCCGGTTGCGACGGAAAAATCGGACCCCGGCTACCCGCTGGAATTGATTCGCGCCAATGTGCACGGCATGGTCACGCTCTATGCGGTCATTCACTCCGATGGGAAGGTGGGTGACATTCGCGTCCTCAACAGTCCGGACGAACGCTTGGATTCCTACGCGGCACAAGCTCTGGCCCGCTGGAAATTTGTGCCCGCAGTCAGAGCCGGGAAACCAGTGGCACTCGAAGCGGTGGTGCTGATTCCGTTTCGGGTTCGGCGGAGTTTCTGAGCGGGTGTACTGCTTGGTGGAGTGCCGGGCGCCCCCGCCCGGCGGGACGGGCGAGACGCCCGTCGCTCCATTACTAACTTTCAGCTGTTGCGGATTTTTCTCCGGGCAGGGCAGCGTACACCGCGGGATTTGCGCAGACTTCGTAATACCAGCGGTCGGTCCAGTGCAAGATGGATAGATCGCGGACATCGACCTGGGCGATGCGGTTCTTGCGGATCGCAATCTTGCGAAATACTCCGTTGGCAATGGGAACGGTGCCGACGAAGAACTCGCGCTGCTCATCGATCCAAGGGCCGTTAAACAGTCCGGCAAACGACCCTGTAGACCGGGACTCCCCGGGATTCGCCGTGCACGAGGAAAGCGAGATCTCCTGCCGCAGTTTGACGAATGCCGCTTCACTTAGACAGATCCCACCGACGTTGTAGTTAAGGCGCATTTCTTCGGCTCCAGATCCGGTTTCGGCGCTGGCGATGTCATTGTTGTTATTACTTCCCTTATTGCTTCCGCCTCCGATCTGAACCGAATACACCTGGAAGACTCCAGCATCGGGCGCGATTTTCTTGCGGACCTGCTTGCTGCAGGAGGAGAGACGGTCGCTGTCGTTGATGGCGTCGGAAATCATGATGCGGTGTTCGCCATCCATCAGGTAGAGCGGAGGCGAATCCTGGTAGGCGATGCCCAGGCCGACTTCCATCGGGGGCAGGCCGGAGCGTTCCAGGAGTTCGTTATACTCGCGCAGCAGATTCACAATCTCCCACGCCAGGACGCAGGTGCGGCCGACGCTGAGCATGGCCTCGCCTTCGCGTTCGAGCAGCGCCACGATGATGGCATCGCCCTCGAGGAAGACTTTGGTGGCGCCGTATTTCGCCAGCAACTTGTTTACCGGATCGTAGAAATTAAGGCTGAAATACGAGGCGGCGTTCATGCCTTTTTCCATCAGCGAGCGGGTGAGGCGTGAAGAGTCGCGCACGTCGGCCTTCAGGATCACGTGGTGAAGGACGCGATCCTCGGCGGGCTTCTGATCTTCTGGAGGCAGGAACTCGTAGAGCATGCCGTTGAGGGTAGAGAGTTTGCGGACTTTGTCGTCGTTGACCAGATTGATGCTGTCAAAACCGGCGCTGACGGCCTCCAGTCCGCGGAGGTCGCGGTGGTAGCAAAACAGGTCGTGCAGAAGACGCGCGGCGAAGCGGTTGCGCTCTGAGCCGCGGCAGGAGGCTACGCGTCCGATGGCGGCAAAGAGCCGATCGGAATGGAGCCGGCCTTCGGCAATTATTTTTTCGACGCGCTCCGCTTCTTCGCGGAAGATCAGCGCGTTCTTGATCTGTTGCGGATTCGCCCGCGGCGCATATTCGGCGAGCAGAGGAACGGCTTCATAAGAAGCAACGACGTGCGAAAGAATGCCTTCACGCTGCAACAAACGGGTCCAGATGTCGAGGCGGTCTTTTCTGTTGCGATCTTCTGGCGTCAAGTCTTCGCCGTTGCCGGCGCCAACCAGCGAGGCGGCGTTTTCGGGAACATTGAGCGCCTGTTCCAAGTGCTCATCGTCAATGCCCTCTCCGTATCCAAGTTCGCGCAGAAAATTTAGCGCGAACTGGCGGAGACTGGGGAAGCGATCGGGATCTTTGTCGAAGTTGCCGAACATATAATAGTGCTCGGCGCAGAGATAATCGTCGCGTCCATCTTCGGTAAGAATCAGCGGATTGAGGAACAGACGATAGCAATCGGCTGGCAATTCGCCGAGCAGCGAACGGCGAGTGCGGGCCAGCGTTTCTTTTTCGATTTCGCGAAGCAGACGAAACATCTCCTGCCCGGCGCGGCGGAGGATGATCTTCTTACGCACCTGGAAAGAGGAGACGAGCGCCTGCGTCTGCATCATTTTCGTTTGGCGCACGCCCTCGAGCGACTTCGACTTCATGCGGCACTGTTCGAGAATCTGGGCAAACTGCGCTTGCAGTTCGGTGCGTATGAACTTGAGCACGGCCAAGCGGCCGAGCACATCGACCGATGGATTGCCCTCTGCCTTGGCGCGATTCAGGATGGCAAGATGAATCGAGACCAGCATAGATTTCAGGTCGGCGCCGCCGGGCTTACGCAGTTTGGTGGCGCCCTCGGCGGCGCGTATGAATTTGGAGTGCGCGGAGGGGACGTCCATCTCGAGGAGCGCTTCCACATCGCCGAAGCGGCAGATATAACGCGCGAGATGAAAGCCTAAATCCGCGGTAATGCGGGGGCTGAGAAAAACGTCGTAGCGGAGATTGTCAACGCCCAGTTTCAAATCGGTGAACGCGAGCGAGAGCCCGTAGTATTGAAGATCGGGCCGGCTGGGCGGTTCGGAATTGCGCAACCGAAAAATCGGGAGCTTGGGCATCGGAGCGGACTGTTCGTCTTTCGTCTTTTATACTTGCGCTGCTTGCAAATTGCTGAAACTGCGATACTAAGCAGGCTAGCATGGCTCCCGGACCAGTCGAAAGTTACGCTAGTGCAAAACGCGGAGGCATCGCCGTAACGCCTGCGGCAACAGCTGTGGTAGAGGCTAAGTTCGTGCTAGCTAAGACTATTGGCTGGCGCGGCGCGCTCTTTCAAATTCATCGCCCTTCTTCCAGTCGACGGGACGCGCCTGATTGGCAGCCTCCCAGCCGAGCGCGAACCCGAAGCGCGCCATGGCAGCGTCGGAGGTGTAGTCCATGCCGGGATGATACTCATCGCTCGGCTGGTGGTAGTGATGGGCGGTGTAGTCGGCATCCTGATCGAGACCCCAGGCTTCGTCGTGGCCCTTGAACTTCATCCCCTCATTAATGGAAAACGCTGGAATGCCGACGCGCGCGAGGCTGAAGTGATCGGAGCGGTAGTAATGTCCGGCTTCGGGGCGCGCGTCCGGACGAATCTTAAAGCGGAAATCCTGAGCGGTCGCCTGCACCGCGGGATAAAACGTGGTGCGCTCGGCTCCGGAAACCTCAACTTCTTCGGGCGCGCCGAGCGGCCTCACGTCGTCGTAGTTGAGATGGAGCGAAATCTTGCCCGACGGAATCGGGGGATGCTTGCCCAGGTATTCGGAGCCCAGCAATCCTTGTTCTTCGGCGGTGACCGAGACGAAGAAGATCGAGCGGCGCGGCTTCTGCTTGGCGTCTGCGTAGGCGCGAGCGATTTCCATGAGGATGCCGCAGCCGGTTGCGTTGTCCATGGCGCCGTTATAGATGTTGTCGCCGGGCATGTCGGGCCGGATGCCGAGATGGTCATAGTGCGCGGTATACATCACGCCTTCATTTTTCAGAAACTTGTCGGCTCCGGGTAGCACAGCGATCACATTGTTCGATTCGAAAGGACGAACCTTGCTGGTCATGTGTGCAGAGAGGCGGACGTGGAGCGGGACCGGTTTGAAATCGCGCGAGGTCGCATCGGTCATCATCTTATCGAGATCGAGACCTGAGGACGCGGCGAGGTTGCGCGCTACGCTTAACTGGATCCAGGCGGCCGTTTTCAGCCGGGGAGTGCTGTCGAGTTTGAGATAGGACTTCTCGCCGGAGTTAGAATTCCGCACGACTTCCCAGCCATAGCTGGCCATCTCGGTCTTGTGGATAAGGATGGCGCCGACGGCTCCTTTGCGCGCGGCCTCTTCGTACTTGTAGACCCAACGGCCGTAATAAGTGAGCGCCTTGCCGGTGAAAAACTTCGGATCGTCCGAGGGTGGCTCGTTGACCAGCATGAGCAGGACTTTGCCTTTGACGTCCACGCCTTTGTAGTCGTCCCAGTTATATTCGGGCGCTTCGATGCCGTAGCCGACGTAGACGATCTCGGCGTCAACGTTGGATTCGGGCTGCTGGGTCTGATCGTAAGCGACATAGTCGTCGAGTGGCCTGAGGTCGGATGCTTTGCCTTTGGCGGGAACGAGCGCGAAGCGCGTGTCGGCGCCGGGCGTGATGCCGACCATCGGAACTTTTTGAAGGTAGGTGCCATTCTCGCCCGCGGGTTTCAGTCCATAGAGCGCAAACTGGGCCGCGATGTATTCGGCGGCAATGTCGCCTCCACGCTGGCCGGTGCCGCGTCCCTCGAGAAGATCGTGGGAGAGGAAGCGGACATGGGTCTCGATGTTGTCGGGACGAATGCTTTGCATGGCGGCGATGGCGG
>WNFA01002083.1_pt1 | contig 16362 bp, 15 predicted proteins | sample 5400481 | NCBI WGS metagenome assembly WNFA01 (sample SAMN13153340, study PRJNA577476) | soil metagenome | isolation source: 120 cm saprolite under Douglas fir tree site 2 hole 1 replicate 2 | place: USA:California | collected 2015-04-18
CAGAAAAATCGGACATAATCATGGCGATCTTGAGCATTTGCTCCTGAAACAATGGAACGCCCAGCGTGCGGCCAAGCACCGGCTCGAGCCGCGGATCGAAATACGTGACCGGCTCACGTCCGGCGCGCCGCGCCAGATACGGATGCACCATATCACCCTGAATCGGTCCCGGCCGAATGATCGCGACTTCGATCACGACATCATAAAAACATTTCGGTTTCATCCGTGGCAACGTCGCCATTTGCGCGCGGCTCTCGATTTGAAAAATACCAATCGTGTCGGCCTTCTGCATGATCGCGAAAGTCGCGGCGTCATCTTTCGGAATGTGGGCAAGATCGAGAGGTCGGCCGCGTTCACGGCACAATTCAAAGGCATCCTGCATGACCGACATCATGCCGAGCCCAAGCAAATCCACTTTCACGATGCCGAGGTCCTCGCAATCGTCCTTGTCCCATTGCGCCACGACGCGGCCCCGCATCGACGCATTTTCCAGTGGCACAAACGAACTCAATTTGTTCTGGCAGATGATCATGCCGCCGGAATGCTGACCAAGATGCCGGGGTAATCCGTAAATCGCCTGGTACAAATTGATGAATGCCGGCATGCGCGGGTGTTCTTTGGGTAAACCGGCCTGCTCGATTTGCGCGCTGAGATCGAGCGTGTGTGGAAAATCGCCGTTAGCGAACAAGTGTGAAAAACGATCGAGAATGCTCTGCGAAAAATTTAACGCTTTGCCGATCTCACGCGCTGCGCTGCGGCCGCGATAAGTGATTACATTCGCGGTCATGGCCGCGCCGTGCTTGCCGTAACGTCGATAAATTTCCTGGATGACGCTCTCGCGACGATCACCGCTGGGAAGATCGAGATCGATATCGGGCCAGCCTTTCCGGCTCTCATTGAGAAACCGTTCGAAAACCAAGTTATTGCTTATGGGATCGACCGGAGTGATGCCGAGACAATAACAAACGGCACTGTTCGCGGCGCTGCCGCGGCCCTGCACCATGACGTTGTGCTCGCGGCAGAAATTAACAATGTCCCAGACAATCAAAAAATATCCGGGAAAACCAAGTTTCTGGATCAGGTTCAGTTCTTCTTCGACCTGGCGTTTCACTCGACTGCTGATCGCGGCGTAACGCTGTTGCGCGCCGAACCAGACGATCGAGCGCAAAAACGAATCCATCGTGTGGCCGTCCGGCACGGGAAATTCGGGAAACTCGTAGCCGATGTTCTCGAGTGAAAACGTCAGCCGCTCGGCGAGGAGCGCCGTGTTTACAATCGCTTCCGGCAAATCGCGAAACAGTTCCTGCATTTCGCGATCGCTCTTCAAATGCCGCTCGGCGTTTTGGGTGAGCATTTTGCCGGCGGCATCCAGGTGAGTATGCTCGCGGATACAGGTAAAGACATCGAGAACTTCCCGTCCATACCGCTTCGCGCACTGCACGCCGTTCGTCGCTAAGATCGACAATCGATAATGAGCGGCGAGATCGACAAGCTGTTGGTTCATTCGTTCCTCGCCGCGAAGAAAATGTCGCTGAAGTTCGACGAAAACATTCTCGCGGCCGAACGCGTGGATAAGAAACTGCGCGCGGTCTTCAGAATTCCAGGTAGCGCACGCGTCTCGCGTGCTGGCGATGGCGTCTCGCGATCGCGAACTTTTCGAAGTCCGTTTCGGCGGGACGCCGAAACCAGCATACGAGGTCCGAGCCGGACTGGCATTGCGTGCGCTACCCAATAACGCTATCAACCCTTGTGCGAACTGCGGCAGCTCATTCCATCGCACTGCGCATTTTCCTTTTTCGCTGCGCAAATGCGTTCGCGTCAGCAGCTCGCAAAGATTTTTGTAACCGGTTCTATTTTCAACCAGCACCGGCAGAATCGCGCTATCTTCCATCGACAATTCGCAACCAACAATCGGCCGCACATTTTGTTCTCGCGCGGCGACGGAAAAACGCTGCGCACCATAAACACCGTTACGATCGAGCAAAGCCATCGCCGGCATCTCCAGCTCGGCCGCGATCTCCGCTAGTTGCTCGGGAAATGAAGCGCCGCGCAGAAAACTGAAAGCGCTGTTCGCCCGCAATTCGACGTAAGACATATGTTTCGTTAAATCGTTAAAGCGTTAAAGCGTTAAAGCGTACCTCAATCATAAACTCCATCGACCTCCCATTGGTCTTCGCTTTGGTGACAACGCACCACAACGCCGTCCTCCAGTTGCAGGTCGCACTCGGCGCGCGTCCACGATTTTTCGTCCCACCAATTGCCGGAAGCAAAATAAGGCCCGCGTTGATCTGCGACTTTGCCGCTGAGGTTTGCGCTCCAAAAATGTGCCGGCATGTTTTCAGAAAGGAAAACCGACGCCGATTCGGTCGGTCGAAATCTTCGTAGCGCAACCGCCGGCAACGGTTTGGCCTCGACTGAGCCGTTCAGCTGCCAGGCGAACGGCTCCATCCGAAATGCATCCGGCCGATGCGTTTCTTCCAAAACAGGTGTGCCGACCCGGTCGGTGCCGAGCAATGCGGTCAAGCGCGCGAGCGTTTCGTAAAGCTGTTGAGGATTCCGCAGAGCCGTTTCGAACAATCGAAATTGCTGCGAAGCGGGTTTGACCGGCTGCGCGTCTAACGCGACGGCAACGATCGGATGCTCAGATTTAAAATTCTCCAGATGCGTCTGGAGCATGCGAAAGAGAAGATCGACATCGTTAGTCGGCTGCGGAATTTTGAAAACGCGTTCGTAATGCTGTTTGTTGGCGAAAGTGATCAGCAGCGTTAGTTCTCGCGCGACGAGATAAATCGCGCTCAGCCGCACCGCGAGCTGCTGCAAAAAGCGGCGCAGCATAAATAGGAGCGGCTCGGCTGTTTCAATTTCATTTTCAAATTCGAAACTTTCTGCAAACGATTCCGGCGGCTGGACCAGCTTGAGAAGTCGCGTCGTTTTTCCGTTGGCGCGTTCCCAAAGGCGAACTGCTTCCGACCCGAGCCGGGCACCGAGATCCTCTCGATTGAGCGCGGCAAATTGCCCGAGAGTGTGAATGCCCCACTTGTGCAGGATCGCGAAAATTTGTCGGATCTCAGCTTGTCGATCTTTCGGCGAAGCAGAGCGCTGCATGCGCTCAATTTAAGCCGAAGCCCTGGATATGTTCAAGTGAACAGTTTCCTAATCTGCAAGGGAAGCCATTAACTGCAATGGTTTTGCGGGAAAAACTGCGAGAAGCGAATCAAATTCTTGCCGGTCTTCGAACGAGCTCGATAAATCGTAGCCGAGGTTTGCCGGATATCTTTAGATAACTTCCACCGGACATTTCGGCAACGCCGCCAGAAAGCCGCGGCCGTATGGCCTGGTCACAATCCGGTTGTCGAGAATGACGATGATACCGCGATCGCTCTTCGTTCGAATCAGACGGCCAACTCCTTGCCGAAGTTTTAAGATCGCTTCTGGCAACGAATATTCGGTGAACGGATCGCCGCCGCGTTCCTCCACCAGTTCCAATTTCGCTTCAATCAACGGATGGTCCGGAACGGCGAACGGAAGCCGGGTGATGATCACATTTGAGAGCGCTTCGCCCGGAACATCGACACCGCTCCAAAAACTGTCCGTTCCGAAAAGAACGCTGTGCGGTGTGGTTTTGAATCTTTCTAGCAATTTGCCGCGCGGCGCGCCGCCGCCTTGCACAAGAAGATTCATCCCTTTCTCCACAAAAAATTTCTGCATTTGAGCGGCGAGCTGGTGCATGTCGCGATAGCTCGTAAAAAGAACAAAGGCGCGGCCGTCGGTTTTTTCGACAAAATGCGCGATCCAGCGCTCCAACTCTTTCTGGTATCCTGAATCGCGCGGGTCGGGCATTTTTTTGACGATGAAGAGCTTCATCTGCTTTTGAAAATTAAACGGACTTCCGAGTTGCAACGGCTCCGCTTCGGTCGCGCCAATGCGCTCGCGGAAGTAAGCCAGGTCCGCGCGACCGACCGCAAGCGTCGCGCTGGTCATGACGGAGCAGCAATTCTCCCGGAAAATCATCCGGCGCAGCACCGGTGCCAGGTTGATCGGAGCGGCATTGAGCGAAAAAAATTGCGCCGTCTTTCCGGTGCGCTCGATCCAATAAACATGTTCGCGCGCGCTTTGCTCAAGAAAGATAGAGATACCATCGCGCGTATCACGAATGCGGCGCGCCAGTTCCTGCAATTCGGCTTTCAGGAATTCATCATCGGCGCGTCTAATTACATCGGCGAGGCGCACCTGAAGCGCCGTCAATCGTCCAGTAATTGTGTCCGGAACCAAATCGGGGACGCGCACACGGAATTCGCGCCCCTTACGAAAATCGGATTTTGATTCGACGACGGCGAAAAATCTGTCCACTTCGTCGACCAGCTCCGCTGCCAACCTCACTCCGTTTGCGTCGCGCATGACGGTGAAGAGTCCTTTGCGCGTGCGCGCATTATAGAGGCGTTGAATTGTCGATCTTAGGCCGTATTGCGAAATGCCGATCCCGACCTGGCGTGACGCGACTTGTTCGACAGTGTGCGCTTCGTCGAAAATAATGAAGTCGTTTGGAAAGAGAAACCCGCTTTCGCGCTCTTCCTGGTCAGCCGGCCTGCCCAGGAGCATGAAGAGCAGTGTGTGATTCATCACCAGCAGGTCCGCGGCGAGAAGGCGTTTGCGGGCTTGCTGATAAAAACAGCGCGGATTTTGCCCGCATGTTTTTTGCGTGCAGATATGCGGCTCGCTGCAAACTTGCGTCCAAACTTTTGGATCGGGCTCAATCGACAGATCGCTCAGTGAGCCGTCGGGCGTCGTGCTCGCCCATTCCGCAAGCCGGGTCAACTCGCTTTTTTCCGGGCCGGTGAAAAGCTCGTTTGCCTGCTGCAAGGCGCGTTCGAGGCGTCGCGGGCAAAGATAATTTTGCCGGCCCTTCATGAGCGACGCTTCAAATTCAACCGGCAGAACTTTTTTCAGGATCGGAATGTCTTTGTAAAGCAGCTGCTCCTGGAGATTGATGGTGTGCGTCGAGACAATGGCTTTTTTTTGTTGCTCGAGCGCGAATAGAATTGCCGGCACGAGATAGGCGAGCGACTTGCCGACGCCCGTCCCCGCTTCGACGACAAGATGTCGATCTTCCCCGAGAGCGCGCGCAACCGCCACCGCCATCTCCTGCTGTTGCGGCCGGAACTCGAAATTTGTTGCCTTTGAAAGGAGCCCGTTTTCGGAAAAGATTGTGCGAATTCGTTCGACAAATTCGGTGCCAAGAGAATCTTTCAACGCGATCATCAAAATTTAAGCTTAACTTACTTCGTGAGACTGCTCGATCGCTACGTCATTCGCAATTTTTTGCAGGCCTACCTTTATTGCATCGCCGGTTTTATCTCGATCTGGCTCATTTTCGACATTAGCGATAATATTTCGATCCTTCTCGACGAACGAGTCGGCCTTGTCCTCGCCATCCGGTACTACATCACGCAGGTCCCGCAGGTTTTCATCATCCTTCTTCCGGTTTCCCTTTTGCTCGCACTTCTTTTTTCGCTCGGGCGAATGTCGCGCGCGAACGAAATCGTCTCGATGCTGACCGCGGGCGTCAGCATTCCGCGCGTTCTTCTGCCGTTAATCGCGATGGGTTTACTCACGGTCGCGGCGGCCATGACCCTGAATTATTCCCTCGCGCCGCACGCCGAGCTGGCGCGCAAGACATTTTTCTCCGAAGCGCGGTCGCGCCCGGAAAGCCTGATCGAAGGACAAATCTTTCGCAACCGGACCGACGCGCGCACCTGGTTCATCCAGAATTTTCGCCCGCGCGGCAACACGTTCAACAGTGTCCAAGTGCTCCAGCAGGATGAACACGATAATATCGTGACCAATTATCTGGCGACGCGCGCCTTTTATCGGCCCGAAACAAAAACCTGGGAACTCGAGCAGGTAAAAGTGGTCCACTACGATCCCGCCGGCAACATCATCGACGCGCAGATTTATCCGTCACTCAAGATCGACAACTGGAGCGAAACGCCGTTTCGTCTCGGCAGCGCCAATGTCCGTGCGGAATTTCTCAGCTTGCCGGAGCTGCGCGAATACCTCCGGTTCAATTCCGATTTTCCCGCAACTTTGCTCGCGCCGTTTCGAACGCATTTTCAGTATCGCTTCGCCCTGCCATGGGAATGTCTGGTGGTGGTGTGCATCGCCGCGCCGCTGGGCATCGGTTACTCACGCCGCGGCGTTCTTTCCAGCGTTGCCGCCGCCGTCATCCTTGTTTTCTCGATGAATTTTCTCACGCATTTCTTTCTCGCGCTTGGCGAAGGCGATCGTATCGCGCCCTGGATCGCCGCCTGGGCGCCCAATCTCATTTTCACCGTCATCGGTCTTTATTTGCTGTATCTGCGGGCTTCCAACCGTGAAGCACCGCGCTTTCATCTCCTCAGTCCGCGACGTATATTCGCCCGATGAATCCGCTCCCGAACGAATGGGCGATCAAGCATCGCGCGGACGCTTGTGCTTTCACGCACCGGCCTTTCGCGCCCGGTGAGTATTTTTACACTTTGCTCTTTCGCGATGCAGATGGCTATCGTCGTGAAGATTTGAGCGAGGATGCGTGGTTAAAGCGAAACGAGAACATTCAGTCGTTTTCATTCTGGAAAACACGTTACGAACCTCTGCCAGCGCCACCCCCCGAGCCTTTGGGCAAAGAAAATGCCGAACAACTTTTTCGCCGTCTGGTTGCATCGGAAAAGCCGCCCGCGAACACATGCTACGTGCTCGCCGCCATGCTCGAACGCAAGCGCGTCCTGAAACAGATTAAAACCGAGCAATCAGGAAACGATCGCGTCCTGATTTACGAGCACGGCGCGAGCGGCGACCTCTTCATCGTGTCCGATCCGCAATTGCGTCTCGACGAGCTGGAGAGCGTACAAAACGAAGTCGCGCAATTGCTCCGCAGCGCGGCGTAGTAGCTTGATTGAAAGATCGACATGTACTCTTCGCTCTCATGGTTTTCCGGTTTCCCGCTTTATCTCGCGCCGATGGCCGGCGTCTCCGATAAGATTTTCCGCCAACTCTGCAAGGAATATGGCGCGGACGTTCTGACGACCGAATTCGTCTCCGCTGAAGGAATTTTCCGGCGCAACGAGCGTACGCGCAAATATCTCGACTTCGACGAGATCGAGCGGCCAATCGGCGTGCAACTCTTCGGCGCCAATGCCGAGCACATGGCGGAAGCGGCGCGGCAGGTCGTCGATTGGGTCCAACCCGACTTTGTCGATCTAAACTTTGGCTGTCCGGTCAACAAAGTCGTCTGTAAAAACGGCGGTTCGGCGTTGCTCAAGGATTGTCCAACTTTAGCAAGCGTCGCGGCCGCGGTCGTGCGCGCGATCGCGCCGATGCCGGTCACGGCGAAGATCCGGATTGGATGGGACGCCGATTCAATCAACGCCGCGCGCGTCGCGCGGATTTTGGCCGAGGCAGGAATTTCGGCGATCACCGTGCACGGACGCACGCGCGCCCAAGGTTATTCCGGCGCCGCCGATTGGAACGTTATCGGAGAAGTTGCGGCGGCTGTTTCCATCCCCGTCATCGGAAATGGTGATCTTTCAAATGCGGCCGACGTCGCAAAACGCCGTCGTGGAATCGGAATTGCTGGCGCGATGATCGGTCGCGCCGCCATGAGCGCGCCCTGGATTTTCCGTCAGACAAAACAATATCTTGGGACGAGGGAGATTGATGATCCACCAAGTTTGCGCGAAAGATGGGGGCTGCTCCTGCGACATTGCGAATTGGTCGTTCGCGAATGGGGCGCAGAAGAACCGGCCATCCGATCGATGCGCGCGCGGCTGATGGCTTACTCGAAATCGATGCCAGATGCGAAACGATTGCGCGAAAAGTTCTCGCACGTCTCAAGTCTCGCCGAAGTTGAGGCGATGGCGGAAGAAAATCAGCAGAGGTCAACAGGATTTACAGAATTAACAGAATGGTCGAAAATGGAATCGTTAAAATCTTGTTAATTTTTTCTGTTCCTCTTCCTGTTTTCCTGTCCGCCAGTCGGACGGCCTCGTCTTGTGGCGAGGATTCCATATTTGTTGCTTGAATGACCGCTGAAACATCGACAATCAATTACAAGATCGGCAACGAGCGGCTGATCAAGGTGACAGAGAATGCCGCGCGCAAGCTCGCGTCATTACTGGACCAAAAAGGAAATCCAAACGGCGCGTTGCGTCTCGCCGTGGTCGGCGGCGGCTGCTCCGGTTTGCAATACACGATGGATTTGGTGGAGGGCCCGAAAGAGCGCGACATTCTCGTTCCAACCTCCGATGTCCGTCTGGTTGTCGATCCAAAAAGCGCGCTCTTCGTCAGTGGTTCGGTGCTCGATTACAGTGACGATCTGCAAAAAGGCGGGTTCAAAGTCACGAACCCGAACGCGGTCGCGCATTGCTCCTGCGGCGAGAGCTTTGCTGTCTGACCAAGAGCAGACGATTCGCATTGCATCTGTTCATTTGAACTTGCGCGGTGATCGCTTTCGGCGATCATGTCAGAATGCTGACCGATCGTCAGAAAAACATTCTCGATTTTATCCAACACGAGCAACGGGAAAAAGGGATCACGCCGAGCACCCGCGAAATTCAGAGTCATTTCGGCTTCGCCAGTCAGACATCGGTCATGCAGTACATCGCCGCGCTCGAACGTAAAGGTTTTCTTGATCGACATGCACGCAAGGCGCGCGCTTTGATTACACCAGTTCAGAAAGTCCGCATTACCGACGTCCCGATTTATGGACAGATTCCCGCTGGCATGTCCACGTTGACCGACCAGACGATCGAAGGACATGTTTCTCTCGACACGCGGTCGGCCAATATTTCAAAGAATCGCGGGACCTTTGCTTTGCGGGTTCATGGCGACTCGATGATCGGCGTCCATATTGTCGATGGAGACATCGTGATTTTGGAGGACAGCAAAGAGGTGCACAATGGCGACATCGTCGCGGCCTTGATCGATGGAGAAACAACACTGAAGCGTTACGTCATGGAGCATGGCCGGCCTTATTTGAAGGCGGAGAACCCGCGTTATCCGAATTTGATTCCGGCACGTGAGCTGAAGATTCAGGGAGTAATGGTGTCGCTGGTTCGGAAGCAGGAGCGGCGAAAACGCCATTGAGGGCAGAGGCAGACGTCATATGACAAAAATTCGTTGCGCGCACCGCGTGTAAAACATAGTATTACAGAATGACAAAGACGATCTCGAAGGTGGGCAATTCGCAAGGCATCATTTTCGACGCGGCGTTGATGGATCTGGCGCGGGTGAAAGTGGGCGATCAATTAAACGTGACCCTTCACGAAGGCGGTTCGATTATTTTGACACCGGTTCGTCCAACGATCGCGCCCAAGATGGCGGCGGCGTCGGCAAAACGGTTGATTAAAAAGAATTCCACCCTCTTCAAACGCCTGGCTTGAGCCGGTCAATCAAGCATCTGACGGTGGCGGCGGTAAAAGCCATTCACCGCGAGGTATTGGCCGGGCATGGAGGCGCACGCGGTATCCGCGACGAAGCGTTGCTGGAATCGGCCGTGGCAGCACCGCAAGCGACGATGATGGGGCGAGCGCTCATGACCGATCGAATTGAGATTGGCGGAGCGTATCTCTTTTATCTTTGCCGAAATCATGCGTTCATGGACGGAAACAAGCGAACCGCGCTCGCGGCATGTTTGGTTTTTCTGGAGAGCAACGATTTGCTGCCAAATACGAGGCTCCCGACCGACGAATGGGAAGCATTTGTCCTTGATGTCGCCGCGAGCCGGCTGGACCGCAAGGAAACGACGGCTCGGTTGCGTAAACTGCTAAAGCAGGCCGGGCACGCTCGATCGTGAACCTGTTTAATGTTCCTTTGAACATATCGACTTCCTGTGCCATCTTTTACCGATGGCTGCGAGCGGCAAGATTGATTCGCTTTCTCCCGAAAGCTCACCCGGTTGGGTCGCCCATCTATGTCGCTCCCGCCCCCGCGGCTCTATTGTCGATCTTCGAAACTTGCTGGCGAAGCGTTTTCCTCACGCCCCGGCGCCGCCCGCTACGCTTTTAACCACCGGTTTATCTTTTCTCGATCGAGCGATTAGCGGTGGTTTTCCCAAAGGCGCCATTACCGAATTGATCAGCCCGCCACCAAGCGCCGGCAGCGCATCGCTCATTCATTTGCTTCTTCACGCCGCGCAGCGCGATCGTTATTTTATCGCGTTAATCGATGGACGCGATTCGTTTGATCCGCAGCCTTTGGGCAAGGCATGTTTACGTCATCTTCTTTGGGTGCGTTGCAGCAGCGCATTTGAGGCAATCAAAGCAGCTGACCTGCTTTTACGGGACGGCAATTTCCCGCTGGTGATTGTCGATTTTGCCCTGAACGCGCCGGAAGAGCTGCGGAAAATTCCGCAGACGAATTGGTATCGACTGCAACGGCTGATTGAAGCAGCGACGACGGCGTGTCTCGTATTGAGCCGCCAGAGCATGGTGAGCAGCGCCCAACTGAAAATCGTTCTCGAAAACTCGTGGACGCTGAAAACTTTTTCAGAACAAAACTCGGTCTCGCGATTGCGATTTCGGATTCAACGATCGCATCTCAATCAGCAAAAAGGTGTAATCGAAAGGGCGAGTTGATGTTCGCGACAATTTATTTGCCGAATTTTTATTTGCAGGCCGCCACGCGCCATCAACCGCAATTACAAACGAAACCGCTGGCGGTGATTGATGAGAAAGAAGCAAAAGCGGTGATCATTCAACTCAGTGAAGCGGCAGAAAAGGCCGGCGTGCACAAAGGCATGACACCGAGTCAGGCGCTAGCGCGCTGTTTGCAGGTGGTGATCAAAACGCGCGAGCGTGCGCAGGAAAACTCGATCGACGACATCTTGCTTCAGCACGCGTTTACGCTTACTCCGTATGTCGAAGCGACCGCACCCGGAATTTGCACAATTCAATTTACAGAGAATCGAGATCTGGCGGCCAAGCTTTCACGCGTGATCGAGCAATTGGCCGAATGCGAGATCACGGCGCAAGCAGGTATTGCGCATTTGCCGGACACAAGTTTTCTGGCGGCCCACCTGGCGCGGCCTGTTTTGCAAATGGACGACGCAAAAGAATTTCTCGCGCCGCTGCCGATCGAAACACTTGCGATCGGGATTAACTGATGGACGGCGTAGGTTTGCGTTCGATAAAGATCCGGTAAACCCAACCGCCTAACGCTCCCCCGACAAACGGCCCGATCCAATAAACATAATGGTCGTGCCAAAAATTTGCGGCGACGGCTGGACCAAAAACGCGCGCGGGATTCATGGCCGCGCCGGTGAGAGGTCCACCGAATAAAATGTCGAGAGTGATTGTCGACCCAATGGCAAAGCCGGCGAGTCCTCGTCCGCGTTCGTCCACCGCGGTGCCATAAACGACGAAGACGAGAAAGAAGGTCAGAATTGCCTCGACCAAAATTCCCTGCATTCCGTTCAGATTGATGGCGAGCTGCGGAGTTCCGGCGACAACGACGTCACGGCCGAACAAACCAAGGCAGATCAACGCGGCGCTAATTCCGCCGAGTAATTGCGCGATCCAATAACGAATCGCAGCCGCGATCGTCATGTGACCTCCGCAAACCAAGCCAAAAGTGACCGCCGGATTTAATTGACCGCCTGAAATGTGCAGAGTAGCGGAGACAAAGGCCGCGATGGTCAGGCCGTGAGCAAGCGCAACCGCGAGAACATCGTGCCCGGCGGTTTTCATTGCCCCGATTCCGACAAAAATCAGAGCGAATGTTCCGATGAATTCAGCGAGGCAGGGACGAAACTTATCCATGCGGCGATGCAATCAGATTGCATAGACGCTGACAATCTTCTATTAAACCGGCGCGTCGCACAGCGACGCGGCTACAGCTTCGCGCGGTGCAAGATGTCGATCTAACCGCCGGCGTAATTCGGATATCTCTCGCGCAACTGCCGGGCAGCGCGATCGGCCTCATCGGTCTTGCCCGCGCGTTGATAGGCTATGACCGCTTTCTGCAAAGCGCGCGGGGTGATAGCCGGATCATCGTAAAGCAGGGCCACGCCCATGAAAGCTTTGCCTGCGTCCTCAAAATAGCCGCGTTCGAATTGAACATCACCCGCGAGAAGGCGCGCCTCGGCGTTAACGCGCCCTTCGGGCTGCAGAATCATGATTTGCTCGGCAATTTTTTGTGCGTCGTCGGGTTTGTGCGCAGCGATTTTTACGCCGCCGAGCGCAAGCAACACTTTCGCTTTGCCCGCCGGGTCGGTGGCAATTTGCAGATATTTGCCGAAGGCGTTTTCTGCTTCATCAAAATTTTGCAGCCTGGCAGCCGCGTCGCCGAGGTAAAACCAAAAGTCGGGTTTGACGTTGGAGGGATTGTCGATCTTGCCCAGAACGCTCAGGTATTTCTCGGCCGCCACATAATTTTTTTCGTTGTAATACTCGATCCCGAGCCACTCCAAAATTTCGCCAGGCACGGTGGCGGTTGGGGTCATCGTCATAAGATTATCTACCTCGGTAGTAAGCGCCGGCCGGTTCTGCAAATAAAAGTACGAGGAAATGATGCGAATCGTCGCGAGATTGTAGTATTGGTCCTTATTGAGCTGACGCGCCGCCTCGAGCGCGGTGAGGGCCGTCTTATAGTCCTTTGTTTCAAACGCGGTTTTACCGATATAGTACTGTGCCTGTGCCGCGACCGGGCTCTTCGGAAATTCTTTGAGAAGCTGGCGGAAAGCATCGCTCATACCTTTGGTATTTTGCTGCTGACCGAGGATGAGCGCTTTGTGCTGTAATGCCTCCTCCCGCTCATGCGCGCCCGGATACTTCGTCAAGATCATGTTCCAATCCGAAAGCGCGGCGTCGTAATTTTTGTCCTGCTGGTAGGCGAGCGCGCGCTGCGCGAAAGCGGCGGAGGCTTGCGGACCTTCGGGAAATGCTTGTACAAAATACGAGAACGCCTCAACCATCCCGGCGATATCCTTCATTTGGATGTAAGACCAGCCGAGTTTATAAGCGCTTTCGGCACGCAACTTCGGAGCAAGCTGGGAGGCGCGCAGTTCCGCGTAAATTGGCGCGGCCCGGGCGTAATTCTGCTGTTTGTAGAGCGCCTCCGCTTTCAGCAGCTTGGCCTGATCAGCGCGTTCCGTCGTCGGATTCGAGGCCAGGAACTCGTCCACCTCAGGAGGCAGCCTCGAAGTGTCGGAGTTGTAAATGTTAATGAGCCGCTGGTAACGCGCGTCTTTCGCCTCTTCACGATCCGGATATTTCGCGATGATCTCACCATAAATCGACTCCGCCTCGGCTGCCTGTCCGAGTTGTCGCTGGCTGTTGGCCGCGAACAACATGACTTCCGCGCGAGCTTCTTCCGGAACTTGCTGCTGCAATTTCTTGTAGTCGGCGAGCAATTGCGCGTACTGACTCGACTGATATTGCAATCGCAGAATACCAACCTGTGCAAGCGCGCGCCAGCGTCCCGCCTCCGGTAACGAGCGGCCTTTTTGCAACAACGCCATCGCTTTGTCAGCCATCGCCTTGTCGATCTTGCCTTTCTCCGGTTGTTGCAGATCGACGGCGAGCAGACCGGCGCGCACCGTCACTTCGGCTTTAAACGCAGGCTTCTCGGTCTCGTTGGCAAGCGCTTCGTACTGTTTGAGCGCGTCACTTTTTCGCCCGCGAGCGAGCGCGATCGAAGCAGCGGTCCGTCGGGCGTCTTCGCGATAGGGGTTTGGATTCTTGACCTCGGCAACCTGCTGATAGATGTCGCAAGCTTCATCCTTCCGGTCGAGCACTTCGAGACAGCGTGCTTCGAAATAGCGCGCGGAAAGCGCCACCGCCGACTCCTTCGATTTCACGGCGGAACGATGAAAGAGCGGGAGTGAGGCCGCATAATCTTTTTCTGTGAAAGCCATCTCGGCCAAGGCATAGGCGGCAGGTCCGGCAAACTCGCTTTCCGAATAATCGTTCAGCACTCTTTGGAAACTGGCGCGAGCGCTCGAGGCGCGATTCAAATTTCGATAACACTCCCCGAGCGAAAAATAAGCGTTCGCTCGACCTGAACCTCCCGGATAATCGTCCAGGTATTTTTGATATTCTGGGATGGCCAGATCGTAGAGTTTTCGAGTGAATAACGCATTCGCGTAATCGAGTTGACGGCGATCAGGCGCTTCTGTTTCCGGCCTTGCCGGTTCGGCAGTTTGCTCCGCCGAATACGGGGCGGGCGCCGCGGATTCATCAATGGGGACAGCTCGCCTGACGGGCGGGGGTTCGTCCAAGGGCTGAGCGCGACGCACCTCAGGAGCGCGTTGAGCCAGGGCGATGCCGCCGGCCCCGAACAGGATTGCCAGCTGGCAAAGAGCCGCTGCGCTCCGCACTAATTTCATTTCGCGGTCGCGAAGGCGACGTTGGTAATCCCCGCTTCGGTGCAAATGTTCAGGACGCCGATAATATTCTTGTAAGCGCCGGCTTCATCGCCGCGGATGACTACTGATTGTTCCTGGTCCAGCTGAAGCAAACGTTTCAGCAATTCGCTCACCTCGGGGCCGGTCATTGCTCGATGATTGACCACCAAGCCGCCATCTGCCTTTACGTTGACCACGACCGGACCAGGCGGCAATGTATTTTCCCTCGCCGCTGATGCTTTCGGCACCTTCACGTCGAGTTCGTTTTCGTTTCGGGCCGCATTCCAGGTGAGTAAAAAAAAGATGAGCAGCAGCAACAGGACATCGACAAGCGGTGCGAGCTGGATACCCGGATGATGCAAAGGGGCACGACCGCGCAAATTCATATCACGAAAGAGAAGATGTCGATCTTGCGAATGCAAACACGATCGACGGTTTTAAAGTTCGTCCTCGATCAGCACGGGCGTCCGCTCGGCTCGCCTATCGTATTGCAAAGAAAGCAACGCCAACACGTGCGTAGAGGCAGATTCCAATTCTGAAATCAATTTCTGCGCTTTGCCGCGGAAAAACGCATAAAAGATCATTGCCGGAATTCCGATGGCAAGTCCGGCACAAGTGTTGACCAGAGCTTCGCTAATCCCCCTGGAAAGCAAGACATAGCGGGCCGTACCGAGATCGGCGCCGAGCGCGCCGAAGGAACGAATAATGCCAAGAACCGTGCCGAGCAGGCCAAGCAACGGTGCGATCATCCCAATGTCAGCAAGATAAGTAACGCGATTGTTCAGACTGGCCGCAACGCGACCCCCTTCGGTCTCGGCAATCTCGCGCACTTGCTGAAAATCCGCATTTGGATTCTTTGTCGTGAAATCGAGTATTCTTTGCACAACGCGCGCAATCGCCTCGCCGTGTCGATTGGAAACGGCGAGCAGACCAAGATAATCACGTTTCCGCAAGAGGGCGTCCGCCGTCGCCATATATCCGCTCGAAACGATCGCACCGCGACGGATCGTCATTAGATAAACGATCACGAGCATGACTGAGAAAACCGAGAGGGCAAGCAAGACATACATGACTGGCCCGGCTGCCAGAATCGCATCCATGACCGTCTTTGGCTGCGGGTAGTCTGGGGCGGTGGCGGCTGTCGGGCTTTGCGCGAGCAAAGAGGCTGCGCTCGCCAGCACGGCGAGCAGCGAGAGCAAAATCTTCATGCTGAGAGTCTGTAATGATAGACGGAGCGGTGCGGGATGCAAATGAGCGGGTACCTTCTAAAACACATCTCTGCCCTCCAAGTTGCTAAGCGAATCGATCACCCCCAACCCAACGCCGCACGCGAAAGATGTGCGCCGGCTCGATTTCGGGATCGAGCTCAATGTAGTTGCGGCGGCCGCGCCAGAGGTAGCGCGCATCGCTCAAGAGATCGTGCACCTGATAGAGGTTACCTTCCATCGAACCAAACTGATCGATCGGTACATCGACATATGAATTCTGTTTACGATGGGGATCAAGATTCACAACGACAAGAATGATGTTGTCGCGTGCGGGCGTCATTTTGCCGTAAAATAGGATCGCGTCATTATCCGCCTGATAGAAGCGCAAGTTATTGTAAAAATGGAGCGCGCGATTCTCGGTCCGGATTTGATTCAGCCGCGTGATCCAATCCTTGATGTTCTCAGGTGCGTTCCAATCCCGCTCCTTCAATTGATATTTCTCGGAATCCAGATATTCCTCGCGACCGGGCAGAGCGTCGTTTTCGCACAGTTCATAGCCGCCGTAGATGCCGTAGAGAGTTGAGAGCGTGGCAGCGAGTGTGACTCGAATCATAAATGCAGGCCGGCCGCCGTCCTGAAGGAAAAACGGCAAAATATCCGGCGTGTTCGGCCAAAGATTGGCGCGAAAATATTCGCGCATTTCAGTTTGGGTGAGTTCGGTGAAATATTCCATCAGTTCAGATTTCGAATTCCGCCATGTGAAGTAAGTGTAACTCT
>WNFA01006488.1_pt1 | contig 16359 bp, 14 predicted proteins | sample 5400481 | NCBI WGS metagenome assembly WNFA01 (sample SAMN13153340, study PRJNA577476) | soil metagenome | isolation source: 120 cm saprolite under Douglas fir tree site 2 hole 1 replicate 2 | place: USA:California | collected 2015-04-18
GGCGAGAAGGCGTTTCACATTGTCGATCCAAAACTGCGCGACGAGCACTTACAGCGACTTTCCTCAGCCGGCGTCGACGTCCCTTCGGTCGAGAAAAGTGGACAATTCGAGCTGCACCATTGGCACGAAGTTTATTTGCGCGACGGTCATTTCGACCGGGACCGAATGCTCGCCTGCATGCAGGAGGTCCTGGAGCAGAGCCAACGCGACGGCTTCCCCCTCGCGCGCGTCATGGGCCACGCCGAATGGGCTTCAGGCGACTGGCCCGGGGTAGACGATTTCCTCGAATACGAGTGCCGGCTGAACGACATCATACCGCAATATAAGGATGCCGTAATCTGTCTTTATAATCTGACGAAGTGTGGCGGCAACCTTATCATCGACGTCATGCGAACTCACCCGATGATTCTCATCGGCGGCATCGTCCAGCAGAACCCGTTCTTTGTCCCGCCGGATGAGTTTTTACGGGAATTGCGCGGACGCCGCTCGCCCCGGACTAAAGTAACGGCCTGAAGTTACCTAACGATGGAAGCCATTGATGTCCGATCGGCGAGATCGCGTTCCGTCCCGTCCCGATCGTTCAGCCGGTCCGCCAAGTCTGCTCTACTCCGTTACGGCTTAGCTGTTCTGTTGGTTGCGATCGCGCTCGGATTGAAGCTCGCGTTTCAATATTTCAAAGCGCCATTTCCCTTCACCACGTGTTCGATGTTTGCGGTCGCGATCACCGTTTGGTACGCCGGTGCGCGCGCTGGTTTTTTCGCGGCCACGTTGTCCTCTGTCGTAGCCTGGTATTTTGTGTTCGAGCCGGGCGGGAGTTCCTCGCCTACTTATATAGTGAATCACGCGGTGGCGGTGTTTTTGATTGCGTGGATCAGCGCGGCGCGCCGCCGGACCGAGCGATTGCTCATCCAAGCGCGGAATGAGCTGGAAGTGAAAGTGGAAGAACGGACGGCGAAACTGTCGCGGACGAACGAGGAATTGCAGACGGAGATCATTGAGCGCAAGAGTGCGGAAGAAAACCTGCGCCGCAGCGAAGGGTTTTTAGCTGAGGGACAGAGAATCAGCCACACCGGAAGCTGGAGCTGGAAGGTTTCCAACGGAAAGGTCGCATGGTCCGAAGAGCATTTCCGGATTTTTGGGTTCGATCCTGAGAAGACCGAGCCATCGTTCCAGTTATTCCTGGAAACGGTTCACCCGGAAGATCGAATGTTCATTGAGCAAAGGCTCGATGAAGCAATTCGCGATCGAAGCGGTTTTGACCTGGAATTTCGAATCGCTCTGACTGACGGATCTATTAAGCATGTCCAGGGAGTGGGCCGAGCCGTCCTTGGGGAGTCTGGCAATGTCGATGGTTATGTTGGCACAACCGTAGACATCACCGAGCGCAAGCGAGGAGAGGCGTTGTTCGCTGGTGAAAAGCGTCTTCTCGAAATGATCGCGACCGGCGTTCCGCTTAAGGAGATTCTGAATGACCTGTGTCTGATTATCGAGGCGTATCGTCCTCGTACGCTTGCTTCGATTTTGCTGCTTCGTGTCGATGGTCTTCATCTGGACTCCGTGGCGGGCCCGAGTCTTCCAAAAGGATGGAGGCAGGAGATGGAAAAGCTGCCTATCGGACCGTGTGCCGGCTCTTGCGGGACGGCGGCCTATCGCGGCTCGGCCGTCATCGTCTCTGACATTGCGCGCGATCCGCTTTGGGACGTGCCGGAGCATCGTGCTGCCGCACTAAGTCATGGGCTGCGAGCCTCCTGGTCGAATCCAATATTGTCGTCGGAGGGAAAAGTCCTCGGAACTTTTTGTATTTATGAGCGCGAAACACGAAGTCCGAGCGCGCACGACCTCGAGCTTATCGAAAAGGCCACCTACCTAGCACGAGTTGCGATTGAACGTGATCGGGCAGAGACGGATTTGCGCACAAGCGAGCAAAAATATCGGGATCTGATCGATGCTTCGCCCGACGCCATCTGCCTTCTCGATGCGGATAGCAAATGTGTGTTAGTAAACCCGGCAGGCGTCAAGCTGGCAGGTCGTCCAGAAGAGGAACTGATCGGTTCTTCAGTGACCGACACCTACGTTCCGGAAGAACTCCATCTGTTTCGGGACCGGATCGAGAAATTGAAAGCGGAAGGATCTTTTCGGTTCGAACGAAAATTTCTGCGAAAAAATGGCGAGGTAATTCCGGTGGAGGTTTCTTTATCGGCGCTGCGGGGTCGATATTACCAGGCGATCATCAGAGACATTAGCCACCGTAAGCGGCGTGAAGCGCTCATTGCAGGAGAGAATAGAGTTCTCGAGATGGTAGCCAAAGGCGATTCGCTGGCCGACATCCTCGATAACTTATGTCTGATGGTGGAAGAGCAATCCACCGGTGTTCTTGCCTCGATCTTGTTAATGGATCCAAACGGCAAGCAATTACGCCACGGAGGAGCACCGAATCTTCCGAAAACTTACACGGAAGCGATCGACGGCTCTTTCATCGGGCCTTCGGTCGGCTCATGCGGAACCGCTGCTTACCGAGCGGAACAGGTGATTGCGTCCGACATTGCGACCGACCCATTGTGGGTTGATTTTCGCGAACTGGCTCTATCGCACTCGCTCCGCGCCTGTTGGTCGACGCCGATTTTCTCTTCGGAAGGGAAAGTGATTGGCACGTTTGCCATGTACTATCGCGAGCCGCGCAGCCCGAGTTCGCGTGAGCAGGACACAATCAAACACATTACTCACCTCGCCGGCATTGCCATTCAACGTAAGTTGGCGGAAGCGGCCCGACGGGAGAGCGAAGCCTATCTCGCGGAAGCGCAACGTCTCAGCCATACCGGCAGTTGGGCCTGGGCCCCCGCCACTGGCGAGATCAGGTACTGGTCGGAGGAAACTTATCGCGTGCTTGGTTTCGATCCGGAGGCCGGTCCACCTCGGTTCGAAAAATTCTTTGGGCGCCTTGCCCCTGAGGACCAGGACAGAGTCAGAGAATTGTTCGGGAAAGCGATTGCCGAGAGAGCGGACTTCGAAACAGACTATCGAGTTGTTCACCCAAACGGCGACGTCAAGGACATCCACGCGGTGGGACATCCGGTTTGCGACGAGGCAGGGTATCTTGTGGAATTCGTGGGCACGGTGATAGATATCACTGAAAGCAAACGCTCCGAAGCAGCGCTGCGCGCTTCCGAGCAAGTAGCGCGCGGACAAGTTGAGGCGTTGGCCCAGAGTTTGGACGTGCTGGCGACGGCCCCGGACCCCGAAAAGTTCATTGGGCAGATGTTAAGTACAATTGGCCGCCTGTTGAACGCGCAAAGCGTAAGCTTGTGGTTACTCGATAGCTCAGATGACTCACTCATCTTGCGCTCAATAGTAGAGGGCGGAAAACTTGGCGCGCTCGAGCCGGAGCACCCATTCGTCAAAGACCCGTTGTCGTGGAAACGGAACGCGGTAATCGAGGAGTTGCTTTTCACGGCTGGTCCGGTGGTTTGCGACGACGTCGCAACTGATCCGCGCGTTAGCGGCGATTTGGGTGAGCATTTGAAACGAAACGGCACAAAGAGGTTTCTCGCTGTGCCGCTTTTGGTGGGTGGACACGTCAGAGGCTTCGTTGGCATTCGCCACGTCGATCGTGCGTCTTACCGGCCAGAAGAAATAGAATTAACTCAAGCGCTCGCACACCAGGTCATGCTCGCGCTTCAACTCAATCAGTTCGCCGAGCAGGGTCAGCGCGCCGCGGTCTTTGAAGAACGAAACCGGATGGCGCGAGACATCCACGACACGCTCGCGCAAGGTTTTACCGGTGTGATCGTGCAACTGGAAGCCGCCGAGGATGCGATCTCCTACGGTTCCCGCAAGGACGCAGACAAACATTTGCACCGCGCCGGGGAGTTGGCCCGGCGAAGCTTGAGCGAGGCGCGGCGCTCCGTGCACGCGTTGCGCCCGCAAGCATTGGAGGAACAGAATTTTTGGGATGCGCTCAAAGGTATTATTAAGAGCACGACCGCCGGCACGGCGCTTCACACGAAGTTTCAATCCAGCGGCAGACTGCCGAAGCTTCCCCACCCCTGGCAGGAGAACCTTCTCCACATCGGGCAAGAAGCCCTGACCAACGCGCTCAAGTACGCCCATGCGCGCAACTTCGAAACGCGCTTGAGCTACAAGACCAAAGAACTACGCCTCGAGCTTCGCGATGACGGCGACGGATTCAAAGCTAAACATCGACATGACGGTGTCGGCCTGGTTGGGATGCGCGAGCGAGTCGAACAAATGGGTGGCGAATTGCAAATCACCAGCTCACGCGGCAAAGGCACGAAAATTACCGTGTTGTTACCATGCAACGGAGAATCGACCTCATGACATCCAAAAAGAAAACGGCGGCGAAGTCCAAGAAGGTTGCGAAGAAAATAGCCAAAGGTGGAGAACAAAAAAAATCACGCATCACTGTCCTCATCGCAGATGATCACAGCGTCGTCCGCGAAGGCCTGGTTTCGTTGATCACTCGGAAGGCAGACATGACCGTCGTCAGTGAGGCGAGCAATGGACGCGAGGCTGTCGATCTTTGGAAGCAACATCATCCCGATGTAACCCTGCTCGATTTGCGCATGCCTGAGTTGGATGGTGTGGGCGCCCTCAAGGAAATTCGTGGCACCGATGAGAAGGCACGAATCATCGTGTTAACAACTTTTGACGGCGACGAAGATATTTACCGCGCCATTCAAGCAGGTGCCAAAGGTTACCTGCTCAAAGACGCACCGCGCGAAGCGCTCATGGATTGCATCCGCAGAGTCCACGCGGGGGAAACCTGCGTGCCGGTCCATCTCGCGGCCAAACTCGCCCAACGCGTCAGCGGCGAAACATTAAGCGAACGCGAAATCGATGTGTTGAAGCTAATGGCGCAAGGCAAAAGCAACAAAGAGATCGGCTCCGCTCTCTTTATTAGCGAGGGCACGGTGAAGTCGCACGTGAAAAACATTTTCGCCAAACTCAAGGTCATTAGCCGGACCGAAGCCGTCGCGAATGCTACCCGCCGCGGCTTGATTCAGCTTTAAACAAAATCCGCGTTCGTTAATTCGACGCAGCTTCGAGACCACCTCGAACGAGGGAGCGCAAAATCCTACGGCTGCGCAGTCGCGATGCGCTCACCAGCCGATAATTTTCGTTGTGCAAATCTTGCAAAAGCTGCTGCCGTACTCGTTACGCTTGATAGCAAACATCGGATTGTTTGCCACCACGGCCAGTGTGCAGGGCGGAGCACTTCCGGAATTGCCACAAGCAAAGTCGCCAGTCACGCTCACGGCCGCGTCGGATCCAGTCTCGGGCAAATCCGAATTCCGCTATCAAGGGAATAACACGCCCCCGGTGATTCGCGTGCAACCGGGAAGCGTTCTGAATGTGGAATATAAGAACGAGCTCGCCGCTCAATCGAAAGAGGATTGCTTCGGTCATCCGTGCATGCAGATGACCAATCTTCATTTCCACGGTCTGCACGTTTCTCCAAATGCGCCGCAGGACGATGTCCTCGATATGATGGCCTCGCCCGGAGAGACGTTGCATTACTCAGTGCAGCTTCCACCGCAGCAACCTCCGGGATTGTATTGGTATCACACTCATTCGCACGGCGAGAGTTACATTCAGGATCTCGATGGAATGTCGGGAGCCATCGTGGTTGAAGGGATCGAGCGTTACGTGCCCGAAGTGCGGAACATGCGCGAACGGATTTTGGTGCTGCGCGATCTTGTTCTGCCCAATGATGGCGCCAAACGAAAAGTCGTGATGGAATCGGTCGCAATGCAAACCACGCAATGCGGCACTGCACCCGAAAAGCCAGAGGCGGCTTTCACCGTCAACGGAACTCTGCGTCCGAAGATCGACATCGCACCGGGCGAGCGCCAGTTTTGGCGAATCGTAAACGCGAGCCCTGATTTGTATGCAGATTTGGAAGTGGACTCGGGATCGTTCGAGGTCGTGGCTCTTGACGGCATGCCGCTGGCCTATCACGATCCTTCGATTCGGACGCGATCAATGAGTCACGTTTTGCTTCCACCGGCCGGAAGAGTGGAAGCAATTGTCACCGGAGCGCCCGCGAATTCACACGCAACACTACGGACGCGCTGTTTCGACACCGGTCCGGATGGCGATTCCAATCCTGCGATGGTCTTGGCCGATATTGTTTCGGCCTCACCATCAACTCTCCAGTCACGGCCCGCGCTCAGCGGATCACCAGTTTACTCGACCTTTTCGCCGACTACCCTGAAACGCGTCGAAGCCAGCGAGCCGCAATTCGTCGTTAACTTTACTGAGGACAAGCAGGGCTTCTATATAAATGGCCAGAAATTCGAAATGAATTCTGGTCCGATGCTGAACGTGGACGTCGGTTCGTTACAGCATTGGCGAGTCGTGAACTCAACCAAAGAGGTGCATCCGTTTCACATTCACCAAGTCCACTTCCTCACATACGCCGTGGACGGAAAGCCGGTGAAAGATCCAGCCTGGCTCGATACCGTGAATGTTCCCTATGGCGGCAATGTCGATCTTGTAATGGATTTCACTGATCCGATCATACGCGGCATGTCGCTTTTCCATTGTCATCTGCTAAAGCATGAGGACAAAGGGATGATGGCGAAAATCCTATTCCGATAAGTCGAACGCTCCTCCAAAAGAGGGAGTCAACGTCATCTCTTTGGTGGTACCACAAAATCCGCCGGATGCGCCTTAGCCGCCTGCGACTCATTATCGATATCGTCGAACATGAAAATGAACACGACTCCAAGCGGTTTCGGCGAAATCGGCTCTTACGTTCAGCTTCAGCATCAAATTCACGACGCTCTGCGCGAGCAGCACCCGGAGTGGATTGAGAAAAACGGTGAGTGCCCTACCTGCGAGTCTTACGAGTCGCGCTTCGCCGAACTGCTCAACCTTTTTCAAGCGCGCGAACAAAAGTCGGCTGCGTGATCGAACGCATTGGATTTAACCCTAGTCCGTAATAGGAGAAGTTATGACCACTTCAAGTTCATCGACAGCCGCCGGACAATCCTCTCGCCTGGCCGATGCCCGCCCGGCCGAAGCAAGCGGAACATTTTTAATTGGTGATATTCCTGTTCGTCGACTCGGGTTCGGAGCAATGCAACTCACCGGCGACGGCGTCTGGGGAGAACCGCCCGATCATTCCGAGGCAATCGCAGTCCTGCGTCGCGCGTTGGAGTTGGGAATCAATCTCATCGACACTGCCGATTCCTACGGTCCCGAAGTGAGCGAACGTCTTATCGCCGAGGCGCTGCATCCATATCCGGCTGGCCTTTTGATCGCGACCAAAGCCGGCTTTCAGCGGCCCGGGCCTAACCGGTGGGTGGAGGATGGTCGCCCGAAGCATCTGCGAGACGCCGTCGAAGGAAGTCTCCGTCGACTGCATCTCTCGCGAATCGATTTGTTACAACTGCACAGGATTGATCCGAAAGTACCGATGCAAGATCAGATCGGCGCGTTGGTCGATCTTCAGCGCGAGGGCAAGATTCGCTACATCGGATTGTCCGAAGTCAGCGTAAAGCAGATCGAAGCGGTCCGGCGCATCACCTCCATCGTTTCGGTCCAGAACCGATACAACCTGGTCGATCGAAATTCCGAGGACGTGCTGGAGTATTGCAGCCGCGAAAAGCTCGGCTTCATCCCCTGGTTTCCACTCGCCACCGGTGAACTCGCGAAACATGAGGGTCCATTGACGCGCGCAGCGAAACGCCTCAACGCCCAGCCGGCACAGATCGCGCTCGCATGGCTGCTTGAAAAATCTCCGGTGATGCTTCCGATTCCCGGAACTTCGAAGGTCAAGCACTTGGAGGAAAACACTGCCGCGGCTCTAATTGAGCTCGACGATTCGACAATGCGAGACCTGGGCCGTCTTGGGAAGAGCTAAACATTCCGCCCCCAATCCCCCTGCGGGGTTTGCCTTGGCAAGGTCACAATCCTTATCTCCAAAGAGGTAGCGTCCACCAACTCATTGGTAGCAGCGCAAAATCCCACCCTTGTGCGGTAGCGGGCGATTCGCTCCAGCGAATACGTTTGCGTCATGAACGAAAGCGATTCTGGATTGAATAGATACCTGCGAGAGATCGGGCGAATTCCTCTTTTGACACCCCAACAAGAGATCGCGCTCGCAGGAAAAATTAAAGACGGCGATGCCGCCGCGCGCACGCAGATGATTAATTCCAATTTGCGGCTCGTTGTCACGATCGCACGGGATTACACGAATCTCGGTCTGCCGCTGCTCGATCTGATCTCCGAGGGAAATATTGGCCTAACGAAGGCAGTCGAGCGGTTCGATCCGGCGAAGGGCGCCAAGCTGAGCACTTACGCGATGTGGTGGATTAAACAATCGATCAAGCGGGCCCTCGCCAATCAAAGCAAAACGATTCGACTGCCGGTGCATCTCGTCGATAAGGTCGCGAAGATCCGCCGCGTCTCGTTGCAAATGAGCGATGAACTCGGCCGCGAACCGACTGACGACGAACTGGGCGAAGAACTCGGCATCGCCGGAGAGAAAGTCGCGCGCTTAAGAAGTTTCGGTATTCGTCCCGCTTCCCTCGACGCCACGACTGCGGATGATGATTCGACTGAATTTAGTGAGAGCGTTGGCGACGAAGGCGCGCAAACGCCTTTTGAATGGTTGCGCGATAAAAATCTGCGCAGTGAAGTGGATGGGCTAATTGCACTGCTCGACAGCCGCGAGAAGAAAATTCTATCGCAGCGTTTCGGGCTCGACGGCGGAAAAGCGAAGACCCTCGAAGACGTAGGCAAGGATTTCGGCATCACCCGCGAGCGCATCCGCCAATTACAAAATATTGCGCTGGCGAAACTGCGCCGGGCACTCAGCAAAAAAGAGAATCTCTTGGACGTAGCGCAGCCAGTCGCAGCTTAAGAAAATAACTGAAAAAAATATGGAAACACATGGCCCTTTAGCCACCAACGTAGCCGTCTGGTTCACTATCCTTAGCCCGCTAATCGGGATAATCATCGGACTCTTGGGCACGTGGCTTGTTAGCCCGCCAAACTTTTAGAAACGCGGCGAAGCACTCTTATTTGTTGCAAGATCGACATTCTGTTTTGCGCTTTACCATTTCCGATAAAAAAGATAGCTGAGAAGATGGTCGCTTAAGCGAATTCTTAATGGCATGACGTCGCTCACCACGTTGCTCTCGAAATGGCCGCTCGTTCGGCAAATTCGGGAGCGGGCCGACGGCACGGGATTGGAAGCGATGTCGGACAAAACCCGCGCGATGCACGCGCGCATTGACGATGCGCAAGTGGCGCGCTCGATTTGCCCGTACTGCGGCGTCGGTTGCGGGCAACTCATTTTTCACAAGGACGGAAAACTGATTTCGATCGAAGGCGATCCGGAGAGTCCGATCAGCCAGGGGAATCTTTGCCCGAAAGGCGCGGCTTCGTATCAATTGCTCACCCACGATCGGCGCGAAACGAAGATGAAATACCGCGCGCCACGCGCGAAAGAATGGACAGAAATTTCGCTGGATCGCGCGATGGACATGGTGGCGGACCGAGTCTGGGAATCACGCAAGCGCACCTTCGTGCGCAAAAAAGACGAGGCGACGATCAATCACACAACCGCAATATGCCATCTCGGCGGTGCCACCCTCGACAACGAAGAAAATTATCTGATAAAAAAACTGTTTACTGGAGGCCTGGGAATGGTCTGCATATCCAACCAGGCGCGGATATGACATAGCAGCACGGTGCCCGGTCTGGGCGCCTCCTTCGGCCGGGGCGGAGCTACGACTGCGCAACAAGATCTCGCCAACGCCGATTGCATTTTAATCGAAGCATCTTGTGCGACGAATATCGCGACCCGGAGGACAACGGGGATGGCTATTTCTCCGGTTGGAACGAAGAGAAACGCGCTTACGAGGGCGACAGCTGGGTCTATAAAGGCGGCGATCTGAGTCGCCCCCAGCGCGATCTTACATTGCAAGATCCACAATGTGTCTTCCAGAAATTAAGGCGACATTTCTCCCGCTATACACCGGAGATGGTGCAGAAAATCTGCGGCGTTCCGCCGGCGCTTTTTCACAAGGTCGCGGACGCGCTCGTTGCCGCATCCGGGCCGGAGAGGACCGCCGCGCTTTGCTACGCAGTAGGGTGGACGCAGCATTCCAAGGGAGCGCAGATCATTCGCGCGGCGTCGATTTTACAGTTGCTGCTGGGAAACATTGGCCGGCCCGGCGGCGGAATTCTCGCGTTGCGTGGCCACGCTTCGATCCAGGGTTCCACTGACATTCCGACTCTTTACGACATTCTTCCCGGCTACCTAGCAATGCCGCTCCAAGGCGACGAAACGCTTCAGCAGTATCTCGTCAATTACACAAAAAAGACCGGCCTCTGGGCGGATTACCCGAAATACCTTGTGAGCACGCTTAAGGCGTACTACGGGAAGAATGCGACCGCAGAAAACGATTTCGGCTACTGTTGGCTGCCCAAACTCACCGGCAACCATTCGTTCTTCGAATTTCTTTACGACATGCTCGACGGGAAGATGGAGGGCATGTTTTTGATGGGACAGAACCCAGCCGTCGGCGCGCCTAATTCGCGGCTCCAGCGAAAAGCACTGTCGAAACTGAAATGGTTAGTCGTGCGCGATATGGTCGAGATCGAATCGGCAAATTTCTGGCGTGAATCGCCCGAGATCGAGCGCGGCGAGTTGAAGGCCGAGGACATCGAGACGGAAGTTTTCTTTTTCCCCGCCGCCGGTCACGCTGAAAAGGAAGGCGCATTCACCAACACACAACGCTTGTTGCAATGGCGTGAAAAAGCGGTCGATCCGCCCGGGGATTGTCGCTCCGATGCATGGTTCATTCATCAGCTCGCTTTGCGTCTGATCGCCAAGGTGAAAGCATCGAGCGACCCGATCGACGAACCACTGCGCGTGCTCGACTGGTGGTACCCGGAAGACGAATTCGGCGATCCGAAAATGGAAGCCGTGCTGGCCGAGATCAACGGATGGTATACCAATCCTGTAGCCGGGGTCGGTGACCACGGAGGGAGTGAGGGTGTCGTGTTCGGCATCGATCGCGATGGCAACGCTCATCATGGCCTGCAGGTGAATGGTTTCGCGGAGTTGAAAGCCGACGGCTCCACTTCATCCGGCTGCTGGATTTACTCCGGCGTTCTTGGCCGCGATGGCGTGAACAAGGCAAACTCACGAAAATCCAGAGATTATCTCGGTCACGGCTGGGGCTTTGCGTGGCCCAGCGATCGCCGAATCATTTACAATCGTGCCAGTGCACGGCCTGACGGTAGTCCTTGGAGCGAACGGAAAAAATTGGTGTGGTGGGACTCGAAAAAATGGACAGGCATCGACGTTCCCGGCTTCGTAAAAGGAAAAGCTCCGGAGTACGAACCGGAGCCAGGCGCGGAAGGACTCGACGCAATTCCCGGTGATGCTCCGTTTATTCTGCACGAAGACGGACTGGGCTGGCTTTACGTGCCCAAAGGTTTGCAGGATGGACCGTTGCCGACGCATTACGAACCGCTCGAGTCGCCCGTATCAAATGAACTTTATTCGCACGACACAAATCCGGCGGTGCACTGGTTTCCGCGTGCCGAGAATCGCTTCGCGCCGCCGGGGGATTCGAAATTTCCATTTGTGCTGACCACCTATCGCCTGACCGAACATCATACGGCCGGCGGCATGTCGCGTTTTCTCAGTCATCTCGCCGAATTGCAGCCGGAAATGTTCGCCGAAATTTCGGCCGAGCTCGCGCGGGAGCTCAAGATCAACAATGGCGATCACATTTGCATCGTTACTTTACGCGCGGCAATCGAAGCGCGCGCACTCGTTAGTCGCCGGATTCGGCCGTTGCGCATCAATGGGAAGAGAGTGCATCAAGTCGCGTTGCCTTATCACTACGGGACAGCCGGCTTGGTGCGTGGCGGGGCGGCGAATGATCTTCTGACCATTTCCGGCGAACCGAATGTCACAATCATGGAAGCCAAGGCGCTCACCTGCAACATCGTGCCCGGTCGCCTGCCGCGTGGAAGCGCCTTCGCCGAATTTCTTAACAAATATGCACCGCAAGCTGGGCCGCCGAGTATCCATCCCGAACAACCGGCGCTTGGTGTGTCGAAGGGCGGAGAAGAAGTCTCAGGCCACGCCCAGGAGGGACAATCAGAATGATCGGCGAAGGAATTCAAAGCACCAACCAGCGGAGACATTCCTTCGTGCAAGATCGCGTCGAGGTCGGCTTCTTCACCGACCCGAGCGTTTGCATCGGCTGCAAGGCTTGCGAAGTCGCGTGCAAAGAATGGAACCATGTGCCGGATGACGGCTTCACGTGGTCGGGAAATTCTTACGACAACACCGGCCACCTTGGCGCATCCACATGGCGCCACGTCATGTTTCTCGAGCAAGATCGACAAAAAGGAAATCAGATTGTCGGCTCGCATTCGCTAGCTAATGGCGATGGTGAAGATCCCTTCCGCTGGGTATTTCTCTCCGATGTTTGCAAGCATTGCCAAGAAGCAGGTTGTCTCGAAGCCTGCCCGACCGGCGCGATCGTGCGAACAGAAGTTGGTTCGGTCCTCGTCCAGAACGATGTCTGCAACGGCTGCGGTTACTGCGTCGTCTCATGTCCATTTGGTGTGATCGACCGCCGACCGGAGCCGCTGCCAGATGCTGGCGGTGCATTTAAATGTACGTTCTGCTACGATCGCCAAAAAAGCGGCCTCGTTCCAGCCTGCGCCAAAGTTTGTCCTACCGAATCGATCGTGTTCGGCCGATTGGATGATTTGCGCGCACGCGGAGCGGAGCGCGTGCAGCAATTACAACAAAGCGGTTACAATGACGCGCAACTTTACGATCCGACGGAAACGTCCGTGCGCGGCATTCATGCATTCTTTCTAATCCTCGGCGAACCGGAAGCGTACGGACTACCGCCGAAGCCGCAGGTGCCCACAATTTATTTGAAATCGGCGTGGGGCGCGGCGTTCGCGACGGCGATAGCATCAATCATCGCGACGCTTTTAGCGTTCGCATTTTTCTCATGACCAGCGATTCGCCAGCGGAAAAGCGACTCGAAGAGTTACGCGAGCAAGCGTGGAAGGACGGCGTCGTTCCTGGCAGAGGTGTTGATGTTGTGGGCGGACCGATTCCGCGCAAGCCGGGCTACTACGGTCAGCCCGTGGTCAAACCGCCGGTCTGGACATGGGAAATCCCCATTTATTTTTTCGTTGGTGGTCTGTCGGGAATGTCGGCGGTGATCGGAAGCGCTGCCTTCTTGTTTCATCATGTCGATCTTGCGCGCGCCGCGATGTGGCTGGCTGCAATCGGCGTCGTGCTCTCATCGATCCTGCTGATCATGGATCTTGGCCGCCCGCTCCTCTTCATCAACATGTTACGTGTTTTTAAACATCAATCGGCGATGTCGATGGGCGTTTGGATTCTTAGCACGTTCGGTGCATGCGTCGTTCCGGGTTTGATCGCGCTCGAACTGCATGCGCATGATGTTTTCGGCGGCACAATCGATCAACTACTGCGTATCGCTGCCGCCATCCTTATCTTCGGTTCAGCGTTCTTCGGAACGTTGCTTGCGACTTATACCGGTGTGTTGATCGGCGCCACTGCGATTCCCGCTTGGTTTTTACATCGCCTGCTCTTGCCAATCCATTTTGGAACAGCCGGGCTGGGCTCGGCAGCTGGATTGTTGGAGCTGCTTGGCCATCGACTCGCCGCACTCAACGTCGTGGGGTACTACGCCGCCGTGGTTGAGTCGGTGCTCTTGATCTGGCTTAGCATCGACAAACATGGCATGGCCGATCGGGCCATACACGAACACGGGTCATGGGCAAGGTTTCCGGGTCCGATCCGGAATCTGTCTTCGCCGCTGAGCGTTACTAACGTTGTTCCAGAATGACGCGCTCGATGTGCGAGTAGACGTTGAACGACGGCGGCCGGAGAAATCCGATTAACGTCTGATTGCTCTCTCTCGCAAAATTCATCGCCAGAGTTGAAGGCGCCGAAATTGAGGCAACGATCGGAATTCCAGCAGACAGCGCTTTCTGCATGATCTCAAATGAAGCGCGGCCGCTGACAAGGAGAACATATCGATCTAACGGAAGGAGTCCGTCGAGAAACGCGCGGCCAATTACTTTGTCGACCGCGTTGTGGCGGCCGATGTCTTCACGGACGATTTTCGGTTCGCCGCTCAGATCGAAGATCCCGGCGGCATGAATTCCGCCGGTGCGCGCAAACTCGCCTTGTTGTTTTTGCAAGAGCGCCGGCAGCGACAGCAGGGTTTCGATTTCGACCCGAATGTTTTGTGCAGTCGCGATCGGAGGAAAATTTTGCCGAATCGCGGCAATGTTGTTTTTCCCACAAATTCCGCAGCTGCTCGAAATGGTTCCGAAACGTTTGGCGGAACCGAGTTTCAATTTCACCCCGGCCGCGACTTCAACGACGACGATGTTCTCGCGAGTTCCCGAAATCGCCGCGATCTCTTTGCGTTCGCGAACGATCGCCTCCGAGACCAGAAAACCAGCCGCGAGTTCATCGTCGTGACCGGGCGTGCGCATCGTCGTTGCCAGGCTTTTGCGGCCGATGCGGATCTCGAGCGGCTCTTCGATTGTTAGATCGTCCGGTTGGTACTCAAGTTTGCCGTCGCGTTTTCGGCGAATGATCTTCTCCGATCCGATTCCGGGCTCTTTCATGTGAAACGGCTTGGCGGCGATGTTATCATGGTCGCGGTGGAAATTTGTCATCTTTATGTTTCACGCGGCCACAATTTTGTCGGACACCATGGTCGCGAACCCGATGAGTATCCGATGATCGAAGTTCGAACGATCGAATGCATGGCCGGGCGCGGCATTCAGGGCGATCGCTACTTCGGTTTTAAAGACGATTACAAGGGGCAGATCACTTTTTTCTCGCTGGAAGTTTTCGATGAACTCCTCCGCGCGCTCCAAGTCCAGGATTGTTCTCCCACATCAGTCCGGCGAAACGTCATCACGCGCGATGTCGATCTTAACGAATTAATCGGCCAGGATTTTGAAATTCAGGGAGTTCGATTTCACGGCACGGAGGAATGCCGGCCCTGTTATTGGATGGATCGCGCCATCGCGCCCGGCGCGGAGGAATTTCTCAAAGGCCGGGGTGGTTTGCGCGCGAGGATTTTGACGGATGGTGCATTGCGTTCGACCGCACCGGTCCCTAAACGAGCGGGATGAAGATCAGCGCGGTGTTGCTCGCCGGCGGCGAATCGCGCCGCATGGGCAAAGACAAGGCGACGCTTTTCTTTCGCGGCAAACCGCTTTGGCAAATTCAGCTCGAACTTCTGCGAAAACTCGAGCCGTCGGAGATTTTGATCTCGGCACGGACCGATCCGCCGTGGAGACCGTCCGATATGCAATTTGTATCGGACGATCCACCGTCGCGCGGTCCGCTGAGCGGTTTAACTGCAGCGCTCGCGCGAATTCAGACGGGGCACTTACTTGCGCTGGCTATCGACCTGCCGTTTATGACCGAGAATTATCTGCGCGCGATATCGCATAAGATCGAACCCGGCCGTGGTACGCTCCCAATGATCGGAGATCGCGCCGAACCGCTAGCTGCGATTTATCCGGCGGCCGCCCACGTCGATCTTGTCGCCGCACTTTCAGGAAACGATTTTTCCCTTCAGACGCTAACAAATAAGCTGGTCAAGGCGGGCAGGCTTCGCCTCTTTCCCATTTCCAAGAAAGAGGTACGACTTTTCCGTAATCTCAACGCTCCAGCCGATCTCGATTGAATTTACCTCGGAAGAGGGAGTTGCGATCCGTCCTTCAGCGGCATCGGAAAATCCTCCGGACGCGCCGTAGAAGCGAATTGAGCACAGCGCTACGTTTTTCGCATGAAAACGAACAACTCTCTGGTGATAGCGGTGATCGCATTGTCGATCTTCGCTTCGAACGCGTTTGCGTTGATCAGATCGCCTTATCCGCGCCGACCCTCTGCCCCGGATAATATCGTCGTAATTTCCGACGACAGACGTGATTGGGTTCGCCCGACCGTTCGAGCCTCAAAATGAACATGCCAATAATCGCGTTGATGGCGGTGATTGAGCCGGCCGGTGTTCCGGCGCTGCGCATGGCTTTCACGATCGCCGTGATTATCTTTTTGATTGGCGGCATTCTGATCTTCCGCAGTCGGCACCGATTCTTTGATCGTGACCCAAATGTTGAGAACGATGTACCCGTCGTCCGACACAATCGTATGGAGGAAATCCTATTTGTTTGGGGCGGTCTGACGCTGGTCTGGATTGCCATCTTGTACCAAGTCTGGCGGGCATGACTAAACGAATTTAAAAACGCCAACACAAGTTCAGAAGCCTAGAAAGAAATAATTAT
>WNFA01002516.1_pt1 | contig 16358 bp, 17 predicted proteins | sample 5400481 | NCBI WGS metagenome assembly WNFA01 (sample SAMN13153340, study PRJNA577476) | soil metagenome | isolation source: 120 cm saprolite under Douglas fir tree site 2 hole 1 replicate 2 | place: USA:California | collected 2015-04-18
TCGCAGATCTGGTCATCCCGGGGCAGGGTGATGACATGGGCTCAGTGGAGTTTGATGACGTATTCAACATTCTGACTCCCCGTGCTGCATACGATGCCGCGCAGCAGGCGGCCATCAAGCTAGGCTCCGCGAGCCTCACGCCGCGCAACTTCACGTCAATCGGCGGCGGTCTGCAGCTCGGTCAGTCTGAGGTGTCTGGCTCCGCAATTGCCCGGAAGGTCATCCTCGTCTTCACGGATGGTCTGGAAAATACGCCGCCGATGATTGCGAGCGTGGAACCGGCCATCCTCTCGGCCGGGACCGAGATCTACGCCATCGGTCTTGGCCAGCCCCAGAACATTTCAAGCGCTGCTCTCGGAACTCTGGCGACGAGCGCCAAGGGAAAGTTCTTCCAGACCGACGATACGCTGATCTTGCGCAAGAACTTCATCCAGGTTTTGGCCGACGCGTTCCGCAACAACGTGAATGCCGACCCCATATTCAATCTTTCCCAGGGGCAGGTGGTCGAAATACCCGTCCGGATCACCCACTGCGAGCGCCGGATCAGCTTCATCCTCATTTGGGACAACCCGTCATCGCAAGTCGAAATGACGGTTCGGGCTCCGGACGGGACAACGTACAATCCCAGCTCGCCTCTAAGCAATCAGTTGGTCCGCTACGGACAGCAACCGGGGTACCGCTACTACCAGATTGCTTTGCCGCCTCTAGATCCGGGTTCAGGGCTCGTCATCGGCCCGCCGCAGCTAGGGACTTGGACGATGCGGATGACTGGCGTCAAGCTGTCCGCATCAAGCGAGCGTTGCGCAACAAGCGTCGTTGTCGAAAGTGATCTCGAACTCCGTTCTGTCATCCACGCTGTCGATGTCCAATCCCCCGTCCAGGTTCAAGCACGCATCCTCCAGGGAGGATCCTTGGTGAAGGCGGCCAACGTGGTCATGAGCGTAACGTCACCCTTGAAATCCCTGGCAGCGGTCTCCACCAAGCAGGTGTTGGATTATGCTCTGAATGCCGACCGCAAACCCATCCGGGCGGGCGGGAAACCTCGGATTCCAACGCGCCGAAAGAGGTACCGGTTGGAGTTCCAGGATCGGTTCGATGGCTTCGGCGTGAAGCTCCCGCCGGTGAAAGTGGATGGTGTCTATCAGTTCGAATTTCAGGCTGATGGCCACGCTTGCGGTGGTATGTTTGACCGCTACGCCACGGTTTCCATGTACATCGGTCGCCGGCCCAACCGGCGCGCTACCGAGGTCTCGGTCTTGCCGGGCTTGAGCCCTAATACGGCGGTGGTGACAGTTTTCCCTCGCAATAGTCGTCGGCAGCCACTGGGTCCAGGCCGCGTCGCCTGGTCTCCCAAGCAAAAACCACCAACGGTCGAGCTTGGCATCGGCTCTACAACGGTTGCCGTCCACTGGCCTAAGCGCCAAGTGAGGTTACCGGCCTAAGCGTCGGCGCCTCACGTCCTCGACCCGCAAAAATCCCTACCGCCTCCTGACCAGCGTATTTAGCAACTCCGAACTCGTGCAGGCCAATGTTGCCGAGCGTCCGAGGGCAGGCGCAAACTCCAGCCGTCTGTTACCTTTTCGACGCCTTGAGGCTGACAACAGTTTTGGGTTTTGACAACAGTTTTGATAACAACGCCTGTGGACGTCCATGGGTTCGGCGACACGCAGAGGACGATTCGGCGAATAGAATTACGGGTGCGTCTGCATAGCTCAGTTGGTAGAGCAGCTGACTCTTAACCAGCGAACCCTAGTCGACGCCGGTGTAAGTTGTTGCGGCTGATTGCAATCAGCTGCTTCGAGCGAGCCGACTGTTTAGCCAGCTGTTCGAGTAACGTCTTCAAGCTCGCGCGGCAACAGTTAGCTCGCCAGCTACTATGGCAGCTGCTTCGTTCGCCAGCTCCGCCAGGAGGGTGAGCGAAGGCGCGAAGTAGAAAGCGCCGCTGACCGGCTTTGAGAAGTCCGTCAACCGATCGTGGAGCCCGTCGCCAGAGGCGCCGAACATCCGCGCAAGCATTCGACGGAAGCGCGTCGGATCCTGGCTGAAGGCGACGAAGTAGAGACCGTGTTCGGCAACGGTACCGTAAGGAACACTTCGTCGATAGATCTGCATTTCTCTGCCATCCGCGTCAGCAATCTGGACGCGGGCAATGTGCGCCGTCGGTGGCTTGTCCGCACCCTGGAGCTCGAGACTCTCAGGCCTGCTGCGGCCAAAGACGCGCTCCTGTTCGTGGGTCGGCAGGGCATCGAACGCCTCCAGGTCGTGCACCCAGCGCATGGCCAGCACATGGCTGCCGCCCGCTCCCGGCTGACCCGCTGGCACCAGAGCAATGGACGGTGCGGCGAGCGTCGGGGGATTGGCGGTGCCATCGATGAAACCGGTGAGATCTCGGCTGTCGCGATGGACGAAACATGACCGATCGGCCTCGAGGGACATGACGTCCTTGAGCACGAACGCTGCCGCTCGCACATGCTCGAAGACGACGTCGGTTGAACTTCCGCTGATCCACAACCAGAAATCATGCTGAGTCGACGGCGCCCGGCGACCGTCAGGGCGGGCGATCTCCGCAAAGGGTTGCAATGATGATGGGACGTCCTTCGGAGCGATTTGCTGCCAGAGCCGGGAGCCAAACGCTAGAACAAGATTGACCCCGCCGGCAGCCACTGCCGGCTGCCGCAACTGTGCGAGCGTGCCGACAACGTCCGACAACGGTACATCTTTCTTGACGTCGAACTCCAGAAAATAGTGCGCAATCGTGCCCAGCGCGAAAATGCCGTGCTGTGGGTCGGTAGCGGAGGATCCATTTCTTTTTTCCATGAGCTTGCTCCTTCCCGTTAGCTGTAGGCTCCAGAGTGATATGCGCGGAGCTGTTGAACACGATCTGGTTGTGAAATATCGCCGTGTCAATCGGCGGCGGCGGCCGACAGCCCAGCCGTCACTCAGTGCAAGCGAAATCGCCAGGACGATAGGCTCTCGCGCGGACACTGGAGAGCGGCGACTACCCCAGGTCAGTGAGCACGCAAAGCGTGCCCACTGACGCCTTGGTCGCGAGCCAGGTCAGCGGCGTGCGGCGACGAGGCTGTCGGCTTCGTCTCGGGCGACGACTGCGTCGATCACGGCATACTCCGCGGAGTCGATGGCATATGCGGCCCACGCAACCATGTCGGTCGCGTAGTCCTCCGCGTCGTCGGCGTTGCGCTTGGCTCGATCCACTTGCCGCTCTGCCTTTCTCTGGTCCATCTTGGCCCGTAACTCGGCGCGCTGCTGCTCGAACCGCGCTGTCGTATCCGCCCACCAGGTGTGAGCATCTCCCTGGGCCTTGCTGGCCGAGGCCTGGATCTTTTGCGCTTCCGTCTTCATCTTTGATTGGAGCTGCTCCCGCTGCTGCTCGAGCTTTGCGCGGTCCTTTTCTTTGGTGGCAGCGGCGGCGTCCTCGAGCTGCTTGGTTCGGCCGGCGAGATCCGTTAGTTGATCAGACAATGACATGGTTACCTCCAGCGGAGCGCTGGCTGGAATGGTTGTTAGTCCAGCGCCGCAGTGTCAGCTTGCGAGCCCTCCGTGAAACAATCGTGAGAGCGATCCGCCTTGCTCGGGCGTCTTCTACCTGCCGGTGGGATCGGCGCTGGCGCCCAATGCCGATGAGCCTGAGGCGGAGGTGACGTTTAGCAGGCGCCGGCCATTCCGTTCGATTCGATCTCTCCGACGCTGTATACGGGATCACTCTCTCACTCCTTGCGATGACGTGCCCTAGGCCACGGTGCTCGGCTTCGTCGTGGCAAAGACGACGTCCACCGGCTCGAGATGCTTCATGGCGTTCAGGTCCGCCGCGGAAACGGCCAGATGCACTTCGGCGAACTGGCGGTTGACGTCGTCGACGACCGTTACTGGCACGAGTAGCTCGTTCCTGCTGAGCGCTGTCTTTCCGATCAGCATCCACCCAGTCGTGGGGTCGTATTGCTTGATGGTGCCCAGGTCGACTTCGTCGGAGGTCACGACCAGGTATCCCTCGCCGATGCGCTTGCGGTTTTTGTCGACGTTCGCTTCGTCGACCACGATGGATGCACCGTCGTAGCCGCTTGCTTCGCGGGTGGTGGCGACCTTTTCGCCGAGGACGGTGTCGACACGAGTGGATCGCGCTGGTGGATTGGTGTAGTCGCGCCGGAGCTCGTCCTTGGTGCGCGAGAGGTAGACCTCTTTAGGGTCGATGTTCGTGATCAGCTTGAACGGGATGTACAGTTCCTTGTCCGAGAACGGGTTGACCTCGGCCTTGAACCAACCAGTGGCACGGTCTACCTCGTCGACAGTCCCGACTTTCTCGCTCTCGACATCGTAGATTGTCTGGCCCATGGTGATGCTGTTCCCGATGTCCTCGGTAATAGCGTCGTTTTGTTCGTCCATGTGATCGTCTCCTTGTGTGTGTTACGAGTGGTCGGTCGAACGAGAGGCGGCTCGCGCGCGGCGAGTCCGCCTCTTTCTCGGGGGAAGGGGAGTGTTATCGGCTGGTCGCCGGGCTCGGCTGTTCGAAACTCCGGACGGCTGACCGGACCGCTTGCTGGCCGCCGTGAATCCGGTACGCGAAGACCATGCGGGTGACCCCGAACACGATCGCGTAGAAGCCGATCAGCCAGACGATCGCGAGCGCGCCATTACCAGGGCGCAGCGCAACGAGGACGCCAAACGCTACTGAGGCGAGGCCGCCGAGCCAGAGCGCCCATGACCCCTTGACCTGTCCGGTGAACTCGACGCCAGCTGCGAACTCGAGGATCCCGGTGAGGATCGCCCAAACGGCGATCAAATAGACCAGCGCCAGCGCGGTGATGCCGGGACGGAAGAACGTTAAGACGCCGATCGCGATCCCGAACAGTCCGCTGAACACCATAGGAACCCAGTGACGGGCATGTTCGGTGGCCAGGTCGATACCAGAGATGAGCGTCAGAACGCCGCCGACAATCGCGTAAGCGCCGAACAGGATCACGAGCGCGACGAGCGTGATGCCGGGCCAAACGAGCGCGACGATCCCGAAGAGCACGGCTGCAATGCCACCAAGGGCGAGCAGCCAGGAACTCCGGGTTAGTGCCTGATCCATATTGGACCTCCTGCGGTCGCTGGGTTGAAATTTGCTTTGTTCCAGCGCCGACGAGGTTAGCCTGCACCCGGTCCGCAAAACGATCGTGAGAAGGACCCCACCCTGACGCCCCCACCCTGCCCTCCCCGCAAGCGGGGGAGGGAACGGAAACAGCGCGGTAGGGAAATTGGGCGGCGCGGTTTAGACGGTCCGGCCGCGCGCGTCGCGAGCGACCAGGTAGGTGACGACCATGAGGTATTCCTCGGCATCGGCGGAGGAGAGCCACCTGGCTGAGTCATTCGAACGATGAAACAGGGAGAGGACCTCCTCAACGCTGAGATGGTTCATCCCTGACCTCGGCCCGTGGCGCCCAATCCGCGACCGAAGGCATCGGTCCGACGCCAGCGACCCGGGATATCGAGGAGCTGGAGCCATCCGATCTGCTCCGGCAGGGCGGAGTCGACGAGGAGATGCTCACCAACGGGCTCCAGTCCGAGCAGCGTCCGCAGCAGGAGAAGCGGCGTGCCGCTGGCCCAGGCCTGCGGGCTGCACGCGGTCGGATACTCGACGGGAAAGCTGGTGAGATCGCGGCGATATCCCGCGAAAGCTTCAGGCAGACGCCCGTTGAAGTAGGTGGCTGCCTCCAGGATCGCCATCGCGACCCGGGCCGCTTCATCTCGATATCCATAACGAGCCAACCCTGCGGCGATGAGGCTGTTGTCGTGTGGCCACACAGTACCGAGGTGGTAGCCGATCGGGTTGTACCCGCCCTCCCCCTCCGCCATGGTGCGAATGCCCCAGCCGGAAAACAGCCCGTCGCCCATCAGGTGGCGGACACATGCGGCAGCGTGCCCAGGGTCGGCAATGCCACTCCAGAGCAGGTGGCCGATGTTCGAGGTGATGGCGTCGACCTTGCGGCCGTCGCCGTCGATAGCGAGCGCGAACGCCTGGCGATCCGGGAGCCAGAAGTCGCGATTGAAGCGCGCCTTCAAGTCCGCCGCCTCGCGCTCCAGACGTTCGGCAAGGGCCGTGTCATTCCAGAAGGTGCGCGCCAGGCGGGCGACGCGGACCTTGGCATCGTAGACGTAGCCCTGGATCTCGCAGGTCGCACGCGGCAGCTTCGACATCGAGCCATCGGCGAACAGAATGGAGTTCCAGGAATCTTTCCAGCACTGGTTCTCGAGCCCGGTCTTCATGTGGCGCTCATACTCGACGTATCCGTCGCCGTTGCGGTCGCCGTAGGCATCGATCCAGTGAAGCGCGGCGCGCGCCTCGCCTTCGAGGTCCGCCACGAGTGCGCGATCGCCTGTCCAGCGCTCGGTCTCATCCAGGAGGATGAGGAAGAGGGGTGTGCTGTCCGCCGAACCGAAGTACGGCGAATGGGGCCGCTCTTCGAAGGCCGTCATCTCTCCGAATCGGAGTTCGTGCAAGATCTTGCCTGGCTCCTCGTCGCGGAAGTCGTCGCGACGGGTCCCCTGCCAGGCGGCCAGCGCCCGAAGCGTGGTCGTGGCCAGCTCGGGAACAAACGGAAGAGCCTGGTAGCTCGTGACCAGGCTGTCGCGCCCGAAGATGCTCATGAACCAGGGCAGGCCGGCCGCGGGAAGCGCGCCGGCAACAATTCCCGGGAAGAAGCGCAACGCGGCAAGATCGACAAGACTCCGTTGATAGATGCGCGCCATGGGTGCCCAGTCGCACGTCAATTTGGGCGCCGAGCCGAGCCAGACATCCAGGTCTTTAGCCGGTGCGGCATCGGAGGCTAGGGCGCCATGCTCACCTCCGTTCAATTCCGGCGGCGTCGCCTTCAGGACGTCCGGCACCCGGACATCGATGGTGGCCTGCCATTCGCCGTGCGGCTCGAGATGAACACGAAACGTCATGCCCTTCGGATCGAGTGCCGATGGTCCGCTGCTGGTGATCCAGGTTTCGCGGACGAAGGTCTCGCGCCGGTAGCCGAGCACGAGCCGTCCATCCTCGACCCGTTGGTAGGTCTCACCCTTCTTCGACAGCGCATCTTTGACCTCGAAGAGGTCGGCGAAGTCGGCTGCGGCCTCGAGGCGAAGTTCGATGTCGCGCGCTTCGGACTTTTCGTTGCGGACCAGCAGTTTCTCTCGAAAGCCGTTCCCGGCAGAGCGCTTTCGCATGACCGAGAGGTCGGCATCGACGTAGACCGTGCCGGTCCCGGGGACGAGGAAGAACTGCGCTGAGAAGTAGTCGAGGTCATCCCTGGAGAGCGTCTGCAGCGGCTGGCCGTCGATGGTCAGGATCCAGCGCGAGAGGAAGCGCGTGTCCCAGGCGAACAGGCCATGCGTATCGACTGGCGTGGCGTCGATGTTGCCGGCCAGATCGCTGACGACGAAGGTGTTGCCTTCGAGGATGCTGACCGTCTTCTCAGCCATCGCCATCACTCACGGCTCGTTGAATGCGCAACCCAAGCGCCAGGTCGCCCGCGACCCGGACCGAACCGCGGATCGCCGCCGCGACGAGGTTCTGCTCGCCCGAAATGATGCGGATGAAGGTGTCGGTATTACAGGTCAGGACGCAGTCGGCCCGGCCGGAATCCTCGCTGACGATCAGGTCGCCCCGATTGATCGTGATCCAGCGGCGACCCGCGCCCTCGACGTCGAACTCCACGGTCCCGCTGACGTGGTCGAGTAGACGGACATGCCCCCGTTTGGCTTGCTGGTCGAAGAAGGCGTCGATGCGTTCGACCGTGGACATTGCCATGGTGTTCACAGCCAACACCCTGGACGGTGCCCGCAAGAGAAGCGTGAAAGGTCGTTCCTAGATCGTCAGAGGACGTGCGCCAGCTGGGTACGGGAACTGACACCCAGCTTGCGGAAGACCTTGACCAGGTGGTACTCGATCGTGCTGGCGCTGACGAAGAGCTGCGCGGCGATCTCCTGGTTCCTCAAGCCCTGTCCGGCCAGGCGTGCGACCTGGGCTTCTTGAGGGGTGAGCTGCGACTGTGTCTCGACGCTGCGCTTGCGAGCGCGCTCGCCGGTCGCCTCGAGCTCGCCCCGGGCCCGGTCGGCGAACGCGCGCAATTCCATCGACGAGAACATGTCGTACGCGGCGCGCAGTTGGTCGCGGGCCTCGCGCTTGCGACCCTGGCGACGAAGCCATTCCCCATACAGCAGATGGGATCGCCCGAGCTCGGGTTTCGTGGGGGATTGGCCGAGCTGATCGATCGATTCCTTGTAGAGCGACTCCGCGTCCGGGTCCGCGGCGAGCAGGGCCTGCGAGCGGGCAAGAAACCCGCGCGCCAGGGGGGTCCCGCTGGCCAGCGAACGGACGCTCAGGCGGCTCAGCGCATCACGGGCGGCCTGTTCGTTCCCGCTGCGAACGGCCGCCTCGACGAGGTTGGGCAGAACCCACGAGCCCAGGAACGGCGGATCATCCTTATATACAGGCAACGCGTTGTCCAGGGCCGGCTGGTAGCGGCGGAGACCGAGATCGAGGGGAATGAGGGCACAGCGGACGAAGGTGGCAGTGCCGAAGTGCCCGCGCTCGAGGGCCTCCGCGATCTTCGCGGCCGCGCTCGCCCGGGCCTCCGCCTCGTCGCCCCGCCAGGCGAGGAGGCTGACATCGCCACGACTCGCCGCGCTGGGATAGCTGGGATTTCCGCTGGCCGCCGAGATCTCGAGGCTCTCTATCCCCAGGTCCTCGCCCTCCCGCGTGCGGCCGGCGTACATCTCAACGGCCGAAAGGGAGGCCAGCGCGATCGGGAGGACCGTGAGCGCGGCGCGCTCACGCGCCAGTCGCACCCAACGGCTCACCAGGATGTGCGAGCTAACGTCGTCGAAGAGACTGGAGGCCGCCAGCGCGGCGAGGCCAAACAGACGCAGGTCGGCACCCGGGTCCGGTTCCTCGCTCCGCATGGCGCCGATGGCGCGTTTGAGAAGCGGCGCCCCGGCTGGGTAACCGTCCGTGATCAGCGCCGCGTAGCCATCGAGAATGAGGTCCGCCGGATTTATAGGCGACCCCTCGGTCCGTGGGAGGGCGATGACCTGGTGGGCGATCTCGCGCAGGAGCGGGCCCGTCGTTGCCGGTTGGAGGAAGACGGCGGCATCGAGGGCGCCAAAGAGCGCCTGGCGAGCGAGCGCCAGGTCCAGCGGCCCCATCGAGCGGGCCGCTTCGACCAGGATCGACGGTGCCTCGCCCGCCTGGCCCAGCGCGAAGCGGACGCCGCCTTCGAGGGAGCGGGCGAGCGCGCGCTGAAGGGGAGCATGCAGCAGTGGCATGGCCTCGTCGAGCGACGCCTGAGCCCGGTCGGGAGCCCCGGCCATCAGCGAGGCCTGGGCGGCTGCGAGCAAGCGTTGCGCTTTGGCACCGTGGTCGGGTGTCAGCTCGGCGCCCCGTGAGAAGAACGCGGCCGCGGACGCGTGGCTTCCATGTCGTTGGGCGCGCTCTCCCGAGTGCGCAAGCTCGGCCGCGACGTCCTCATTCGGCTCGACAATCGCTGCGGCGCGATGCCAGGCACGGCGATCGGGGTCGATCGCGACATCGGTTGCCGCCGCGAGGGCCGCGTGCACGCGCCGCCGCTCGACTGCGGGCGCGCCGTGATAGATCGCGGAGCGGATCAGTGGGTGTCGAAAGCTCACCCGCGGTCCAATGACGAGCAGGCGATCGGATTCCGCAGGAGCCACCGCCTCACGGTCGATCCCGAGTGATCGGGCTGCTCGCCAGAGGACGACCGGATCGCCGGACGGTTCGGCGGCCGCCAGCAGCAGGAACAGTTGTGTCTCAGGTGGCAGCTCTCTCACCTGGCTGACAAAGTGCTGCTGGAGCCGACTGCCAATCGGGAGGGGCTGCGGTAATTGCGACGCACTTCCGAGCTGGCCTGGCGTCATGTCGGCGGTAAGTTCGAGGATCGCGAGCGGGTTTCCCTGGGTCTCGCCCATGATGCGGTCGGAAAGGTGCGCGTCCGGCGCACCATCCACGATCGTGGCCAGCAAGCGGCGGACGTCGTCTGCGAGTAGTCCGCCGATATGCAGCTCAGGGACCCCGGTCAGGGCTCCGCGGCGCTCGGTGGCTTCGCGCACCGCGAAGATAAGGGCGATCCGGTCCGCGTAGAGCCGCCGGGCGACGAAGGCGAGCACCTCGGAAGATTCGATGTCGAGCCATTGCGCGTCATCGACGAGGCATAGAAGGGCCTTCTTCGAGGCGGCGTCCGCAAGCAGGGTCAGCGTCGCCAGGCCGACCTGGAAGCGGTCTGGCGGTGTCCCGGCGAGAAGCCCGAAGGCCGAGGCCAGCGCATCGCGCTGCGGGACCGGCAGCCGATCGAGCTGCGGTAGGAACGGGACCACGAGCTGATGGAGGCCGGCGAAGCCGAGCTCCATCTCGGACTCGATCCCGACCGCCCGCGCGACTCGAAAATCACTCGCGGCGCTGACCATGTGCTCGAGGAGTGCGGTTTTGCCGATCCCTGGCTCGCCGCGGAGGACGAGGGTCCCGCTCATTCCAAGCCGGACGGCGTCGAGGATAGCGGCGAGCGCCGCCTTCTCATGGGCTCGATTAACGAGATCGGGGCCCTGTGTAGCTCCGACCGTACCGGTGGCGTCGGCGCCCGGCTGCGGCGTCCTCAATCCCACTCCTCCATGCCCATGCTAGGCGCAACGGACTAAGGATTTCGGCCGCCAAGACTAAGGACTTCCTTGATTCGAAGATCGCTCGGGATGCCTAGCCTTGACCCATGGAAGGGACGCCGGCGAGAAATCGACCCGACCGGCTTCAGCTCAGAGTCCTCGGTGACGCCGAGGCATCCCTCGATGGTCGACCGATTGCTTTTCGAACGCGCAAGAGCCTGGCCCTGCTGGCATATCTGGCGCTGGATCCAGGCCCGCATCCGCGCGAACGGCTCGCCGACCTGCTCTGGCCGGAAGCCGATGTCGTCGACGCTCGGGCCAGCCTGCGAACGGCGCTGAACTACCTGCGACAGGCGCTCGGACCCTCGGCCGACTCAGTCATCACCTCGACCCGAGAGTCGCTTGGTGTCAGGCGGGGAGCACCGGTTGATCTCGACGTTGCGGCCTTGACCGCTGCGCAAAGCGTCGCTCGCCGCTCAGATGGCAGCGCGCTGGATGAGATCGAAGCGGCGACGTCCCAGTATCGGGGACCGTTTCTGACCGGGATGTTGCTTCCGGACGCTCCCGACTTCGAGGCGTGGATCGAGGCCCGGCGGACATACTGGCGCGGCGTCGAGGCTGAACTTCTCGATCGCCTCGCCAAGCTCCAAATGACGGAACGCGACCCGGCTGCCGCGATCGGCACGCTGGAGCGTTGGACCTCCGTGGATCCCGACGAGGATATTGCATGGCAGCGCCTCATCGAGGCGCACCTGCGCAGTGACGACACGGCCGGCGGACGGCGCGCCTGGAGCGCCTACCGCAAGGCGATGGCGGAGCTCGACGCGCAGCCCAGTCATCGAATGGCCGAGCTGGGGAGCCAGGTCTTCGGCCGCCGTGAGACGAGAGATCTTCCCCGCCCGGCCGCAATCGTCACGCTGGCCGGCGGAACCGGCGTCTGGAAGGCTCGGCTCGTCTCGGAGTTTCTGAAATCGATTGGAAGCGCCGGGGCCGACGTCGCCGAACTCGAACGGGGTCTCAACGAATTGAATCGGGACACGGTGAGGCTGCGGGTCGAACTGCAGGCGGCTGTCGACGTAGAGCAACCGGTCATGGCGTTTGCCATATGAAGGACTCGGACGGGATGACCACCGAGGAGATGCTGAACGCCATCAGCGTTGGCCAGAAGGTCTACGACGCCGATGGTGAGATGGTCGGCAGCGTTGATGCTGTTGATCGCGCGGCAGGTTGCATACGCGTCGAGACGAACCCGTTCTCCCAGCCGGCCCTCGACATCCCGACTGAGCTGATCAGAAGCATCGATCCGCGTGAGCTCTATCTCTCGCGCAAACGTGACGACCTTTCACGCTTCTCTTGCAATCGTGCTCCAGGGTTGGAGCAGATCGAGAAAGGAGACGGCGATGATCGCTGAAGCAAACCGCGATATTCGTTGGGCCCTGAGAGTGGCCGACAAGAAGCGCAACACGCGGCTCACGGTTCACCGGCCGTTCGCCTACCTCGATGAGGTGATCGTGGGTCTCGAGACCCTGCACTTGAAGGGTTACACCGCGGTTCCTGCGAGCTTCATGCCGCGGCTCCAGGCGGTGAGTCAACTACTGCCACCCGGAGTCGAGGCGCCGACTGCGTGGCGGCGGCGAATCGCGCGCGTCATCGACCAGTGTTTCGACTTGCAGGAGCGCATCCTGCGGGTCGGCAGAAGGAGGGCGACATGCTGAGCCAGGACATGCCGACGGCGACGGATGAGCGGGAGGAGCGGGCCGACCGGTGGCAGCGACAGCTAACTGATCGTCTGCTTGTGACTGAGCCCGATTGGTGGTTGCGGATGGAATGCGGCCAGGTTCTGCAAACCCTGGAAGCGAGTCGCATATGAGCGGGACGGCGGTCGTTCTCATCACCACCTTCTTGGCGTCGGCCGTCGAGGCGATCGAGATGGTCACCATTGTGGTGGGCGTCGGCGCGACCCGCGGGTGGCGTTCGACGCTCATTGGAGCGGTCGCCGGGTTTGCGGTGCTCACCGTCGTCGTGGTGGTCGTCGGCGCAGCCCTGACCGCGATTCCCATCGGCGCGCTTCGCTTCATCGTCGGCGCCCTTCTCCTGGTGTTCGGACTTCAGTGGTTTCGCAAGGGCGTGGTGCGGGTCGCCGCCCGCGGCCTGGCCGGCATTGGTGAGGCAGAGTCCGGCGAAGCGGAGCGCTGGCGCGGACGCGGGATCGACTGGACCGCGTTTGTCCTCGCCTTCAAAGGTGTCATCCTCGAGGGCCTCGAGGTCGCCTTCATCGTCGTGACCTTCGGCGCGACGGCAAACCAGTACGGCGCTGCGGTTATCGGCGGCGTCAGCGCCATTCTGCTGGTCGGCGCCGTTGGACTGGTGGCACACCCGCTGGTGACGCAAATTCCACGCAGCTTCCTCCAACTGATTGTCGGCGTCATGCTGACGACCTTCGGCACGTTCTGGGCGTTGGAAGGGCTGGGCGTGGAGTGGCCGGCCTCCGATGGGGCCATTGTCGCCCTGCTCGCGCTCTACGCACTCACCGCCTTCGCGTACACCACGATCGAGCGCCGACGAGTCTACGCGGTCAACGGGGCGACGTCCTGATGGGCCGCCTCGGCTCGGGGATCGTCGGTTTCGGCAGGTTCTGGTACGACTTCATCATCGGTAGCGACCCGCTCATGGCCGTTGCCGTGGCGGCGGGCTTACTGGCGACGGCCATCCTGGTCCGATCCGGTCTGAACGCCTGGTGGCTTATGCCCCCGCTGGTGGTCAGCACCCTCGGAGTCAGCCTGCGTCGAGCAGGGAGGTCCGTGTGACACCGCTCGAGTGGCTGCTGATTGCCTTCGCGGTCGTGTTCGTCATCAATGTCATCCCCTACTTCATGCCGGCCACGTGGATGGTGGCTGCCTTCTTTCTGATTGGGTTCCACGTGCCGTTCTGGCCGCTCTGCGTCGGAGCCGCCGTCTCGTCAACGGGCGGACGGTGCCTCCTCGCGTTTGTCAGCAGCCGCTGGGGCCGGAAGTTGCTGTCACAACGGCGCAGGCAGAACGTTTCCGCCCTCGGCGTGTGGCTGAATCAACGGGCCAGCTGGCGCCGGGTGGTCGATGTGTTTCTCTACTCGATGGGACCGATTCCATCGAACCAGATCTTCATCGCGGCCGGTCTCGCCAAGGCCAGCATCCAGCCGGTCGCCGCGGGGTTCTTCGCCGGCCGGCTTCTGAGCTATCCGGTCTTCGCGGGCACGGCCAAGGGCATCAATGACCATTTCGACAACATCTTCATGCGCGCCTGGAGAGATCCCAAGACCCTTATTCTCGAGCTCGTCTCCATCGCGGCGATCTTTGCCTTCACGCGGATCGACTGGCCGCGCCTGCTCCATATCCCGATGCCGCCCGGCGTCGACGAAGCGGCCGCAGCATGAGCAGCGATTCGACGGCCGCGACTGGCCTAAAGTGGAAGGCTGAGCCCGCGGAACACAACTATCCGGCCGCCGCCGACTACCTGGCACTCGTCCTCCCTGAGAAGCAGGTTGAACAGCTCGTCGCGGCGCTGCGGAAGGCGTCCCAGGTGCAGAAGAAGGCCAAGGACTTGGAACGTGCGAGCGGGCTCCCAATGCTGCCGGCGGACAACCCGCACGTGGCGGCCGACCTCAAGAAGGTCAAGGCCGGTGACCCATTGTCGCCGATCCTGCTGGTCCGCGGCCGGTGGCTGGAAGGCCGCCCCCTGATGATTGCCGACGGGTACCACAGAATATGCGCCAGCTACCACCTGGACGAGAACGCCGAAATTCCCTGTCGCATCGTGGATGCGTGATGCCGAGCACAGCGGCAACGGTGCGCACGGTCCTCGTGACCCTATTGGCGGCTCTCGGGGTGCTGTTCGGCCTCTATCTCCTCTATCGCCTCGAGGGTGTTATCGACTGGATCGTTCTGGCGATCTTCCTCGCGGTCGCGCTCAACCCCGCCGTGAACGCGCTGAATCGCCGTCGCCTGCCTCGACCCGTCGCGATCCTGCTGGTCTTCCTCGCCGTGCTCATTACTCTGTTGATCATCGTGCGGCTGGCCTTGCCTTCATTGGTCGGCCAGGTGCAAGGCATCGCCAATGTCCTGCAAGAACCGGGCGGCTTGACCAATCAAGTCCGCAAACTGGCCCAACCCCTCGGGCTGGGTGACTTCGTCGAGACCCTGCGTCCCCAGATCGATGCGTTGCCGGGCCAGCTGAGCGGTGCCGTCGGTTCCTTTACCACCGTGACGGCGAATGCCTTCAATACGGTCGCGGCCCTGGTCACCATCATCGTGCTGACAATCTTCTTCCTGAATGACGGCGCCCACATCGTCAACGTCGGGCTGAAGCTCTTCCCGGAGGAACAACGTCCCCGGTTGCGGCGGGTGCTCGATGGGTCGGCCAGCGCCGTATCCGGATATGTCACCGGTAACCTCACCATCAGTCTGATCGCTGGGGCGGGCGCCTACATCGGGATGACGATCCTCGGCGTCGCATACGCGCTGGCCCTCGCGCTCCTGCTGGCCATCTTCGATCTGATCCCGATGGTCGGCGCGACCCTGGGAGCGATTCCGCCGATCCTTGCGGCCTTCGGGATCTCGCCGGTGAAGGCGCTGATCCTCCTGCTCTACATCATCGTCTACCAGCAGATCGAGAGTAACGTGCTGAATCCGTTGCTGTACGGCCGCAGTGTCCATCTCCCCGCGCTCGCGGTTTTCCTTGCGGTGCTCATTGGCGGGGCCTTGATGGGGATGCTGGGCGCGCTGATTGCGATCCCCGTCGCGGAGATCCTGCGCATCGCCATCGCGGAGGTGCTGGCCAGCCGCCAGCAATCGCTCCCTCCCACGTCTGGCGAGGGCAGAGTGGGGATCGGCCCACCGCTGGCGCGCGAAGCCGCGCCCGTCTCTTAGATCTGCTGCGGCAGGGCGTGCGCAAGCTCCGTTCGCGAACGGACTTCGAGCTTGCGGAACACCTTGACGAGGTGGTACTCGACCGTGCTTGGGCTGATGAACAGCTGGGCGGCGATCTCTGGATTCCTTACGCCGTCACCGGCCAGGCGGGCAATCTGTGCTTCCTGGGGCGTGAGCTCGGCCCGCGTCTCCACCGAACGCCGGCGCGGATGCTCGCCGGTGGCGAGCAATTCGGCGCGGGCACGATCAGCGAAGCGCTCGGCCCCCATCGACTCGAACATTCCATTTGCCGTCCGAAGGGCGAGGCGGGCATCGCGCTTCCGCCCTTGCCGGCGGAGCCATTCGCCATACAGCAGGTGAGTCCGCGCAAGGTCGGTTCTAGCCCGAGACCGTTGGAGACGCTCGATCGACTCCTTGTAGAGAGGCTCAGCTGCCTCCTTCGCGAGGAGTGCCTCTGAGCGGGCGAGCACACCAACCGCCCACTGCGTGCCACACGCGAGCGAGCGTTCGCGGAATCGATCGAGCGCCCGGATGGCCAGCTGCTGGTCACCGGCGCGTATCGCGGCCTCGACGAGGTCGGGGAGAGTGAGCGTGCCGAGGTAGATAAAATCCTCGTCATACACCTCTCGCGCGCACGCGAGGGCCGCCGGGTAGTTTCCCAGGCTGAGCTCGAGTACGGTAAGCGCGGACTGGGTGTGGGTGACGCTGGCGCCCTGCCCTCGATCGATCCCGTCACGGCGCATCGCCTCCGCGGCCGCTCGCGCCTCTGCCTCCCGACCGCGCCAGACGAGGTGGAGGAGCTTG
>WNFA01002085.1_pt1 | contig 16356 bp, 9 predicted proteins | sample 5400481 | NCBI WGS metagenome assembly WNFA01 (sample SAMN13153340, study PRJNA577476) | soil metagenome | isolation source: 120 cm saprolite under Douglas fir tree site 2 hole 1 replicate 2 | place: USA:California | collected 2015-04-18
TTGTTAGCTGCCTGCATCCTTTGCCTATTTTCATCTCCCGCCGAATCCCAAGTATTTACCCTCTCAAAGCAGGAATTGACCGACTACACTTCTCAAAACCCGTTTGATCGTTTCCTGGACGGTAGACCGAAAGTTCCAGATGACATGATCGACAGGGCTCGCGATCTTTCATCGGAAGAAGTCTGGGCTGGGCTTCTTAAGAAAGGCTTCAACAATCAGTTCGCCGACGGATTCCACATCGTTCATGCCGGCAAGAACCTAGTCGGACGCGCTTTCACCGTGCAATTCATGCCGCTACGCTCTGACGTCGATGACGTCGCGGGAGCTAAAGCCAAAGCGCGCGGCATCCCGCGCCTAACAAATCAAGCTGCCATTGACATGCTGCAACCCGGAGACGTCCTGGTAGTTGACCTCTTTGGAAAGAAGGTCAATGGAACAATTGTTGGTGATAACCTGTTCTATTATCTTGCCAACGCGGCGCACGCCGCAGGATTGGTTGTGGATGGCAGCATCCGCGATTTAGATGGAATTTCGGAAATTGAGATGCCTGCCTATTATCGTCACACTGAGCCGACCCCCATTGGGAACGTGATGATGACGGGAATAAATATTCCAATACGGATTGGCAACGTCACAGTAATGCCCGGCGACCTCGTCGTCGGCGACCAAGAGGGTGTATATTTTATTCCTCCGCAGTTCGTAAAGTCCGTGTTGGACCAAGCCGATGAGATTCACATCCACGACGAATGGACAAAGAAGAAATTTGCTGAGGGAAAATACAAATCAAGCGAGATTTACCCCAGCCCTAGTGACCCAAAGCTGCAGCAGGAGTACAAGGAGTACCTGAAAAAGGGATTGGAGGAAATCTCCAAGAAACGTAAACCGCAATAGCCGATGCAGTCTGCATCCTGGGCTTCGAATCTCTGTGGAATGGTTCCTTACAGAAAGGAGCGCAAGCCATGAACGATTTCCGCAACATTTCGGGACAGTTCTTTTGGAAACCCTTTCTAGTCTTGTTTGCCTGGCTGGTTTTGGGTATAGCTTTGGCGGAGGGGCAGGTCACGTCGGGCACAATCGTAGGGACAGTCAGCGATCCTTCAGGAGCGCCGCTACCCGGCGTTAGAATCACCATCACTGATGTTCACAAGAACGAATCCAGGGAGTACACCACGGACGAAACCGGCGGTTTCAACGCTCCCTTCCTCATCCCTGGAACTTATCGGATTTTCGCAGAGAAGGCCGGTTTTAAGCGTGCCACTTCGTCCGATATTATCCTCAACGTGGATGATAAGGCCCGCGTCGACATTACCCTCCAAATAGGCGACGTAAAGGAAGTCATCGAAGTTGCGGCCACATCGCCCCTGGTTCGCGTGGAGAGTTCCGAGCTTGGCGAGGTGATTGGAGAGAGGTCGGTCCGAGAGTTGCCCTTGAATGGCCGCAATTTCGCACAGCTCGTCTATCTGGTCCCAGGCGTAACTCCTGGTCAGGCAGGAGAGAATCTGTCGGGCGCCAGCACGTTCAATCCCCGTGGCGCATCAAACTTCAATGCCTTGGGCAGTCAGGCGAATACAAATGCATGGCTTGTCGATGGGGTCGACGACAACGAGTACACCTTCAATACTGTCATGGTGCAGCCTTCAGTCGAGTCCATCGGCGAATTTAAGGTGCTCACAGGAACGTTTTCGGCGGAGTTCGGTCGCGGCGCTGGCGTGGTGTCGGTCTCCACGAAGTCCGGAAGCAATCAGTTGCACGGCAGCGCATTCGAATTTCTGCGCAATAGCTACCTCGACGCGCGCAACTATTTCAACGGAAAAAACCAGCCGCAACCTCCGTTCAGGCGCAACCAGTTCGGAGCTTCTCTGGGCGGCCCCGTCGTTCTGCCGAAACTCTACAACGGCCGCAGCCGCACGTTTTTCTTTGCTGATTATTATGGTTTGCGCGAGCTAAAGGGCCTAACCTTTGTCAACTCCGTACCCACTCCTGCACAACGCCTTGGGGATTTCAGCAGCCTGACAAATCCTACCGGCGCTCTGATACCCATCTACAATCCGTTCAGCACGACTCCCGGCAACCCGCCTACACGCTCTCGGTTCATGTGCAATGCAGGTGTCCCTGTCCTTCCCAACGCAGACGGCACGCAGACGGGTGGAACTCCCTGCAACATTATTCCAAGTCAGCTCATTAATCCCGTCGGAGCCAACGTGGCGAGCATCTACCCGCTACCCAACCTGCCTGGAAGCTTTAACAACTACGTGAGCGCCGCCAATCGCATCGTGGGAGACAATGGCGGCAATGTCCGGATTGACCACAGGATCGGGGTCAACGATTCATTCTTCGTACGTTACAGCTATGAAAAATACTCGCTTGATGCCCCTCAAGGCCAAGCGCAATGCTGTCTGCCGACTCCAGCATCGGCTACACAGAAGTTCGATTTGGGGCCGTTCGTGGCAGGCATTCAGAACACACGCCTCACCGCTCAGGGTCTGGCCATCAACGAAGCGCACGTAATCACCGCAAATCTGGTCAATGAGTTTATTGGCGGGTATTCACGTACTATCCCGTTCACAGTACAATCGGACTTTGGGCACAATTCCGCCACTTCCCTTGGCATCCAGGGCATCAATGTTTCAGCATTTACAACTGGCCTGCCCAACCTTAACATTCAGGACTTCACCGGCCTGAGCGGTGGCCCAGCTTTTTTGCCTGCCAATCCACGCCAGACCAATATCCAATTGAGCGACAGTGCCTCGTGGACTCTGGGGCGGCACCGCACCAAATTCGGTTTCCGCTGGGTGCGACAGCGGATGTCGCCATTCACAAACACGAACACTCGCAGTTCACTCAATTTCAACGACAACTTCACAAATAACCCGGCCACGAATACTGGTGGTAATGGCCTCGCCACGCTGTTGCTCGGATTTTCGACCGGAGGTACACGCGGCTTTCTATTGCAGCCATATTATCTGCGGAATAGCGAGTACGCGGCATTTTTTCAGGACGACTGGAAGTTCAGAAATCGTCTTACTCTCAATCTCGGCCTGCGCTATGACGTTTTCACGTCGGACACCGAGATCCAAAATAGAATTGCGAATTTTGACTTCCAGAACTTGCGTTTAATCTATGCGGGGGTGGGCGGTGCGTCCCGTACGGCTAATAAGTCGACGCAGTACGGTAACGTGGGACCGCGTCTGGGTTTTGCGTACGATCTTACTGGTAACGGGCATACGGTCATTCGCGGCGGATTCGGTGTCTCGTATTTCCCAGAACAACAATCAGCGTCGAACCTGCTGGGACAAAACGTGCCCTTCACAATTTCGCAAAACTTTTCGCCCCCAACAAATCCACTCGGCACCCAGATGAGTAGTATCCCCGCGATTAACAACCCGTTCCCGCCGATTACGCCAGTTATGCCGCTGACCACGGCAGCGCTTAATGCTGCGAATCCGAGCGTCATCGGCCACGCCTTCAACAACCTGACGCCTTACATGGAGTCGTGGAACTTTGACGTCGAACGCCAGCTTGGTGCTAACACTGTGGGCGAGATCGCCTATGCCGGAAGCCGTGGCATTCACCTTATGTTTTGCTACAACGCGAACGAGATTCAGCCCGGTGCCGGTTCACAGGCATCACGGCGGTTGTTCCAGCCGCTCTCGAATGTAAACACCATCCTAGAATGTGATCCCCGCAATATGTCTAACTTCCACAGCCTTCAGGCCAAGTTGACCAGGCGCATATCTCGGGGACTTCAATTCCTGGGGAGTTATACGTTCGGCAAATCGCTCGACTACGGTGGCTCGGCTGCTAGCGGCGGGGGCGCCGTAGGCAATCCGCAGACCGTCACGAATCTCAGGGCGGGTTACGGCCCGTCCGGCTTCGACGTGAAACATCGATTTGTTGGAAGTTGGGTCTACGAACTTCCCTTCGGTTCCGGAAAACGATGGCTGAACGGAGAGTCTGTTTCGCGTCTAATCGGCGGATGGCAGGTGGCCGGAATCACAACATTATCGACCGGACGGCCATATAGCGTCACTCTAAACCAAGGCGTCAACAACGGCGCGCCGAGTTGGCCCAACAGAATCTGCGACGGGAACCTGTCAAATCCTGATCCCGCGTTGTGGTTTAATACCCAATGTTTTGTTGCGCCAGCCGCCAACACATACGGAAACGTCGCCCGCGGTGTCCTCTACGGACCCGGCACCGTGGACTGGGACCTTTCCTTGGTGAAAAATACCACGATCCGCGAACGCCTTCGGGCACAAATTCGCCTGGATGCTTTTAACGCCTTCAACACTCCGAACTTCGGCTTCCCGAACGCTGCCATTGGCTCGCCCACGGCCGGACGGATAACCAGCACCATCAATGACAATCGTGATCTCCAGTTAGCATTAAGATTGGAATTCTGAGCACATCGAATGTAACAAGCCGATGCTATCCTTTGGTTTTGACAATTTTCTAGTCACCATAGACACCGAGCGCGAGACCCGCAATGTCGAGCCTAATCGCCAGCCATTCGGAGGAACGGCATTCGCGGAGTTACGGCAGAACAAGCTTCCTACCAACCGTTTGTCGACCGCGACTGGTCCGATTGTCCGCTCATACCGTAGTAGCTGGTGATCTCAGCCACGGGATCGTATTCTCGATAGTGCTATTGCCACTGAATCGTCCAGCGGCTGTCATATGAGTGCAGAATCGCAACCTCTGATTTAACCGAAGTGCCAGTACTAGCATTGCCGACCCCCTTGCCATTTGCTGGATCGCGGCAAACGACCGAAGCGGCCCTCCGTCGCGCCTACCATTGTGCCGTGATATCGTTCCTGCCCATTGAGTGCGCTACGCCACTGGCAATAGCTGAACGTATCCGCGCCGTGTCCGATGGCGTGGCATGCCATCACGCGGACTTCGCCTTCAAGGAGTTGTTGCATAGCTATTCTTGGATCACCAAAGCGATAATGTTCGACCCCGCAGCGACCGCTACGTACTGCTTGCCGTCGAACACGTAGGTCATCGGCGACGCCTTCCAGGTGTGGTTGGTTTGGAAACTGTATAGAGGCTTGCCGGTCATCGCGTCCGCCGCCATCAAGCCCCCGCCTTCTTCACCGAAGATAACCAGCCCACTCGCCGTGGTTAGGGTGCCGCCCCAAGAAAACGCGGGTCCAGGTTGGGTTAGTTCCCAAGCAATCGCGCCCGTGTGGATGTCGATGGCCTTCAGAACCCTCTGCGGCTTCGGATCGGGAGCCATTCGTTGCGACCCGCCCAGATACGACTTGCCGGCTTCCCACTCTTCAGCCTCGCTCTTGGAGTAGATACTGCATTTCTCGAACGTCTGTACGTAATACAAGCCAGTAAAGGGATTGAAGGACGGTGAGAACCAGTTGGTCGCTCCATCCTGAGAAGGGCAAACCTTGGTGCCGGCCTCAGTCGGCTCCTGGTTCGGCAGCTTGATCGGGCGACCGTCGGATCCGATCCCACTTGCCCAGGTGAGATTCTTGATAAACTGTTTCGCCAGGAGAAGTTTTCCGTTAGAGCGATCGAAAACATAAAAGAAGCCGTTGCGGTCGGCGTGCAGCATCAGCTTGCGGAGCTGGCCTTGCCAGTCGGCGTCCACCAGAACGGACGTTTCAGTGGCGTCCCAATCCCAAAGATCGTGCGGAGTGAATTGGTAATACCATTTGAGCTTGCCGGTCTGGCGGTCTAGGGCCAGAATGCAATCTGAATAAAGATTATCTCCGATGCGATGATCGCCGCTGTATTCCTTGCTGGGATTGCCGGTGGGCCAGTAGACGATGTCGAGCTGGGGATCATAGCTGCCGGTGAGCCAGGTTGGCGCACCGCCGTGATCGATGTCCTTGCCTTGCCAGGTCTCCGAACCCGGCTCGCCCCGTTTCGGTACGGTCCAGAACCGCCACAGTTCCTTGCCGCTGTCCTGATCGAAGGCGGCGACGAACCCGTTGGCGCCATGTTCGCCACCGGCAACTCCGGAGACAACGAGGTGGCCCGCGGGAAGCGGAGCAGAAGTGGCGAAGTAGTTCTCGTGCCAGTCCGCGATCTCCGTGTCCCAGAGAAGATCGCCAGTAAATCGATCCAGCGCGATGATGTGGGCGTGATCGGTCTCCATGAAAACGCGGCCGCCGGCCACTCCTACGCCGCGGTTGACTCCGGAATCGCTAACCATACCTTGTGTCCGGGGCCGCTCGTAATGCCAGAGCTCGCGGCCGGTCCCGGCATCCAGCGCGTAGCACTGGTTGGGGGCCGTCACGTACATGATGCCGTCCACCACCACCGGCGTCACTTCCAGGCGTCCTGCACCCGGAATCGTAAACACCCACTTGGGCGCAAGCCTTGTAACATTATTCTTGTTGATTTGTGCGAGCGTGGTGTAGCGGTTCCCCCCCGGATTGCCGTTGTAGGTCGGCCAGTTGGTCTCGGAAGTGACTTCTCGAAAGAGATCTCCCACGCGGCGCAGCAAGTGGATGCGCTTATCATCGGTCCGTAGTTGCAGGTCCTCGAAACCTTCGCCAAGCACCTGCCCCTCCAGTCTGTTGCCTTCGATCGTCTGAACCTTAACGCGCACTACAGTCCTTTCCGAGGCGCGCCGTTGAATCGTGCGCAAAAACCTCAGCAAGTCGGTCATCTCCGGATCCGCGACTTGGCTTGGAGGCATTCCTCGCGCGGGCAGGCCCTGGCGAATCAGCGTTGCAAGCTGCTGACGGTCGCGAGTAGCCAGGCGGGACGTGATCGGGGGCCCCATTGGACCTCCGTTGCCATCACCGCCATGGCATGGCGCGCAGCGATTTTCAAAAGATCTGCGCCCCGGATCGACATCCTGCGCGAGTAGGCTCCAAGCTGTGAGGAGTGAACCCAAGACGAAAGTTGAAACACGCAATACGCTGGTGCGTCCTACGGAACCCATCGGCGCGGAGCAAGTCAACAACGACCGCATGCCAATGCCGCAAAATGCTGGATTCGTTTGTTGCCCACGGATAATTAGATTCTCCCGAACCGTTTCACGGCCTCTTTGATCGAACGAAACTTTTCGATGAACGGCAGCATCCGGTGTTCCGTGTCGTCGAGTTCCTGAGCTTTCTTGAGCACCTCCGCCGCCCGCGCGCGAGGCACCGCGGCCACGCCATCCTCGTCGGCCACGACAATGTCGCCGGAATTCACCAACACGCCCGCACAGGTCACCGGCACGTTGATCCCCGCGACGCGATAGTGATTGATTGTGGTGGATGGAACTACGCCGCGGGTGAAGACCGGGAATTGAAGTTTACGAATCTGTGAAGTGTCACGCACTGAGGCATCGATCACCGCTCCCGCGAAACCACGATATTTCATCGCTGTTGCCATGAGGCCCCCGATGCCTGCATAATCGGCGCCGTCTTCGAGCACCATCACGTAGACAGATCCAGCGGCGGCGGCGTCAATGACGTCCAGCATGCCTTGAGAGGCCCAGGAACCCTCCTTGTGCTCCTCTTTTTTCAGCAGAACCGTCACTGCAGGGCCGGCAAACTTGGCGGGAGATAGCGGGCGTATCTCGTGCGACATGTAAGCGCGTTGTCCGTACAGTTGCTCCATCGCATCCGAAACAGACGCGACCTCGACATTCCGGAACCCGTCAACGAGGGAATCGCTGGACCCCTGGGCATTTCCCACTGACTGCGCACCTAACCACATCGCGCTCGCAAGCGCCGCCAGGGCCGTCACACCCAACGTCCGCTTCATGAGGTTGCGTCCACTTCCGTTCTGTCGCCTTGTATTCGTCATGATCCTTATCCTTATCGTCCCATCAACGTCAGAGCGGCTTGCAGCATGGCCCTGGTATAACCCACGTTGAATGCGAAAGCGGCATAGCCGCCTCCTCCCGGATACTGTGAGCGGAAGTTGGGCCGCTCCCGGTCGTAGTCGAGTCCGCGGGGATGCTCGGGATAGATCAGGCGCGGATACTTCTGCTTCACCAGTTCTTGCATGACGGCAAACATGTTGTTCTCGCCCTCATCGATGAACACTTCGGTGTATCGCTCATTCGGCTTTTGCACCTTGACATTGCGGAAATGCACGTGATTGATTTGGTCGCGCGACCCGAAATAGTGGCAGACCTCGACTGGATCGTGGCCCATCTCGCGCGTCACGCCGCAGTCGAATGTGATTCCGTTCGAAGGGCTCTTCACGATTTCGATAAGTTTCTTCCAACCTTCCAGTGATCCCATGATCTGCTGCGACCCGCGGCTGATCGGCGCCGGCGGGTCGTTGGGGTGCAGCGCCATGCGCACTCCGGCCTTTTCGGCTTCCGGAATCACGGCTTTGAGAAAGTACGTGATATTGGCCCACATCTCATCAAGAGCATGGGCACCCTCCTCTGCGAGTGGTGGAAGGTTCTTCATGCGTTCGTAATCAAAGCCCGTCCAACCCGCACCGGCGCGGCCGGTTTCTTCGAAGTAGCCTTCCATGGCGCGGTGCGCGTACCAGTTGTATTCGATGACCGGTAAGCCGACCTTGCCGGCCGCCCTGATGGACTGGATGACCTTCTCGATGTCCTCATCCTTGCCTGGCTGGTTGTAGATTGCGTTCGGGAAACCCACGATCATCAGGTTTCCCAAGGTAAGCCCGTTGTTCCTCAGACGATCCATCGTGTCCTTGAGCTTGCCTTCTTCCCAAGGAATCCGGCCCCCGCCGGAAATCACATGGTCCACGCCGAGCTGCTTGATCCTGCGCGAGGCTGCTGCGACTACTTCATCGCTGGCAACACCGCCCGGCGCAGGAGGCGGACTACCGATCCCTGCCTCGAGGCAAATCTTTGGCGTGTTGTTTCCTTCGAAGAGCGACCCTGGAATGCCAGCGGCGACGGCACTGCGGTGCAGGGCCAAAGCGGCGACGCTCGTACCCTTCAACATCATTCTTCGGGATAGTTTGCGACTCACAGCCGAAACTCCTTCGAGCTTCACCGTCACAAGGTAGATTGTGGTGGCGTGATCAGGCTCGGGCCCTGCAGCATTCTCAGGAACTTGAGGTAGGATATGTCGACGCAGGTGCGGCAGCGGAGCGATTCAACATTGAACGGGAGGACCAAGTCATGCACACCAGATCGTGGGCTCATCGGTCGTTTATATCATGTCTGGTCGCTTTGCTCGTAGCTTGCGTCGCTTCGGCCAACGGCAGCAATTCTCCTCCGAGAATGAGTGGAACCGCCTCCCACACCTGCTCACGCTGGCAGAGAGAGCTAAGGCATTCTGATGCGCGTCGACGTCGAGCAAGAACTCGGAGTCGGAGAGCCAGCGCACAAAGTTCGCAACAAGTAGACCATGGGGTCCGCCGCGAGCGAACCGGCGCTTGCGGTTCTGGGCCCGGAGGCCAGCCGATCATATCTGAACCGGCTCCCCTCGGCACGGGAGCGTTTTCTTCTTGCCTGAGCCGTTACACTCCCGGACGATGGTCCACCAGGCTGCAAGCTAAGAGTGGTCCTGCGGTCAAGTTTCACGGAGGCACCATTATGAACCGTCGTGACGCAATAGGCTCTCTCGCTCTCGCCGGCGGAGCGTCCCTGCTCGCGTCCACTCCATCAGTGGCCGAAGTTCTCGCGTCAAAATTGGATGCCGGTTACGCCCAAGCGGTGACGGGCACCGCGCCGGTGAAGATCCGCGACATCAAAACGATCCTGACGGCGCCGAATCGTATCCGGCTGGTCGTCGTGAAAGTCGAAACGACGGAGCCGGGCCTCGTCGGCTGGGGCTGCGCAACCTTTACGCAGCGTGCGCTTGTCGTTCAGACGGCTCTCGAACAGTATCTGAGGCCCTTTTTGATCGGGCGCGACGTCCACGAAATCGAGGACATCTGGCAGTCGAGCTACGTGAGCTCTTATTGGCGCAACGGCCCTGTTCTGTTCAATGCGATGAGTGGCGTGGACATGGCACTCTGGGACATCAAAGCCAAACGCGCAGGGATGCCGCTCTATCAATTGCTCGGCGGCAAGGTGCGGCACGGCGCTGACTGTTACTTTCACGTCAGCGGCAACAGTTTTTCCGAAGTGGAAGAGAGCGCCCGGCGGGCGATGGAGCAGGGCTTCCGCCACGTGCGCGTGCAGGTCGCGACACCCGGCTATGCCGGCTACGGCGCCCGCGGCAACGCGCCGGATTCGGGGGGCGGCCGGAACGAAATAGTCGGCCCTACCAGCCCGAGAAACATCTGGGAACCGGCGCCGTACGTGCGACTAGTGCCGAAGTTATTTGAACACCTACGTAACAAGCTCGGCGACGACATCGAGCTTCTCCACGACGTGCACGAGCGTGTGACGTTGAATCAAGCCATCAACCTGTGCAAGTCGCTCGAACCCTATCGCTTGTTTTTTCTGGAAGACCCGCTCCCGCCTGAAGACAATGATCATTTCCGCTTGCTGCGCCAGCAGACAAGCACCCCGCTGGCTATGGGCGAACTGTTCAACACACAGCACGAATACGTGCCCCTCATCAAAGAGCGGCTGATTGATTTCATCCGCATCCACATTTCGCAGATCGGCGGTTTGAGTCCGGCGCGCAAAGTCGCCGCGCTGAGCGAGTTCTTCGGCGTCCGTACCGCCTGGCACGGACCGGGTGACGCGTCGCCGCTGGCGCACGCCGCGCAACTGGCACTCGAGCTGGCGAGCTACAACTTCGGCGTCCACGAAGACAGCGGCTTCCCGAAAGAGACGCGGGACGTGTTTGTGGGCTGCCCCGAAGTCAAGAACGGTTACATGCTGGCGCAGGAGAAGCCCGGCCTGGGCATCGAGGTTGACGAGAAGCTCGCGGCGAAATTCCCGATCCCCCCTGGTCCGCCGAATTTCGATTATTCCTGGGGGACCACGCGGCGACGGGACGGCACGGTCATCAGGCCCTAACGCGTTTGATGCAGTTGGCTTTACCAGCCTTTATCGGATTTCCACACAGCCCCAGGTGGGGAGAGCTGACACAACCGTTCTGCGGGAAACGAATACCACCATGCGAAACAAAATGACCGGCCTCGATCTGGTCTACGGTTGTTTCGACCATGCGGCCGAATTCCTGGCGCTGCTCTTCGGAGATTGATGCTTTCAAATACTGCTTATGGTAGTTTGCGCGTAATTACGACGCTGGAGTTCTTCCAGCATCATTTTTCTGAGATGGGTCACAGGGACCTCCTTGTGACCCAAATTTATCTCAGCGGACAGGCAACCACCGCTCCGAGCGCCTCACGCGCAGCGTCCGCCGCGCGGGCGGCTTCGTTCAAGTCAGGTTGTGGGAAGGTGGAAGCTCCATTTGGAGATTGCCGATTGCGGACGGATGACGGGCAACTCGGAACTTAGCGCCAGAAGGAATGCGTTTGTCGCGCGTTAAGCGTCTAGTGCGCGAGAGGGTCGGGGCGAAGCTGGAAATGTAAGACCTTGCTCGTCGTTCCTTTACCACCTTCCGCGTGAAAAGGAGTTCGAGTGCCGTACGTCGCCCAGAGCCCTTTGCCCTTCCAGCCAGCTTTGGAATCGTCGATGCGGCCGTCCATCCCTTTCGCGTAGAATCCCATTGGATACGGGACACGAAGCACAACAAACTTCCCGCTGTCGGGCAACAGCGCAAGTAGCGCGTCATTTCCGTTGCCGGTGGCAATCGGCACGTTCTTTCCCAATCCCAGAGTGTCGAACTGATCTACCCAATCGTAATAACTGGCCTCGGCGCTTCCTGGATCAGTAACCCCCTGCAACTGCGGTCCCGGTAGTTGATAGAGCGTCCAACCCTCAGGGCAATGTTGCCCTGTCGCAGTTGGCCCGTTGAGCGGCCCTTTGCACTTGCGCCGGTCGAAACTGGCAAGGTGTCCGCTGGCGATAACCGTCCAGACGACGCCGTTGCGATCAATATCCAGTCCGCGCGGCGAGAATCCGTGAACAGGAGCGTTTGGATTGTTCCAGGGCAGTTCGTAGATTTCTGCAAGAGCGGTTGCCGGGGGATTTGGTCCAGGGTTTAACCGAACGATTGCGCCTGGGAATCCCAGCACCGTTCCCCAGATCGATCCATCCACTGAACTCACGGTGACGCCGTAGAAAGCGGCGTTTATCCGCTTGTCCTTAGTGGGATCGATGGGCTGATCAGGCTCCACATACTCATCGCGTTTTCCGTTTGCATTGGTGTCGAGGATAAGTGCAGTCCAGCCCTGCGACTTCTCTTCATCGTGGGTTTCGTCGAACATCTTTGTATTCAGCCACCCTACCGCTCCACCACCGCCACCGCTGCTCGTCCACAATGTATTGTTTGAATCCTCGGCAAACACCAAGTGGTGCGTGCCAAAACAGGTGTTAACGAGCGTGACCCGCTTTGTCTTTGGATCGTACACAGCGAGTTGCCGGCCACTCGTTTTGAGGGGGAATAAGACTGCCGAAGGGTGGCTCGAGCCTTCTTTGCAGAACGCTGGGTTTTCGCTCGGGCGGATTCTCGAGGTGAACCACACGCGTCCCTTTTCATCGAACATCGGATTGTGGACATTGGCTTGGCTGTGCCAGATGGCTTCATCCCCCCAATACGGCGAAGGCGCCGCGATCTTGTCGTCTGCGCTCGATGGCGTCTTCGGGTCGCGAACTGGCACTCTAACCTGGCTCGCTACAGCGCCCACCGGGTCGAGGACCGGCAGATAATCAACGCTGAGTTCGGCAGCGCCGTAGATTGCTCCGTTGGCATTCAGCGTCGGATTGCGCTTGTCCGTGGCGATCTCATCGTGCAGATATGCCTTAGGATCGGCCCAGTCCCACTCGGTAATGACGATGTTTCGCTCGGTACCTTGCGGTCTCGGAGGTGTGGGCGGCAATTCGCCGGCAGCGATGCGCTCGGTCCAGTCCGCGAACATCGGCAATGCTCGCTCTGGGCCTAGCTGGCCGAGGCCGTTGACCATGTTGTTGCCGGCTTGTCCCGAGAGTATGCGTCGCGCCCAGGCCGCGGTCGACGAGTCGAAATGGCCCAGGCTCTTTGGAATCTCGTGCGTGGCCTTGTCGCCCATTTGATGACACGACCAGCAGCTATCGGTTTTCAAAAAATGTAGCCATTGGCCCTGGCTTTTCATGTTTTCCGGGATGCCGTTGCCTTTGGGCCCGGTGCCGGGGAACTCGCTTTTGTCCGGCACCCGTAGCAGGGAAAACCAATAAATGGCCGGGTAGTATTCCGCTGCTGCACGCGCGTTCGGCGCCACTGCCGCATTCAGATTGACAACCTTGCCAGGCGTCGCCTGAACCGGCTGGGAATCCACCAGCCCGTAACCTCGCACCCATACTTTGTAGTTTGCCTTGGGAAGCTGCGGCAGCACGTAGCGCCCGCCATCATCTGTGACCACGATTTTGACGAATTTGGCCGGCAGCTCGGTCGTTTCCGCGATCACCCAGACACCAGCTTCCGGTCCTTTCGCGCTGGCGACTACCCCGCCGATGTCGTCGTTGTCGATGCGGACCGCCTCATGAGCGAGTTGTTGGTCACTCCGTCCGGTCAGAGATACGGACAGGAATGCGGCAGCGGCAATCATCACCGGATAGAAAACTCGGTGGGCCATGTGTGATCTCCTCCCGAACCGAATGATGGCTGGACTATCCGCAATAGGGAAATATTAATCCGGACCACATCTCTGCGATGATTTCTCCGAAACTGCCGTGGCCGGGGGAAACCGCGCGTTTAAGTCTTGTGAACCGGGCTCCCAACGGACCGATGTCGGCCCCGCCTCATTGCCGGAGAAACGAGTATTCGCCGGACGGGTCCCGCTCTTTCAGAGCCTTCACCTGTCCGTTCTCCATAACGAACTCGTAGATGCTATCCGCGAACTGCGGGGTTCTGAACTTGAGACCTTTGATTGGAATCAGCTTGACGGGAGGTCCACCGGGAAACGCGAGTGAAAGACCGGCCCCCGGCTGGTAGAGCACTTGGAATTTGACTTTGGTCGGCGTCAGGTACACTCCCGCGAGCTTTTCCAGGAGCGTGGGGTCCAGAGTCTCTGGCTTGCGCGTGAAAACGACTTCGGCCTCGTCTAGCGATATCACGGCGTTGTCAATGTCACCTTGGGGGCTTGTCCGGAAGTTGACTGAGAACTTGCCGTACTGCTCGTCGTTGGGCGTGTCGAACCGGTCATAGTGGAAGTGGCTCATCGGAAACTGGAACTCGTGAAAACCGAATTGAAGCGCATCACTCTTCAGTCCGATTTTGAGAATGCCGTAGGCCGGATTCTCATAATCCCCGGCGTAATCGGCCAGCGAGTGGGACGGCTTGGTGTTCGGAACGCGGTCTGCGCCGGCTTTCGCCCGCGCTTCCGTGCCCGCTTTCTTGCTTGCTAGCCGCTGCTGGAGCCGGCGCTGGCTCCAGGGCGTCTGGTCCATGCCCAGCAGCCGCTCGTACACGTTGTAGCTGACGACGTTATAGAGCGGGGCACTGTGATCGCCGATGACAAAAACGATCACGCCAATCTTGTCGTTGGGCATGAAGGAGACCTGCGAGTGGAACCCGGGAAGGTCGCCGCCATGATAGGTTATCAGGTGCCCGCGATATGCGGCGGTCTGCCGGCCCATACCGTAGGCGGGATTGAGCAATTCCCAAAATCCTTGTGATTCGCCGAGAGTGTTCGGCAAACCGATGGCCGGTTGCAGCGTGGCTTTCAGTACACTTGCAGGCAAGACTTGCTTCCCATGATATTTCCCGTCATTCATCAGTGCGATCAACCAGTGCGATAGCTCATCATATTTGAGATGATGGCGCCCGCCGGGGCGACGCCCTCGGTGTCTTCGTAGTAGGGAATCTTGTAAAGCTCGAACGAATCACGTTTTTCACGGAAGGGTACGCCGTGGTCGGGATGTTGGGTCATATCGGAGATCGTGTAGGTGGCCGCATTCATGTCGAGCGGAACGAATATTTTCTCCCGAACGAATTGCTCCCAGGTCTTCCCGGACTTCAATTCAATGATGTACCCGGCCGCAGAGAACATCAGATTGTTATAGAGGAAGGTTTCCCGCATCGGCTGCTGCGGCTCCAGGTACTTCAGCTTTCCGAACAACTCCTTCCGCGTGAACGGTGACTTGAACCAGATCAGATCGTGCCTCGTCACTCCTGTTCGGTGCGAGAGCATGTCGCGCAGAGTGACGTTGTTGTTGAGCTGGTCGTTGTAAAACTGGATCGCCGAGACGGATTCGCGCACGGGCTTGTCCCAGGTCAATTTCCCTTCCTCGACCAGCATGCCCGCCGCAACAGTGGTGAAGAGTTTCGAGTTCGAGGCGATCTGGCACAGTGTAGTCGGCGTGAAGGGCAGCTTCTTCTCGTAATCTCGATAGCCGTACCCCTTGGCAAAGGCCAGCTTGTCATTGACAACAATGCCCACGCCGATCCCCGGCGTATTCCAATCCTTCAGCGCTTGCTCCATGTAAGAGTCGAAGCCTTGTAGCTTGTTGGTGATCTCTGGCTCTTGGGCACGAGCAGCAATCGCGAAGATCATAAGCACAAGGGCGAGAGTGGAAATGGAAACCGCGCAAGCGACTCGGGTGGGCCGAAGATTGCTATTTGAAACCATGAGACCAGGATCTCCTCTTTGGATTCTTAAAGGGGATATGCCCAGGCATTGTATAGCCTTGTTGGCGATTCGCAAGGATTTCCAGTAACAACAGCATTCGCGAGGATGCCCCGTTTTTGAGCTCGCACGTGCATTGAGTGTCCGTGCCTTCTATTCGGACGCATAAGATGCTGGTCGTTGATATGAATCCCGCGAAACGGGCCAGAAGTCTCCTTCGGGGAAACGTCGTGGTGCTGAATGCCGCTCGCGCTCCGATCTCCTCAAATGCCGTTCCGGGAACCCCTTTGCCACTACATCACAGCCGGTGCATGAGCAACGCCGGCCAGGCCAAACACCCGCTGATAGCGCTGAATCTCTTCGCGAGGTCCCAGAGCTTTTTGAAAGTTGTCGGAGAGTTTCACTGCAGGCTTGCCATTCGCATCGTTGAGCTTGCACACCAGACTCACAGGATCGAAGTCGCCGCCGTCCTGAGGATTGCAGTTGCGAAAATCATTGGTCAGCAACGTGCCCCAACCCGCGCTGAAACGGATGCGCCGCTCGGGAATCCATTTTGCCTCATCGAGAAAGTCGCTCGCTTTTCCAAAATCGGCAGGAGAAGCGCCGTTGCGAATTGTCCCGGAAAAATGGGCATGCAATCCCAAAATCGTGTCCACATCGAGGGAGTCAGAAGCAATGAATAATTTTTGCCGCGGATCGTGCTTTCTCTGTTTAAGCCACGCAATGTATTCGTCGCCTGCAAGGAAAGGATCTTTGCTGTCTGCACGCTGTCCCGTCCAGTCCGCTACCCAATCCGGAGCATTGCGGAGAAACTGCGACGTGCCAAAGGTGTCTGGA
>WNFA01002089.1_pt1 | contig 16351 bp, 11 predicted proteins | sample 5400481 | NCBI WGS metagenome assembly WNFA01 (sample SAMN13153340, study PRJNA577476) | soil metagenome | isolation source: 120 cm saprolite under Douglas fir tree site 2 hole 1 replicate 2 | place: USA:California | collected 2015-04-18
CTGCGCTTCGCTCAGCAACGGACCCGATCGGGCCATCGGCCCTCCCTCGGCGCTGCTGAGTCTGTTTATCTCTCATCTGAGAAAACTCAACTACCTTCTTTTCAGGGGCCCGTACTAGGTTATGCAACAGCTTCTAAGCACGGCCTGAGCTTGGGCCTTCCCGCCATAGCGAACCACTACGGTCGCACCTATAGCGCTGCGATTCGATTTCGTACCGATCAACTTGATCTTGAGCCAATGGTTTTCACCTCTTAAATCGTTGCGAAGCAAAGAAGGAGGTTCGTTCAGGTTTACGATTAAAACGTCAACATCGCCATCGTTGTCGAAGTCCCCAAATGCGCAGCCGCGGCTGGAATGCTTCGCAGCAACCCCTGGCCCTGCTTGTTCGATGATCTCCTCGAAAATACCCTTCCCTAAATTCCGAAAGATTACACGGGGAGTTTTGTGCGGGTACCTAGGCAGCTGCGCTTCGATCTCAGGATAGACGCTCCCCGTCACCATAAAAAGGTCTAGCATTCCGTCATTGTCGAGGTCGGTCATTGCCGCGCCCCAAGAAGTAAAACGGGTCTCCACACCGATTCGAGAGGCCAGTGTGACATCCTCGAAATTTCCCTTGCCATTATTCCGATAGAGTCCGCAGGTATCATCGGAGAAATGTGTCTTGAAGAGATCTAAATGTCCGTCCAAGTTGTAGTCGCCAAGACCAACGCCCATTCCGGCCTGCTCGCTCCCATCATCGCTTAGGGCAACACCGCGCAATACACCCTCTTCACGGAAAGTGCCGTCATGGTTGTTCATGAAAAGCAAGCTTGGCGTAGAATCGCAGGCGACAAAAATGTCAGTCCACCCATCTTCGTCGAAATCAGCTGTGACAACCGTCATCCCATAACTCTCACGATACTTCGATATACCGGATTCCTTGCTGACATCTGTAAATGTTCCGTCTCCATTGTTGCGATAGAGCGAATGAAGTCCGGGAGGGAGGCCACGTGGGCCGCAGTTGACCGGCAGCCCCTTCCAGTTGCAATTGACTTCGGTGCCTGGTTTTGGGACACGCTGGATGTCGAACTCCAGGTAATTCGAGACAAACAAATCCAAATTTCCATCTCTATCGTAGTCGAGGAAGCTACAGCCAGCGCCCCAACGTGGGAAAGAGTCCGACAGTCCCGCTGTCTTGGTCACGTCGGTAAATGTGCCATCACCGTTGTTGCGATAAAGTTTGTTTTGGCCGAAGTACGTGCAAAAAAGGTCTTCATGGCCGTCGTTGTTATAGTCACCTACACAGACCGAGTTTGCCCAGCCAACATCGTGCAAGCCGGCTTTCACTGTCACGTCTGTAAATGTTCCATCACGATTATTCTTGTAGAGTCTGTTCGTATTGCCCGGCGGTGATCCTTCAAGTCGCGTACCGGTCAGAATAAATATGTCTATCCAGCCGTCATTGTCGTAGTCGAAGAATGCGCAACCACAGCCGTCCGCTTCCAAAATATAGTCTTTTCGGTCCACACCGCCATAAATGACGGGCTGAGATAGCCCTGCCTCCCGCGCCACATCGACGAAACTGGCGACAAATGGGCGCCCAGATGCCGCAAGTTTTTCCTGCGGCGTTGCGTGCCTGGTGGACACGCCTTGGTTTAGCAGGTGAAGAGCAATTGAGTTCGCGGCGAGGCTGAGGAAAGTACGACGAGGGATGTTCATTCGAAGGTAACCAGATCTGGGTTATCTCGGCTAGGAGAAAAAAAGGAATATATCAACAAGACATTGAGCATGGTGAGGCGAAGTTCTCTAAGACCAAGCAATCGCGAGCGCTGTAATGGAGTCGAGAACTCCGGATTCATCAGTGAAATCTCTCTTTTGGCTCTTTTGTGAATAATAGCGAGGCTCTTTTCCGTCCATTGTGCAGCAAAGTCATCGTTGTTCGGCCCTGTTAGTGTTCGGCGGGAAGGATGCCTCGTTGAATAGCGGTCGTTGCGGCCTCAGTGCGATCAGAAACTCCAAGTTTATCGATGATACTGATCACATGATTGCGCACGGTGTTATCACTGATTTCCAGGGCATTCCCGATCTCCTTGTTGGTGCGGCCTGTGGCCAACATTTCGAGTATCTCCAATTCTCGAGTGGTTAAATTGGAGCGCATCATACGGTCGGCAAGACGGGCTGCAATATGCCGCGGAATATACCGTTTGCCCGCATGCACCGAAGCAATGGCTTCGATCATTTCACGCTGTGGTGTGTCTTTCAGTAGATATCCCCGTGCACCGGCTTGTACGGCGCGATAGATGTCTTCATCCATCTCGTAGCTTGTGAGCACGATGACTCGTGGAAAGGAGGGGGCTTGCGCAAGCGTCCGCAACGTCTCGATGCCGCCAATTCCGGGCATGCGGAGGTCGAGCAGCACCACGTCGACGACTTCACGCTGCAATTTTTGGAGCGCTTCTTCGCCGCTGCAAGCGGACCCGATGACTCTAAGGCCCGCTTGCGTACCCAGCATGCTCGTGAGTCCCGCACGAACAACCGGGTGATCATCTACGATAAATATACGGATGGGATCGGCCCCATTTTTGTGCATTGGATCGATGCTCCTTCAAATATTGCAGGATGTAGCCTGGCCAGGTTTTGAGGGTTAGCTGCGGCGGCAAGGGCGCGGTCACTTCAACGCGAGTTCCGTGTCCGGGAATGCTCCTTATCTGGAGTGCGGCCGAGATACTGTCGGCACGCTTGCGCATTCCTCCTATGCCGAATCCTAGTAAGTCACCGCCAGCAGTGAAGCCAACCCCGTCGTCTTCGACCGCTAGATGCACCTCGTTCGACTCGAAGCGAAGAGCAATGTTCAATGATGTGGGAGAAGCATGCCTTATAACGTTGGCAATCGCTTCTTGCCCGATTTTGAAAAGCGCATCCGTAGTGCGAACGGGCATGGGTCGGCAGTTACCATGGCTGGAGATGACCACTGCAACTGAACCGCCATCGACCATTTTTCGTGCACAAGAATCAAGCGCAGGCAACAAGCCGATCGACTCGAGTGACTCAGGACGAAGGGTTGCGATGCTACGCCGAGCTTCATCGTGACTGTGTCGTACGAGATCGCTGGCCAAATCCAGTTGGCGATGCGCCTTTGTGTGCGTATCTTGAAGGTCATTGCGGATCGCCTGCAGCTGGAATCCAATTCCCGCAAAGCTCTGCGAGATCGTGTCGTGCATCTCATGTGCCAGGCGTTCTCGTTCTTCGAGCACAGCCCTCAGCCTCCAATGCTCCGCTCGGCTGTACAGCACTTGGGCGGCAAGTACTAGGATCAGCAAGCCGGCGCCGATCGCTGCGAGATGACCAGCAGTCCACCAAGGTGGGCCGACAAGCACATCGACATCGTCCGCGGAACGCGAGAGCAGCACAAATGGCGAGAGATTGTGCGTGTACTCCGAACTAACGACACAAATACCGCGAAGTCGGAGGAGACTGTTTTGTTTCAGTCTGCGAAATAAGACATCGCTGCGGCCTCGGTTCATGACAGCTTGGAAGGATTGTTTACCCTCTTGAAGATCGAGGACCATCGTGTTTCCGGGACCGTCTTTTTTGCTTTCTAGATACCCCTCCAGCTCGACGAAGGTAGCGTCGAACGCGCCCGTGGCCGCCTGCGATGCCGTCACCGACAAAGGGGGAATCGGGGTACGAGTCCAGAGCAGTCGCACTCGACCGTCGCGGAGAATCGAACTGAAATCAAGTGGTTCCGGCCGACCCGTGACTTCTATTTCATCTCCGACTTTGAGAGGAGGTCCTTGGGGATGCAAGATGGCAACTCCCCCTGTAGAGTCCTGGACAAAAAGGGTCGGAGAGGTGAGCACAACGACGCCTTGGATGGTTGCCATCTCCGGTTTGATTAGAGAGACCAATCGCAGGCTGCTAATCGGTTGGGAAATCGGGGAATTGCTGGAATTTGCTGGTGGCTGACTCTCGGATTCGATCGGACTGTCATCCGAGTGTAAAAGGGGTGGATTGTTAGTAGGGCGACGCCTTTCTGGCGGGGAATTATTTGCCTGAGCCTGGAAATCTTGCAGCATCTCGCGCGTCGCGGGTAAGGCGCGCACGTTGCGCCAGGCACCCCCAGACGAGTAGGATCGCAATCCGATTCGGCCGGTCTGAACACAATCTTTCTCGCTCATTGTCACGAAAATGCGCGTGCCAAGTGCCGGATCGGCAGCCGAGGCTGCCATCTCGCAGCCGACGACGATGATTTTCAGATGGTACCAATGAAAGGGAACTACACCTTCTTGCAGTGGCTCAGTGCGCGCTTCGATCCAACCGTGATCGGCGCGACCGATTACTAGGGTATTGTCGAGAATTCTCAACCCGGCGTAATAACCACTGTAGGAATCGACGCCTTGTTCTTCATCACTGGACCGAGCGATAAGGCCGGCGTCACCATCCCTTCCCAGCAGCATGATATCTGCTTCCACAGAGTAATCCTCCCAGCGACTCGATCCTGCGATCAGTTTTGCTCCGCGTTCGTCGGAGTCATTCCGCATCGATCCATCAACCAGTTGCCAAGTGCCGCCAAGGGCCTTCCACTCGTCTCCCCCGCCCTTGGCAAAAGAATCCGTGTAAGGCAGGCCTGCAATGATATATGTCTGCACAACTTTGAAGGTTACGAGCCCCAAAGCAATCAGGATTAGAAAGAAAAAAGATCCGGCAAGTAGCCTGTGTTTTCTGAGAAGCGGCATTTTCACTGAAGGGATCTCCATTCCATTGAGATCATTTGCCGGACTTCTGGCGAGTTCAAATTATCCCTGGTCACGAGCACGGGCTTTAATTTCACTTCCGCTTTCACCGATTGGCCACGCAATTGAGCCGCGATGGTATTAATGGCTTGCAGACCCATCTCCCGGCTATTTTCAATAATCAAAGAGTCCAGACAAGCCTCCTTGAGAAGAGAGACTGCGTCCGGAGCGTCGAAACCCACAAGGTCCACATGTCGATTGGAATGGCTGCGAGATAAGGCCGTACACGCTGCGCGTGTAGACGCCCCAGTGAGAGCAACAATCCCATTCAGATCAGGATTTCGACGCAGCGCTTCCTCGGCAACTTGTTGATCTTGGGGAACGTTGAAGGATCCCATATGTTTCTCAACAATTACGATTTTCGGATAATCCCGTGCCAATGCAGATTCGAGACTGCGCACACGCGTCATGATACCGGCGATGTCAGGGTTTATTCCGAGCACAGCGATTGATCCACTACCGTGGAGCAGTTCGGCAATGTGGGAAGCGGCTAATTGCCCGCCCTCCTCCTCATCGTTGAGGATGTAGCTCAACTTGCCGCTTGGGGGAATCGGAAGAGGCGAACCGATGATCACTGTCGGAATTCCCTTCATAAGCGCACGCCGAACGGGGGTGATCAGCGCCAACGCTTGATCGGGAGCGAGAACTATTCCTTGATACTTTCGGTCAATCACGCGCTCGACGATTGCAATCTGACCTTGGACGTCATCTTCTCTCGTTGGAGCATTCCAATAGACCTTCACCTGCGTCGAACGGGCCGCGACTTCCGCACCGGCGTGAGCGGCCTCCCAAAGTGTAGTGCCGGACGTTCGGGGAATAAAGGCGATGGTGGGAGGGGAGGTACTCCTGCAGCCATTGCCATTCAGGAAGAGAAGGCAGAAGCACACGGTGGCCTTCCAACGGGACACTTTGAGGCGCGATCCTGTCCCAATGTAGGTCATCCTCACCCCTTGTCGGACGAGTCTAGCGCGCGCAATCGCCTCCCGACTAGTTCATTTGAACTATACGCAAGTGGTTTAAGAGGCTCTTGTCCAAACGCCATGCGTCGGGTAAACCTGACGCCACTCGGGTGTATCGAAACTCCCGATGCCAACTATTAAAGAACTTGAGGCATCGGGCAGTCAATGTGGGGTGTGCGCGATGCGGAGCAAGGGACTGAAGATATTCTTGTTACTGTGTGTTTTGGCAGCGTCAACGAGTGTGACAAGGGCCCAATTTAGCGGCAATATTACCGGCAACGTTCAAGACCCTTCGGGCGCCGATGTACCTGGGGCGACCGTTACACTCACCAATCTTTCCACGAGTGAGAACAGCGCGACCACATCAGACAGTGGGGGGGAACTTTCGATTCGTAAGCTTGGCTCCCGGAAATTACAAACTGGCAGTTACGGCCAAAGGGTTCGCAACTACAACTCTTTCTGTAACCTTGCTGACGGAGCAGAACTTGAATCTGCCGGTAAAACTCTCGGTCGGTACGATCAGTGAAAAAGTGGAAATTAGCGCTGAAGCGCCGACCATAAATACCAGCGACTCCAGGACAGAAATGACTCTGGAGTCCCAAGCGGTGGCCAACCTCCCGATTCAGGGTCGCAACTTGGTCGCTCTAACGGCGCTTGCTCCCGGCGTAACAGGGTTAGGTCTGGTGGGTGGGAGTCCCGGGTCCGCAGCGGACAACTTTTCGACAGAGACTCAAGTGGATGCGAGCGCGAACGGACGGGGAAGCGTCGGAAACATGTACGTCGTTTACGGAATGGATGTCACGAGCGATATCCGTCCTGGCGTCCTGAATCTGACTCCCAACCCCGATGCGATTCAAGAAATAGCCATTCAACCGAACACATTCTCAGTCGAGTACGGTCGAGCAAGCTCCGTGCAGACAGTCATGTCCAGCAAGTATGGGACGGATCAATTCCACGGGAACGTGAGCGACTACTATACCTATCAAGGGTTTTGGGCCGGAACGGAATTTCTTCACCGTTATAAGCCTTTTCATAGCAACAATTTCTCCGGTTCGGTCGGTGGGCCTGTGATTCCCCATCATCAGTTCTTCTTTTTCTTTGCAATCGAGCCACTGCGTTCTTCTGCTTCGTCTGGCAGTTCTTCGCAAACGTTCGAGGATGCCGCGTTCACCCAGTTCGCGCAGCAAAATTTCCCCAATACTGTCGGTACACACCTGCTCACGAAATACGCTCCTTCCGGGGCTACGGTAACCAGCGTGGCCAAGACTGCCGCGGACATTTTTCCCACGACTTGCGGAACCGCAGCCACGGCAAATCTGCCTTGCAATACCCCGATGATCGATAACGGCGTTTTCAACGCATCGAGCTTTCGAAATGGTCTGCAATGGAATACCCGGATCGACAAGTATTTTGGAAAAGATCGCATCTACGGAAATCTTTACCGTACAACTTTGGACACAGGCGGACCTAGCGTGCGGCCGGCGTTTTCGAGCACGAGCAGATTCGTTACTGATTCTCTTCAGGCGAACGAAACCCATACCATCTCACCCACTACTTTGAACGAAGCCATCTTCGGGTACCACAAAGTGCAAGGAATCGCTAATTCGACGGGGGATTTTACGGTTCCAGGTGTCGGCGTGAGCGGCCAAGGAGTGGGATTCGGGGTTGGTTTCGCGCAAGGCAACTTCATACAGCACAACTACCATTGGCGCGATGTTCTGACTCATGTTCAGGGCAGCCACACACTTAGATTTGGTTACGAGGGTCGGCGTGGAGACGATCTGGCGCTATTCGCGCCCGTATACAATCAGCCTAACTTTAGTTTTGACAACCTATTAGACCTTGTCCAGGACAATCCGCACACCGAGTCAGGCTTGGCCTACGACGTTCTGAGTGGGCAGGCGACGAAAGGCCAGTATCAGTATGCAATCATCACGCACGGGCTCTTTGCCGAAGATACCTGGAGAGCAAAAAAGAATCTAACGCTGACCTTTGGACTACGGTGGGACGATTACGGAAACCCATATCCCCTTGCTGATACGACGCTTGCCAATTTGCACCTGGGGCCCGGAGCAACTCTAAACGATAATATTGGCAACGGATTCATGACCCAGCAAGGTTATGTCTTCAATCATGCGTTGATGGCTTTTAGTCCAAGGGTCGGCTTTTCTTGGGACCCCACAGGAAAATCGGATTGGGTCATTCGCGGAGGATTCGGGGTCTATCATGACTGGACTACGCTGGGCAATGATGAGAACGGACTGAAGGGAAATCCTCCAGGATTCGTGGTCCCCACTTTTTTCCGCGGATCTTCCACTCCCCCTATCTTCGGATTGGGAACAAGCGCAACTACGCCCGCTGGGTTCGCCCATCCGGCTCTTGCTGGATCGACGCTAGACTCTCACGGAGGAATTGTTGGTTCGCAGTTCAATGTCGGGGGCTTGGATACTAACCTCGGCTCGCCTGTAACGTACAACTACACGGCGACCGTCGAAAAGAAGATCTTTCATGAAATCGTAGTAACTGCAGGATATTCTGGATCTCAATCGAGAAATTTGATTGAAGGAAGCGGACAACAGACGGCTACGTCGTACGGCACAAACGTAAATCGTTTCGCCGGAGACCTTATTGCCAACTATCCCGCTCCACACCACCTGAATCCGAGTTTTGGCTCAATCACCTATGCCCAGAATGGTGCGGAAAGCGGGTACAACGCATTGATTCTTGGAGTTCGTGGAAAATTCAACAAGCGTGGTTTTTTTAACGCTTCCTACACGCGGTCCCGTTCGAACGACGATTCGCAGATATATCCAACTTTTACCAACATTCATCAATACTATGCGCCTTCGATCTTCGATGCGCCGAACCGCTTCTCACTGTCTCTGTCTTACGATATTCCCGGTCTTAGTTCTGGAAACGGTCTGGCGCGGGCGGTCACTAACGGCTGGGTGTTCAGTGACATTACCATTTTTCAGTCTGGATATCCGTTTACGGTCTTTACGGATGCATCTTTTCAGCCAGTGCTGAACGGGTCTGGTCAGGTTGTGGGGCTGCAGCCTGGAAGTGGTGACTATAACGGTGATTCCTTCAACTACGACTTTCCTGACGCCGCGAATTACTCTCAACAGTCAAGCAGAAGTGGCTTTTTGAACGGGGTATTTCCGGCCAGCAATTTCACCGCCCCCGCACTCGGAACTGAGGGTAATGAGAAGCCCTATCGCTTTCGTGGACCGAACTACTTCGACACAGACGTCAGTTTGGCGAAGAACACAAAACTCTACGAGCGGTTGGATCTCCAGTTCCGTTTCGATTTCTTCAATGTATTCAACCGGCCGAATCTGACAAGTATGGACGGAAACTTAGCTAGTAGTACTTTCGGTAAGGCCACCTCGCAATTCAATCCGCGATGGCTTCAACTGGGAATCACTCTACGATTCTGACCTAGCGCACCCACGGGAAGGAATGCCACCTCACCCCAGGCATTCCCTCCCGTGTGAGTGGGGCGTCGAGTCTTGTATGGTGTGAAGCTAGGATGCCAACACTGTCTTCAGTTAACCTCAGCTCAAGAATGTTCGCAAAGATTCTGATGGCTCTTTGCCTGTATGCAGCTCCGTGTTTTGGCCAGAGGTTTGAACTCAAAAACGAACACCTGAAAGCGGAATTTGGTCCGCGAGGATTGGTTTCGGTAACGGACCAACGATCGGGTGTCGCCGTTCATTTTCCGAGGGAAGAGTTCTCGGTCCAGGTGGATCAAGGACGATTTGAAAGTTCCAGCTTGCCGGCGCCCCTGGTCAAGCAAGAAGCAAATGGCCTCGCCTATTACTTTCGAAGCGGTGGATTTGCGTTTCGGGTTTTTTATGAAATGCGGAGCGACTGGGCTTTTCTAACCAAGCGTATCGAAATCATAGACGCGCCAGATACCACGTATTGGGTGAAGCAGATCACGCCGATCAAGCTGTCGCTAGGCGAAAAAATTGAAAGCACCTTTACCCCGAAGGCTTCTCTTCCACAGTTTGGCCCTTCACATGACGCTTCTCGGTTGACCACGCGCGAATTTGGGATGTTCCTGCATTGTGATAAGGCGAGCCACGGTTTAGCTCTGCTTGTGCAAAATCCATTTCTTGCTGTGAATCAAGCAGAACAACAAGTAACAGTTTCTTACCAGCCCCAAATGGAATGGAAAAAAGAGTGGGGTCCGTTTGCAAGCGATCTCGCCATCATCGGACTCTATCAACTCAGCGGCTATCGAATACCCGCCGAGATGACTTACGAATGGAAAATCGAGCCTGGCGACAAGAACGTGGATGGAGCGGACACCAGCGAGGTGGAATTCTTCGCGGACTGCGTCCGGCAGTTCTTGCTCCGCCCTTCTCCAAAACCCATCAGTGTTGAGGTGGGATGGACGATCAATGACTATCAGATCGACGTCGCAACTGCGGCAGGTCAATCGGAATATAGGCGGATTATCGAAGCCAGTTCCAATTTAGGGCTGCAAAATGTTCTTTACGCCCCCGCGAACTCAGACTTGTCCAGCGTTGCAAACGATGCTGACGACTGGAATTGGGAGCACGTGCTCTGGCTAGGATTGGGGCAACAGATTCGTGCCGGTACCTGGGACCCAGAAAAAAGCGCTCTTCCGAAGAGCGTCACAACGATGCTCGACTATGCCAAAAGCAAAAAGGTTGGTCTACTCGCGTACGTGTATCCCTCGATGCCATTTAGCCAGAATGTGCACTGGCTTGTTTCGGATCCGAAAAAGGAACAGAAAAACTCCTTTGCGACGCTTTCTTCGCGGGAGTTTCAGAACTTCTTAATACACGAACTATTGAGGTTTGAGCAGAAGACTGGCATTAGTGGCTACTCTTTTGATTACACGTTTCTTGAGTTGCCGGGGAGTAGCTCCTATTCGCAATGGTGGGGCTGGCGTCGCGTACTCGAGGCCTTACGAGTGTCCGATCCGCAGATCATCATCGATGGACGCCAGACTTACCAAATGTATGGGCCCTGGGGATGGCTAGCAGGAAACTATCCACATCCGACAGGAAATGACGAGCAGCCAGAGAGTTTTACCCCGTACCCAGATCTTCACTTCGATAGAGTTTCGGCCGATCGAACGCGATTTGTGAATTATTGGTATCGAAACTATCAGTTCGCCCCACTAGAGATTATCCCTGGGTACATGACCCACCAAACGCCCCGCAATCGGAATATTGCCGCGAAGGGAGGTGGGAAGCCTGTAGACGAGTCTGAACTCGTCTACAGCAGGTTTCGGCCGCGAGACTGGGACTACTTAGGTTTCAAGTATTCCGTGCTTTCGTCGATTGCCACTGGAGGCTGGAACAACGTTTTTGACATGATTCCAAGTCGGGATACAGAAGAGTTCAATCACTTTTCAGAGCCGGACAATGCCTGGATTCGACATTGGCTGCAATGGACGGTGACGAACAAAGAGTTTCTGCGGAACACGCGGACCATCATTGGGCAACCAACGATGGGCCAGGTCGATGGAACGGCCAGTATTATTCGCGACAAGGGATTCTTATTCTTGTTCAACCCAAACTACAAGGCACTGCCTGCTCGATTTCATCTTGATGCAAGCATTGGACTGAGCAGTGGAGAAAAATTTGTATTAAGGGAGATGTATCCAAACAAAGGTAGTCTGGTCGGGAAACCGCGTGCCGGGGTTTGGAATTATGGAGACGAGGTCGAACTCCTGATAGGTGGCACGTCTGCGACCGTTCTTGAATTGTTGCCGGCAGTGAATTCAAGCGAAATTCCGGTTTTTGGAGCGGTTGCTTTGGATCCATCGAAACCAGCTAGCGCCAAATTGCAAAGCGGTGTTCTTGCTCTTACGCAAGTTGGCGGGGAACCCGGAAGTGAAAGGACCGTGGGTGTGTTGTTGCGAGACGATACTCAGCTGAAGGAGATGAAGGTTAACGGAAAAGCAGTGGCTTTCGATCAAAGCGGGAGATTTGCCTCAAGCGCTATCAGATTTGCAGGTAGATCGTTCACTCATTCACAGGAAGTTGCTTTGGAGAAGGGTTCGAACGGGCTCTGGGATGGGTCATTCCTCGTACCCGCTCGAATCCGGCAGCAGCTTCTTCAACGCAAGGAGTCGTGGCCAATACCTTGGACAAAAGAAGACTACGAAACGACGTGGCTCGTGCCCGAGCGTTTGTTCCTGTTTGTCCAATTCGCGGAGCCCGATGACCAAATGGAAGTGAAGATGTGGTTAGACGGTACCTCGTTCGAACTAAAACGCGCGTATTCGTCGGTGCGACAACACCGTGCTTCCTTCGTTGGCTTTTATGCGGATTTATCTAATATCGCGCCCGACATAACACACAAGATTCGTTTGCAGTTCCAAGAACTCGGGACTGCTCGGTTCCAAGGCGTTTTCTTTGACAATCTAGAGGCGGAATATACAGAGGAACTTGCCCCGTAAATGGGGACACTCCGAGTGCCCTCGTTGTTTTTTCAAGGAGCGTTGCATGTCACTGGCGAGTCGTCGAGAATTTATCAAAATCATCGGTGCAGCCGCCGTTTCCGTAACAAACTTGTCCTGCGAGGCTCAGGGGTCAACAATAGCGGGTGAGAGTGAGCTTCCAACGGAGGTTGTTCTTAACAGAAAGCCCTTAAAGGAAAACAGTTTCTACCCGCTACCGCTGAGTTCCATACGACCCAAAGGCTGGCTCTTAAAACAACTCGAAATTCAAGCAGCGGGGTTAAGCGGACATCTCGACGAATTCTGGCCGGACGTGGGGCCAGAAAGCGGATGGCTGGGTGGAGCGGGAGAATCCTGGGAGAGGGGACCATATTTTTTGGACGGTCTTGTGCCTCTCGCTTTTACGTTGCAAAACGAGACGTTGATGGCTAAGGCCAAGAAATGGGTCAACTGGACCCTGGAGCACCAACAGCCGAACGGCATGATTGGTCCACCCAGAAACGACGACTGGTGGCCGCGGATGGTCATGCTGAAGGTGTTGACACAATACCAGGAAGCGACAGCGGACCCCAGAGTTGCGCCGTTGCTTAGACGGTACTTCTCGTATCAGCTCAAGGAGCTGCCAACGCGTCCGCTTGTTGACTGGGGTAAGTACAGGTGGCAAGACGAAGTTGCCTGTATTGTTTGGCTGTACAACCGAAGTGGGGATCCCGACCTGCTGCGCCTTGCCCGAATCTTGCATCAGCAAGGATACGAATGGCGTGCGCAGTTCGAAAACTTTGAGTACACGAGGAAAACGAACGCCAAAGAACTGGGGTTTCGCGATGGAGCGCGAATACCAGACCGAGCCATGCAGACACACGGTGTGAATAATGCCATGGCTCTAAAGTCTTCGGCATTGTGGTGGCTAGTCTCCGGAGATGATTCCCAGCGCGCGGGGGTCCAGCAGCAGCTCACCACTTTAGACTACTACCACGGAATTCCCACTGGCATGTTTAGCGCTGACGAACACCTTGCCGGCAAAAATCCATCGCAAGGGATCGAGCTGTGTGCCGTTGTTGAACAGATGTTCTCGCTTGAGCAAGCGATCGCTATTCTGGGTGACGCTGCGCTCGGTGATCGTCTTGAAAAAGTAGCTTTCAACGCCCTGCCTGCCAGTTTCACGGATGATATGTGGGCTCATCAGTATGATCAGCAACCCAACCAAATTCGATGCAGCCTCGCCGAACGCCCTTGGACCACGAACGGACCAGAGTCAAATTTGTTCGGTTTGGATCCGAACTTTGGATGTTGCACTGCAAATATGCACCAAGGCTGGACTAAGCTTACCTCCCATTTGTGGATGGCGACTCCCAACGAGGGAATAGCAGCGGTTGTGTATGCCCCATGCGAGGTCAATACAAAGATACGCAACGTCCGACTGAGAATCGAGGAGAAGACGGGATATCCGTTCGATGAAAATGTTTTGTTAAAGATTCAACCCGATGTTGAAGTGGAATTTCCCTTATTCCTCCGCGTTCCAGGATGGGCCGGAGAAGCGAGTATTCGAGTGAACGGGAAAACTTTGGAATCGGTTCGGGCCGGGAGTTTCGCCGTCATAAACCGTAGATGGAAGCGGGGTGACCGAGTGGAGCTTCATTTTCCCATGAAGCCCGCGATGACTCGGGGCTATCAGAACTCGGTGGTGATCGAACGAGGTCCCATCGTTTATTCGCTTGATATCTCGACGGAGTGGAAAAAACTGAAATCACGGGGGATGACGTCAGATTGGGAGGCGCACCCTAAGTCCGCTTGGAACTATGCACTCGATATCAAACACAACGCAGTAGAACGCGACATCAAATTGGAAGGATCTGGACAGGACACGGGGGTATTCTCCGTGCAAGGCGCACCGATACGGCTGGAAGTGAAAGGAAGAAAACTTCCTGAATGGCGGGAGGAAAACGGATGTGCCGGAGAACTGCCGCGGAGCCCGACCATGAGCGCTGAGGCGCTGGAGACACTAACACTTGTGCCCTATAGTGCTGCGAAGTTGCGGATCACAGTGTTTCCCGAACTTGGCGGACCTGCAGGAGGAACTGAAGGCAAGTGAGCAAACGAGAGTCACTTCGCCACGGTAACCGGCCTTGATGTATTGTGGCGTTGACTACGATGATTTATCCGAGATGGCATAACTCGCTGCAAATGAAAGCCATGTGGTGCAGGCTTTTTGGCGCGCTCTTCCTCGGCATCTGGTTGACCTCCTTAAGCGCGAGAGTCCTCACTGCCGCAACCCAAGAACAGGTGGCCGCGCAACAAATTGCAGAGGCCATTCGGAGTGAGCGTTTTAGCTTGGCAGTAGAACTCGCGGATCGTGCCCTTCGCGATTTTCCGTAAGACGCTAAGCTTTGGACATTGAAAGCAATCGCTTGCGAGAAAAGTGAACATTTCGCGGAATCGCGAAAAGCGTTCGAAACTGCAGCGCAACTTTCGCCGAACTACGTTCCCGCACTCAAGGGAGCTGCCGAGAGAAACTACAAAGACGGAAGTGAGCGCGCATCCTTCTACCTCGAACGATTGCTGGTACTAAATCCGCAGGACCCGACAACCCATGCGATGGTCGCAGTGATCGCCTACAAGAAACGAGACTGTTCGAAGGCAATCAAACACTTTGGTTTAGCGCAAGAGGTCATCGGGTCGAGTGCCGAAGCGCTGTCGCAGTTTGCAGTTTGCCTTCTGTACATGGATAGACCTGCCGAGGCAACCCATGAGCTTCTAACTGCGCTCGCGCTGCAACCGGAAGATGCGCGGGTTCGTCGAGGATTGGGCACCGCGCAATTGCGCTCAAATCAACCTCAGGAAGCGCTGAAGACTCTCGAACCATTACTAAAAAGGGATAAGTCAGAGACTGAGGTCCTATCCTTGGCTTCGGCCGCCTACGAGGCTATCGGTGACACGCCGAAGGCCGTCGAGCTACTCCGAGCAGCGATCGTCGAAGCGCCTCGAGATCCACAGAACTATCTCGATTTTGCTCTGTTGTGCTTCAACCATGGTTCATTTCAGGTTGGAATCGACATGATTGACCAAGGGTTGAAATTGCTCCTCGACTCCGCTCCACTTTACTTGGCAAGGGGCGTTCTTTACGTACAGGCTGCCAAATACGCAGAAGCAGAAGCGGATTTTGCAGAAGCAAATCGAATAGATCCCTCGCAAAATATTTCTTCCTTGGCGCGAGGGTTGTCTTTGGTACAGCAAGACAATTTAGACGCTGCTCTGGAAGCAACTCGTGCTGAATTGCGGAAAAGGCCCGACGACGCATTTCTGCACTACCTCATCGCGGAAATACTTGCACAGCAAGGCGCCGCGCCCGGCGATTCCCAGTTTCAAGAGGCAATCAAAGAGGGTGAACGCGCCGTTCAATTGCGTCCGGAGTTTGTGCTTGCGCACGACACGCTGGCCGGCTTGTATCTAAAGTCCCAGCGAATCTCGCAGTCAATAGCCCACTCGAGACAGGCTTTGCGGCTCCTTCCTTCGGATCAGAACGCTCTTTACCATTTGATTCAAGCGCTCCGAAAATCGGGTCAGCAGCAAGAGTTGCCGCAACTCGTGAACCGTTTGTCCGAACTTCGTCGAGAGACGAAGGATACGGAGGCCATGTTGAATCGCTACAAAATATTTGAACCTGGACAAGAAGATTGAAGTCTTTGCAAGGGATGCGATTTGCGGTTTCCTGTTACTCAACCGCCCCTCGCTCCCGCAGCAGAATCAGCGTTCGCCTCTGATTTGCACCGCCAAACAGTAGCGCATACTATCCTCAATGGACTACGCCCTTTGAAATGAGACAGTCGGGATGGGCACACTTTGCATGGAAAGGACTGCAAAGTGAAGGGGAAGCGATACTCACGGAAACTTCAGCGGATGTGCTATCCACAGCGGCCTCGTGAGGCCTCGTTAGCCTACTGAGGCGAGCCTGTCATGCGGGAGTTAAAATACCAATCGATCAGGCTGGTTAAGCTGTCCGGTTGCGATTCTGGCAAAGCGTGAGTGGGACGGGGATCCAGGATTGAAAAATATCCTGGTCGGGGTGCAGACCGGATTTTTCTTCCATCAGCCGCAAGTGGTTTCGGGCATCCTCGACCCAGGCGGCGTCGGTCTTATCTTGCGGTGTACCATCATGAATGATGCCAATCCCGCCG